>OGYW01001753.1_pt1 | contig 18042 bp, 20 predicted proteins | sample 1576621 | NCBI WGS metagenome assembly OGYW01 (sample SAMEA3541528, study PRJEB24748) | human gut metagenome | biome: human gut; feature: human-associated habitat; material: faeces | place: China | collected 2012 | reverse complement strand
CAGCAAGAGATGAACAGGATACTTTCTTTATCAATGATTCTATCCTTCTTCGTTCCCAGACTTCACCGGTTCAGGCACGTACTATGGAGAAAGGAAAGCTGCCGATCCGTATGATCGCACCTGGTCGTGTATTCCGTTCAGATGAAGTAGATGCAACACATTCACCATCTTTCCATCAGGCCGGGAAGCCCAAATTCACGGGTTTTGTGCACAGCCGGCGTCGAGCGCTGCGTATTCCGCGTCCGTGACGGGCTCCAGCCACTCGTTGCTCGTCTCCTCGCCGGGGCACTCGATGGCGATGTGGCTGAACCAGCAGTCCTTCTGCGCGCCGTGCCAGTGCTTGACCCCGGCCGGGATGGTCACCACGTCGCCGGGGTGCAGGGCCTGTGCGCTCTTGCTCGCCTCCTGATACCAGCCCAGACCGTCCGTGCACAGCAGCAGCTGGCCGCCTCCGGACTTCGCGTGATGGATGTGCCAGTTGTTGCGGCAGGCGGGGGAGAAGGTGACGTTGGCGAGGAAAACGGTCTTGGTGGGGTCTGTCAGCGGGTTGAGGAAGCTCTCGCCGGTGAAGTACTGCGCGTAGGCCGTGTTCGGCGCGCCGAGGCCGAAGAGACCGCCGTTTGCGTCCGCGCCCTCGTCGGCGTAGACCTCTTTTGCCTGCCGGAAGGCGGCCCAGGCGTTCGGCCAGCCGGCGTAGAAGGCAAGGTGCGTGAGGATCTCGGCCATTTCGGCCTTGGTCACGCCGTTTTGCTTCGCGGTCGTGAGGTGATAGGTGAGGGAAGTGTCCGTGATGCCCTTGCTGATGAGCGCCGTGATCGTGACGATCGAGCGCAGCTTGAGCGGCAGCTGCCCCTCGCGCGACCAGACCTCGCCGAAGAGCACGTCGTCGTTGAGCTCAGCGAATTTCGGTGCAAAATCATTCAGGGCGTCTCTGCCCGCAGTCTGTTTGACCATGATGGTGCCTCCTTATTTCAGATACTGATGATAGAATGCTTCGATGCGGCCGAACGGGATGATGTCCATTCGGTCGTAGAGATCGGTGTGTACGGCGCCGGGGATGAGCAGCAGCTCCTTGTTGTCGCCTTGCAGCCGGGTGAAGGCGTCGCGGCTGAAGTAGCACGAGTGTGCCTTGTCGCCATGGATCATGAGCACGGCGCTGCGGATCTCGTCGGCGTAGGCGAGCAGCTTTGCGTTGAGCAGCGACAGCGGGGACGTGACGTTCCAGCCGCCGGTGGAGTTGAGCGAGCGCGGGTGGTAGCCGCGCGGCGTCTTGTAGTAGTCGTGGTAGTCCTTGACGAAAAACGGAGCGTCCTCCGGCACGGGGTCGATCACGCCGCCCGCGCGCTGGTATGTGCCGGTTTTGTAGTCGGCTGTGCGCTGCGCGTTGAGCGCCTGACGCAGGGCGTAGCGCGCGTCCGGATTGTCGTCGGTGTCAAAGTAGCCGTTGGCGGTCACGCGGGTCATGTCGTACATCGTGGACGTGACGGTGGCCTTGATGCGCGTGTCGATGGCGGCGGCGTTGAGCGCCATGCCGCCCCAGCCGCAGATGCCGAGGATGCCGATGCGCTCCGGGTCCACATCGTCGCGCACGGACAGGAAATCGACCGCGGCGGAAAAGTCCTCGGTGTTGATGTCGGGCGAGGCGACATAGCGCGGTGTGCCGCCGCTCTCGCCGGTGTACGACGGGTCAAAGGCGATCGTCAGAAAGCCGCGCGCGGCGAGCTCCTGCGCGTACAGGCCGGAGCACTGCTCCTTCACGGCGCCGAACGGGCCGCTCACGGCCACGGCGGCGAAGGGGCCCTGCGCGCCCTTCGGCTTGTAGAGATCCGCTGCGAGCTCGATGCCGAAGCGGTTGTGAAACGTGACCTTACAGTGGTCAACGGCTTCGTTTTGCGGGAACGTCTTGTCCCATTCCTGCGTGAGGGTCAGGGTGCTGTTCATGATTGCATACCTCCTGTGTTGGTTCGTTATGCGATAGCCGCGCCCATGGCGCGGGCAGCTTCGAGCGCGGGGTGGCCGGCGATCTCGCCCGGCTCTGTCACGCCGCCGGCGAACACCGTTCCGGCGAGGCGGCACTTTTCATAGCACGCGATCCAGCCCTCGAGCCCGTGGATGGCGCGCTCGTCCGTGTCCGGCTCATCCTCGGTCGCCGAGGTGAGCAGGTAAATGTCCCGGAACGCGTAGTCCGACGGGAAGAGGGAGTTGGCGCGGTCGAGCATGGTTTTGAGCTGGCCGCTCATCTCATAATAGTAAATGGGTGTGGCGAACACGATCACGTCCGCGTGCTGCATCTTTTCCGTGATGGCGACGGCGTCGTCGTCGATCACGCACCGGCCCAGCGCCTGGCAGGCGAGGCAGCCGCGGCAGAACGCGATGCTTTTGCCGCGCAGGGAAACGACCTCCACCGTGTGCCCGGCGGCGCGCGCCCCGTCGGCGAAGGCGTTTGCCAGTGTCTCGGAGTTGCTGCCCGCGCGCAGGCTCGCGCTGAGGATGAGAATGTTTTTGGCCATATCGGTCTTCTCCTTTTTGAGCGGCTTGACACCGCCGCTGAGATCTGATATCCTAAGCATACAACCTGAAGCTGGCTTTAGGTCAAGCACTTTTTGCGATTTTTTTCGAGGTGATTCCATGTATACGATCGGACAGGTGTCGGAGCGGTTTGATCTGCCGGTCTCCACGCTGCGGTACTATGACAAGGAGGGGCTGTTCCCGAACCTGACGCGCGCATCGGGTGCCCGCCGCTTCGGCGAGCAGGAGCTCGAGGCGCTGCGCGTGATCGAGTGCCTCAAGCGCTCCGGACTGGAGATCCGGGAGATCCGGCAATTCATGGAGTGGTGCGCGCAGGGCAGCGACACGTATCCCCAGCGGCACGCACTCTTTGTGCGGCAGGCCGAGCGGGTGGAGGCAGAGATCGCATCGCTGCAGAAGTCGCTGGACATGATCCGCTTCAAGTGCTGGTTCTATGAACAGCTCATGCGCGACGGCGACGAGACGCGCGTGCGCGCCATGCTGCCGGACCATCTGCCGGCGGATATCCAGAAGATCTATGACCACGCGCACGAAACGTAAGCATACAATCACGATTCAGAAAGGATGGCGACCCATGAAACAGCGATCGATCCTCGTGACGCTTCTGCTCTGTGTGCTGCTGCTGACCGGCTGCGGTACGGCGGTACCGGCCCCGGACGCGACGCCCACCCCCACGCCGACGCCCGACCCGCTGAGCACCCTGCCGTATGAGGACGGCCAGCTCTATGCCGCGGCCTACCTCGGCTATCTGGAGCCGAAGGATCTGGACTTTTTCCGCCAGACGTATTTCGGCGGCCGGGAGCTGCCGGTGCACCACATCTCGGACGGGGATTTTTATCTCATCATCCCGCGCGACCCGAACGCGACCGTGCGTCTGCTGCGCAACGATATGCTCACGCAGACCAGCTCGATCTTTTATGAGCAGCCGGACGGCAGCCCGTTCGTCATCGGCTGCAACGTCAGCGATATTTTTCCGGACGTGACGGTCGAGATCACGGCCTCCGACGGGGAGAAGGTGTCGTTTTCGCCCTTCATCTCGCTCGAGGACGGCAGTGTGGAGGTCGGCGAGCGCGGGCTGGACATCACACGCATCTCGACTGCGCCCTGACCGATCGGGAGTGCAGCCCCGGATACAGAACAGATCCCCCTTTGTGCAGCCGTTATCCTGCACAAAGGGGGATCTTGTTTTTCGCCCGGCTTTACCTACCGGTCGCTGCTTTCCGCGAGCGGGAGCTCCGTGCTTGCACAGACGACGGCGCCCACGCGCTGCATATCGGCGAGGTTCGCCGCCTGCACGGCATCCGTGACGGAGGACGTGCAGTCCGAGGGCACGACGGCATCATAATCGAGCGAGATCGCGTCGTAGCACGTCGTGCGGATGCAATTGGGCGTGGTCGTTCCGGCGAGCAGGACGGTCTGCACGCCGAGCCGCCGCAAAATAAGGTCGAGCCCGGTGTGGAAAAACGCCGAGAACCGCGGCTTTACGAGCACATAGTCCTGCGGCAGAACGGTGAACGCCGCCGGAAACGCGTCCGACAGGTGCGCGGCGCAGTCCTCCGAGAGCGGCTTGCCGCCGGCTGCCCACGCGGCCGCGCGCGGCTTTTCCACATCGGAGCCGTCGCTGCGGTAATGGCGCACGGCGTAGATGACCGGGATGCCGGCTGCGTGACAGCGGTCGATGAGCGCCGCGCACGCGGGAACGGTCGCTTCTGCGGACGGGATGCACAGCGGGGACGCGCTGTCGAGAAAGCCGCGCTGCATATCGATCATGATCAGTGCCTGTTTGGGCATGGTGCTTGCCTCCTAACAAAGTAGATGCCTCTATGATAGCGCCGCACGCCGGATTTGGCAAGCGCGGCTTGCCATCCGCGCCCCGACGTGGTATCCTACCGGGTAGCCCCAAAAGGGCGGGGCACTCTTTACAAGCGGGAGCGATCAACATGAGCAGACAACTCGAACCCTATCAGCAGATCGAGCGCAGCATCCAGAAGACCTATCACAAGCGGCTCTGGACGCCGTTCATCACGGCCGTCAAGCAGTATGACCTCATTGCGCCCGGCGACCGCATCGCCGCGTGCATCTCCGGCGGCAAGGACTCCATGCTCATGGCAAAGCTCCTGCAGCTGCTGCAGCACCACAGCGACGTGCCGTTCGAGGTCGTCTATCTTGTCATGGACCCCGGCTACAACGCCGTCAACCGTCAGAAAATCGAGCAGAACGCAGCGCTGCTGCACATCCCGGTCACGATTTTCTCCACGGACATTTTCGAGATCACGAGTACCGCCGGGCAGTCGCCGTGCTATCTCTGCGCGCGGATGCGCCGCGGCTATCTCTACAGCAAGGCGCGCGAGCTCGGCTGCAACAAGATCGCCCTCGGCCACCATTTCAGCGACGTGGTCGAGACGACCGTCATGAGTATGTTCTACGGCTCGCAGCTGCAGGCCATGCCGCCGAAGCTGCGCAGCCGCAATTTCCCGGGCATGGAGCTCATCCGCCCCATGTACTGCATCCACGAGGACGACATCATCGCCTGGCAGCACCACAACGGTCTGGAATTCATCCAGTGCGCCTGCCGCTTTACCGAGCGCGCGGCCGAGACCGGCAATGACGGCAGCAGCTCCAAGCGGCAGGAGGTCAAGCTGCTGCTGCGCGAGCTGCGGCGGACAAATCCGGGCGTGGAAAAGAGCATTTTCCACAGCATCCATTCCGTCTGCCTTGACACCATGGTTGGCTACAAGACCGGCGGCGTGGAGCACACCTTCGCCGACTGCTACCGGGAGCGCGGCGAGATGACACAGGAGGACGAGACATGAACATAGAACGGATGCAGCCGGCGGACTTTGACGCGGTCTACCGTCTGCTGACACAGAGCTTTCCGGCGACGGAGCGGCGCGGCGCGGCCGGGCAGCGCGCACTGTTTCGAGACAGCGCATACCGCGTTGATATCCTGCGCGCGCCGGACGGAGGCGTGCAGGCGCTCATCGCGTCGTGGGATTTTGACGACTTTGTCTTTCTCGAGCACTTTGCCGTCGACCCCGCCTGCCGCAGCGGCGGCATCGGCGGACGGATGCTCGATGCGCTGCTGGCGCGTTACGGCAAGCGTGCTTGTCTGGAGGCCGAGCTGCCGGAGACGGAGCTGGCCGCGCGGCGCATCGGCTTTTACGAGCGGCACGGCTTCACGGTCAATGCGGATTATGCCTACTTCCAACCGGCGCTCGCACCGGGCGGCAGCCCGCTGCCGATGCACCTGCTCACGACCGGCGGCGCATGCACGGCCTGCGAGCTGCGCGCAATGGAGACGCTCGTGCACACGCGCGTATACGGGCAGGCGCCCGCAGCGGAGCAATAATAAAGAAGCAAGCGCCCGAAGCTGCGTGTCCGTGCAGCTCCGGGCGCTTTTGCGTTATGTCAGCGTGATGCACCCGCTCGCCGAGCCGTCCATCGCAAAGTGCGAAAAGACGCTCTTGCTCACGGCGGCAAACCGGTCGCTCGCAGCAAACGCCTCCTCGTGCTCCTCGCGGAGGAAGTCGACCGTCTCGCGCAGCTGCAGCAGCAGCGCCGCGCCGTGCTGGCATAGTCCTGTCTCATAACAGGTGCACGTGAGCGCGCTGACCGTGCCGCCCGTGTAGGTGAACGTGAGCTCATGCGGCACCGTGCCCTGCACGATGGCGTGCCCCTGCGTGCCGTCGACCGACAGGTAGACCACCCGCCCCTCGGCATAACAGGCGTGTCCCTTTCCAGCGGTCTCGCCCGGCAGGGGCATCTGATCGAGAAAGTCCAGCGTGTACGTCGGTCCGGGGCCGTGCCCGGTGACAAACTCCCCGTCCGCCTCCGGCGGGAAAAACCAGCTGCGCACCTGCGCATACGGCAGCGCGCCGTGATCGAGCGTGAGCATATGCGAGCCGGACACGTAAAACGTGCCGCGCACGTTCCTGTCCGCCGCGCCGATCACGCGCTCATAATCGGCGAGCCGGATGCGGAAATTGTAGTCCACCGCCGCCACGCGCCCCAAAAGCCCCGCAAGCTTGCCGCTGACGTAGACGACGTCGCCCTTGTGCAGGTCAAAGCGGTCGTTATAGTAGCTGTAGGCGCGGTCGCGCTCGGGAAAGTACACACGCACGACCGACGGCACGGCCGCCGTCTCCGGCTGCGCGGCCGAGGCGGGAGACGCCGCCTCGGGCGCTTTGGGCTGCACGCAAAAACCGATCGGATGCTTCATAAAAATCCCTCCTCAAATCAAGACTCCTGTGCTTTGATCTCAGAATAGCACAAGAGCTGTCCCATAAACCGCCCAGTGCGCCTGTGTCTCCCACGGTTTGCCCCCCGCAGAGTCGCCGCAGCAGCAATGAAACAAAATGCTTCTTCCGGCTGCAAACATGGAATTTTCTGCGATTGCATTTCGAAAACGCAGATGATAGAATGATCAAAATGCAGCGGCGAGACCGGCGGTTTTGGCATCGGTCTCGCCATTGCGCGCAGCATCGCCGAGGGGCATCGCGGCACGATCCGCGCCGAGAGCCCCGACGGCCACACAGTCATATTTACGGCAGAATTGAGGTAAAACTGCGATGAAGCATATGCGTATTCTGATTTTTGTCCTTGCGCTCGCGCTGCTGTGCGCGGGCTGCGCATCCGGCGGCACGGCGGAGGCAACGCCCGCTCCGGACATGAGCGATCTCCCACTCGACGGCGGCTACGCCTACCTGCGCGTGGAGGTGCTCTCGCGCGACAAGGACGCCAAGACGCTGGAGGTGCGTGTGCTCGATTTCGGCGACGCGGACGGCGTGAACGTCGGCGCGATCCCGGTGGGCACGCAGGGCACGGCCGACTGCACCGACCTGCTGTCAATGGCCATGATGATCGATTCCGGCGAGTGGATCATCACTTACACAGACCTTGGGCAGCAGGCGTTCCCGCTGCGGCTGACGTCGATCGAGAACCCGGAGCACTTCGCCGAGCGCGTGGAAAAATAAACGACCGGCTGAGAAATTCTCAGCCGGTCGTTCGTATTACCAGAATTTCTTTCGCTTGCACACCCACAGGCTGATGCCCACGATCACGATGCTCACGACGACGATGACCGGATAGCCATACTTCCACGTCAGCTCCGGCATACCGGCAAAGTTCATGCCGTACCAGCCGACGAGCAGCGTCAGCGGCAGGAAAATGGTCGTCACGATCGTCAGGATCTGCATGATGCGGTTTTGCCGGATGTCGATCTCCGCCTGAAAGAGGCTCTGCACCTGCGTGCACGATTCGCGCAGCAGCTGCGATTCCTCGCGCAGACGGATCACCCGGTCCTCGAACATACGAAACAGCAGCTGCTCGCCGTCGGAGAAGAAGCCGTTTTCGTTCTCACGCAGCTCACAGGCCACGTCGTCAAGCTGCGAGTAGTAGCGAAACCAGGCGCTGGTCTCCTTGCGCAGCGCAGTCATCGGCGCGGAAAAGCCGTCGAGCTCGTCCGCCAGCACCCGGTCCTCGAGTGCCTCGATGCGATCCTCGAGCTTTTCGAGCCGGTGCAGGTCGCGGGCGATGAGCTGCTCAAAAAAGTCGTAGAGAAACCGGCCGACACTGCCGTCGGTCCAGCGCTTTTCCCGGGCAATGCGGCGCAGTATCCCCTGCAGCGCGTTCTCGTCGTCTACGAGCACGACGCGCGCCGCCGTGACGAGATAGCCGCAGGCGAGCGGCTTGCCGTCTTTGCCCTGACACGGCAGCACGAGCGTGCCGGACAGGCAGTCCGAGCGCACCTCGGCCTTGCACACGCGCGCATCGCGCGCAGGCGGTGTGTGGTGCAGCGTCCGCTCCAGGCCGGGCAGCGCCGGCTGGTGCGAGAGCTCGTCGGAGCTCAGCAGCACGACGGCGGGCTGCTCCGGTGCGGGCGCGCGCTCCTGCTGTGTGAGCGTCTGCCCGATGGTATACCAATACAAAAGAGACCCCTCCTCTGAAAACGCGGTGTTGCTTTTATTGTAGCACGCCGGGCGCGCACGCACAACGTGCGGCTGGAATTTTCCGCGCGAATGTGCTATACTGAGCAAAATAAAACGTTTGGGGGAAACCGCATGGTCGTCTATTATACCGGCACGGGCAACAGCCGCTATGTTGCCCAGCGCTTCGCCGCCGCACTCGGCGACGATCTGATCACCGCGAATGAATACATCAAAAACGACACGTCCGCCGACCTGCATTCCGACCGGCCATGGGTGTTCGTCTCACCGACCTACGGCTGGCAGATCCCGCACATTTTCGCGGATTTCCTCCGCCGCGGCCGCTTTACCGGGAGCAAAAAGGCCTACTTTGTCATGACCTGCGGCAGCGAGATCGGAAACGCCGGCAGCTGCATCGCGGCGCTGTGCGCGGACATCGGGCTGGATTATCAGGGCGTGCTGCAGGTCGTCATGCCGGAAAACTACGTCGCCATGTTCTATGTGCCGGGCGCGGAGGAGTCTGAGAGATCATCGCGGCGGCACAGCCGTCGATTGACCGCGGCATCGCCTGCGTGCAGCGCGGCGAGCCGTTTCCTGCGCCGAAGGTCAGCCTCATCGACCGCTTCAAGACCCATCCGGTGAACGGCATCTTCTACAAGTTCTTCGTCAAGTCCGGGCCGTTCACGGTCTCGGATGCGTGCATCGGCTGCGGCAAGTGCGCGCTGAGCTGCCCGGTCAACGGCATCGACATCGTTGAGCGAAAGCCGCACTGGAACGGCGCGTGCACGCACTGCATGGCCTGCATCTGCGGCTGCCCGGTGTCCGCCATCGAGTACGGACGCAAGAGCCGGGGCAAGCCGCGCTATCAGTGCCCGGAGTATAAATGAATGCAGCGAAAAACGAACCCCGCGCCGTTCATCCGGCGCGGGGTTCGCTTTGTTTACAGATAGCATTCCGGCCGCCGCTGCCTGAGGTACGGGCGCTTCTGTTCGCGCCAGAGCCGCGCCTCGGCGAGATCGAGCTCCTGCACGATGAGCCGCTCGCGGCCGTCGGCTTTATAGATCACGTTGCCGCTCGGGTGCACGATGAGCGACTCGCCGGCAAAGTCCATCCCGTCCTCGCGCCCCACGCGGTTACACATGGCGACGAAGATCTGCGTTCCGGCCCGCATACTGCGGGAAAAACGGCGTGAGCTGCACCTCCGGGAAAAACAGCAGGTCGCTGCCCGCGGCGGCATCGCAGAAGGCGAGAGATTTTTTCAGGTTTTCGTCCATGCTTCCGCTCATGGACATCTGCGCCATGGCAAGCTTCATACACTTGCTTCTTTCATGCGTCCTGCACGGTCAGGTGCAGCACGTCTGGACGCGCATAGTGACCGCACACGTCGAGCTCCATGCGGCTCGCGGGCACGCGCTGCATGTCGAGATCTGCGTAGAGAATGTCCTCGCTGTCCCACACCGGCTGCACGACATAGTGCCCGTAGGGGTCGACGATGCAGCTGCCGCCGCGGCAGGGGATATCGCTCAGGCGCGCGAGCTCTTCGGGACAGTGCAGTCCGGCGGGGTAATCCGCGCGGTGGAAGACCATGTCGCAATTGATGAAATAGCACCGGCCCTCGAGCGCAATGTGCTGCACGGTGGCCTGCCACTCGGGGTTGTCATTCGTGTTCGGCGAGATGTAGAGCGTCACGCCCTTTTCATACAGTGCCGTGCGTGCCAGCGGCATATAGCTTTCCCAGCAGATGAGGCTGCCAATCGGGCCCCACGGGGTGCCCACGACCGGGAAATACCCGCGGTCGGCGTCGCCCCAGACCACACGCTCGGCCCCGGTGGGCTTGAGCTTGCGGTGCACGGGGGCGAGCGTGCCGTCCGGGCAGAAGATGAGGTTGGCGTTATAGAGCGTGCCCGTCACGCCGTCGCGCTCCGACACCCCGATGCTCACATACGCGCCCGCGGCCTTTGCCGCCGCGGCGAGGCGCTCCGTCTCCGGCCCGGGCACGACGATGGAGTTGTCGCAGTAAAGCTGCCAGTCCTTGCGGCCATCCTCATTGCGCGCGCCGACCGTGAAGCCGAACGTCATGCCGTACGGGTAGCCGGGGATGAACAGCTCCGGGAACACGATGAGCTCCGCGCCGCCGCGCGCACACTCTGCGATCAGGCGCACGGCCTTGTCCGTGCACGCGGTCTTATCAAACAGCACCGGCGCCGCCTGCACCACAGCGATGCGGCACGTCGGTTTGAGATCTTTCATATGTCTGCCTCCCTGATTCCGTCTCTGCCCTTAAAATAACACGGCTTTACTGGGAATTCAAGACGCAAAAACGCCCGCACACCGTGCGGGCGTTTTCGGCTTGGCAGATTTCGCAAAAAAGCTCAGGCAGCCCTGGCCTTGTCGGGGACGAGCTTGTGCGCGATCACGCACAGAAGCATCGTGGCGGCCATGTCGGGCAGCGTGTTGCCGACCGGGATGTCCACGTTCATGAGCACGCGGTAGAGCGCGAAGCCCAGCACCCAGACGACGGCGTTGCACACGTCCAGCTTTCCGCGCGCACCGCCGCGGCGCAGCAGGAAGAAGTCCGTGATCTGGATGGCGATCATCGGCGCGAACACCGAGCCGATAAGGTAGAGGAAGTTCGTGATGTCGTCCATCGGGAAGCAGATGGCGCAGACCGTGCCGATGACGGTCACGATGAGCGCGGCATACTTGCCGTCGATCTTCTTTGACAGGGACTCGGCCGAGATGCCGGCGCTGTACGCGTCGAGGAAGGTCGTCGTGACGGTCGAGAGGATGAGGATGAGCAGCGCGGCCACGCCGAGACCGGCCTTGACCATGATCAGCGCGATGTCGCCCTCGCCGGTGAAGATGGCGGCGCCCATGCCGATGAGATACATCCAGCAGCTCACGACGCCGTAGGTCAGTGTGCTCGAGAGTGTGGCGGCGAAGGGCTTTTCGGCCTCGCGCGTATAGTCGGAGATGAGCGGCAGCCACGACAGCGGCATGGCCACGGCAAGCTCGACTGCCGCGCCGAAGCTCAGGCTGTCGTCCGGCACCGTGACGGGCGTGCCGCCGCGGAATACCACCACGCACAGTACGATCGAGAGGATGAACAGTGCGGCCATGGCGATCTTGTTGACCCAGCCGAGATTTTTGATGCCGATGGCGATCCACACGACGATGAGCCCGCCGATGACGAGGCACCACACCCACTTGCCGATGCCGAGCACGGTGTTCGTCGCGAGCGCGCCGTCATAGATCATGATCGACGTCCAGCCGACAAGCTGCAGCACGTTGAGCGCGGCGAAAAACAGGCAGCCGATGCGGCCGAAGCTCAGCTCGACCGTGCCCATGGCGCTGAGGCCGGTGCGGCCGCCGATGAGGCCCGCGAAGAAAAACATCGCACAGCCGATGACGTGGCCGAGCAGGATGGCGAGCAGACCCTTGGTGAAGCCGAGGGGCGCGAAATACGTGCCGGTGAGGATCTCGGCGATGGACACGGCCGCACCGAACCAGATGAGGCCGTTTTGGAAGCTGGACGTCTTTTTCATCTTTCGGCCTCCTGACGGTATTCGGGCTTGAGGTCGAACGCGTGGTCCATCGGACCGGAGCCCGCGCCGAGGTCGAGCATGGCGGCCAGCGCGCCGGAGAGATACGCCTTCGCGCGCTGCACGGCCGTGTCGAGATCATAGCCCTTGGCGAGGTTTGCCGCGATCGTGCTCGAGAGCGTGCAGCCCGTTCCGTGGGTGTTGGGGTTGTCGATGCGCTTGCCGTTGAACCACGCATAGCCGCCGTTGCGGTACAGGAGGTCGTTGGCGTCGTTGAGCCGGTGCCCGCCCTTGCACAGCACGGCGCAGCCGTAGCGCTCGCTGATGACCTTTCCGGCGGCGATCATGTCGTCGGGGGAGGTGATGGACAGGCCTGAGAGCACCTCCGCCTCCGGGATGTTGGGCGTGAGCACGGTGGCAAGCGGCAGCAGCCGCGCCTCCAGTGTGGCGATGGCGTCCTCGGAGATGAGGCGCGCGCCGCTCGTGGCGACCATCACGGGGTCGACGACGATGTTCTTCGCCCCGTAGTGCTGCAGCCGCTCGGCGATGACCTCGATGAGGCCGGAGGATGCGACCATGCCGATCTTCACCGCGTCGGGCCGGATGTCGGTAAAGACGCTGTCGATCTGCTGACCGAGAAATTCCGGGGTCACTTCAAAAATACCCTGTACGCCGGTCGTGTTCTGGGCGGTCAGCGCCGTGATCGCACTCATGGCAAATACGCCATTCATGGTCATGGCTTTCAGATCGGCCTGAATACCGGCGCCTCCGCTGGAATCGCTTCCGGCGATCGTTAATGCTGTTTTCATATTCAGTCTCCTTTTCAGCATCAATTTTGTTGAGCGACAGAAAGTGGTGCCCCCGATCTGCCGCTGTTTTTATTTATATCTGCGCCTGCGCGCAGAGGGGGTCAGAGCTCCAGCGCTGCGCGCACGGCGGTCTTGAGCGCGCGCGTGGCGGCGGGGATGTCCGGCTGCGCGAAGATCGCGCTCACGACGGCGACGCCGACGATGCCGCTGCCGGCAAGCTTTTCGACGTTGTCTTTCGAGATGCCGCCGATGGCGATGACGGGGATGGACACGGCCGCGCAGATCTCGCGCAGCGTGTCATAGCTCACGGCGTTGGCGTCGGTCTTTGTCCCGGTCGGGAACACGGCGCCCACGCCGAGATAGTCCGCGCCCTCGCGCTCGGCCAGCAGCGCATCCTCCACAGTCTGCGCCGACACGCCGAGAATTTTGTCCGGGCCGATGAGCGCGCGCACTTTTCCGGCGGCCATGTCGCTCTGGCCGACGTGCACGCCGTCGGCGTCCGTTTCGATGGCGAGCGCCACATTGTCGTCGAGCACGAACGGCACGCCGTACTGCTTGCACAGCGCCTTGAGCGCGACGGCCTCTTCCTTGAAGTGCGCCTCGTCGAGCTCCTTCTCGCGCAGCTGCAAAAACGTTGCGCCGCCCTGCAGCGCCTGCTCGGCCTGCTCGTAGAGTGTCTGGCCGTGCAGCCACGAGCGGTCGGTCACTGCATAGAGCAGCAGGGAAGCTTTATCGCAGTTCATACCTGGCTCCTTCCTCCAGCGCGTCGCCGGTCATGTTGAAAATGGCGTCGATGATGCGGTTGCGGTAGGTGCTGTTGCCGTCGCCGGGCTGCATGTTCGCCCAGGCGATCTCACCCGCGAGACCCATCGTGCACACGGCGGCAGCCGCGGCTTCGAGCTTGTGCCCGGGATTTGCGACGAGGAACGCCGTCGTCAGCGCCGAGAGCTGGCAGCCCGTGCCGGTGATGCGGCTCATCTCCGGGCGGCCGTTGCGGATGCACCAGCAGCGCTCGCCGTCGCTCACGAGGTCGATCGCGCCGGTCACGGCGATGATGCAGCCGGCCTGTCTGGCGAACGCCTTGACCAGCGCCACGCCGTCGTCGAGGTTTGCCTCCGTCACGGCGTCGACCGCATCGGCGTCCACGCCCTTGGTCGTGCCGCTGCCGGTGCAGAGGGTCTTGATCTCGGAGATGTTGCCGCGCACGGCGTCAAAGCGCACCTCGCGCATGAGGCGGTTGGCTGTGTCGGTGCGCAGGCGGCTCGCGCCCGCGCCCACGGGGTCGAGCAGGACGATGTGCCCGAGCTCGTTGGCCTTCCTGCCGGCGAGGAACATGGAGGGGATGGTGTTTTTGTTGAGCGTGCCGATGTTGATGTTCAGGCCGCCGCAGATGCTCGTGATGTCCTCGACATCGTCTGCGTCGTCGGACATGATCGGCGAGCCGCCGGCCGCCAGCAGGACGTTTGCGACGTCGTTGACGGTGACGTAGTTTGTGATGTTGTGCACGAGCGGCGTTTTCGCGCGCACGTTTTCCAGCATGGTCTTGAGGATCTGTTCCATAATCAATTGCTCCTTTCGGGGTGTAAAAAACAGCAGCGCCCGTAAAGAGTGCTGCTGTTGCGGTCCGGCAGTATGAATCCCTACGTTGGCATTGTCCAAATCAGGTGTGCGGGTCTAAGCGGATGCTTACTCTCAGCCGAGCGGCTCCCCGTGTTTGTTCACTTCATGATAGGACGAAACCGCCGGCTTGTCAAGGCAGGAATGTAAAATCTTCACCGCTTTGCGGCACGGGAACTTTACATGGCCGCGGTTTTCGACTTTACACGCGCTGTGTAAAACAGAAACGTGAGCTTGTAAGCGCCAAAATCTTGAATGTTACAGGAGGAAGAGATGAACCATTCCAAACGCATCGGGTCCCGCCTGCTGCCGCCCGCGCTTTTTGCATTTGCTGCTGTATTTTGGTTGCAATCGGGCCTCCGGCATGATACAGTTAAGATGCCGTGATGTAGCTGTTTTTACATAAGGCGGCTGTGGATTTTACACGGTGAGGAAGGAATACAGTTGTGCGGCCCTGCGCCGCGCATATGTAGGAGACTATATTAACAGGAGGAAGAAATGAAAACCAAAATGCACAATGGAAGCAGACTGCTGTCGCTGCTGCTGGCGGTAGTCCTTGTCTTCACGCTGACGGTTCCGGCGCTTGCGGCGGAAAAGCCGCAGGACATGAACCTGAGGATCGCCGTCATGTCCGACCTGCACTATCTCTCGCCGGATATGATCGCAGACACGGAGGACTTTGAGCATGCGTTCAACAGCGACCGCAAGCTGCTCAAGGAGAGTTCATCCGTCCTTCACGAGATGCTCGAGCGCGTCCGCGCGGACAAGCCTGACATCCTTCTCGTATCCGGCGACCTGACCAAGGACGGCGAGCAGGAGTGCCACGCGGCGCTGGCAAAGCAGCTGCAGCAGCTGCAGCAGGATGTTCCGGGTCTGAAGATCTATGTCATCAACGGCAACCATGACATCCGTAATTACAATGCCAAGAACTTCAACACCCCCGACGGCAAGGCCGTGCCCGCCACGCGCACGGAGCCGGAGGACTTCAAGCAGATTTATGACTTTGTTTACTCCGACCCGACCGTCCTTGCGACCTTCACCCCGGCCGAGGGCAATAAGGCCGGCGGCCTGTCCTATGTTGCACGACCGGTCGAGGGGCTGACCATTATCGCCATGGACACCTGCCGCTACAGCTCGGACAACACCTCCAACGGCGACGATGAGCATGAGACGAGCGGCGCCATCAGCGCCGATCTCGAAAAGTGGGTCATCGAGCAGACCGCTGCCGCCAAGGCACGCGGCGACCTCGTCGTCGGTCTGGAGCACCACGGTCTGGTGCCGCACTTTGACGTGCAGCCCACCATCCTGCCCATGTACCTTGTCAACGGCTATGAGCGCATTGCGCAGGAGTATGCCGATGCAGGCATGAGCGTTGTCTTCACCGGCCATATGCACGCGGTCGACATCGCCGCCATGACCACGAAGGCCGGCAACACCTTCTATGACATTGAGACCGGCTCTGCGCTGACGTACCCGTGCCCGGTCCGCTTTGTCGATCTGCGCCGCAGCACGGTCGGCGGTGAGACCAACACCTACATGAGCGTGAGCACCAAGACGCACATCGGCCCCATCCATTATACCGATCCCGCCACGGGCGTTGCGTATGTGATCGACGACCTGACCGAGTATGCCCGGGAATTCGGCTTCACGACCGCTATGCTCAAGACGGTCGCGGGTGACTTCGTCAAGTCCTTCTTCGGCAAATACCTGCCGAACGACACGTGGCCGGTCACAAAGATCGTCGCGAACATCGACCAGATCATTGACGACGTGGCGGCCGTCCCGATCGCCGAGGGCAACAACCTGCTCGACTTCGCCAACTGGATCTATCGCTGCAACCTCGCCGGTGAGGATGACGGCAGCTACCCCGCATGGGTGCAGTCCGGCATCGACCAGCTCAAGAGCGGCGCACTGCTCGATCAGGTGCTTGACATCGTCGCCAAGGACGCATTCGGTCGCGGCAGCGTGCTGTTCACGAAGTTCCAGGGCCTGTTCACCAAGTACCTCAAGAGCCAGCTCAACGACCTGCTCGTGAAGATCGTCGTCTCCATGAGCGTGGACAACAACTGCCCCGACGACAACGACAAGACCATTCTGCTCGAGGGCAGCAATGCGCAGGTGCGCCTCCTGCCCGTTACCGGCAGCAGCGCAGCGACCACGCAGGCATATGTGCAGGGTGACACTGCCACGGTGTTCCTGACCAGCCGCCAGCTCCGTGCGGCGACCGGCGCGCAGTCCGGCGTGGCCGTGACGGTCGATGCCACCGATCCCGCCGTGGGTACGGTCATTCTGGCCGGCCGCTCGATCGCCAATGCGTGCGACGCGGGTGCTGCAGCGCTGCAGGTGAAGTTCCGGTCCGGAACGGTCACGCTCGATGCGCGTGCGCTCGCGGCGCTTGACCTGCACAAGGATGTCGCCGTCTCGCTTGCAAGCGGCGCTTCTCTCAACGCCGCGCAGCAGCGCGCCCTCGGCTCGCAGGCCGCTGCGGCGACGCTTGCCAATGCTTCCGTTCTGGTTGACGGTGCGGCGGCGAGCTGTCCTGCCGGCAGTGTGCGCGCCGCAGTGGCCGTGAACGCGGCGGATGATCTGACCGCGTGGAGCCTCGCGGACGACGGCAGCATCTCCGCCGTCAGCGGCGCTTACGACGCCGGACAGCAGACCTACGCCTTCGACGTGGTCAACGGCGTGACGGCCATCGCGCGCTTCCCGTTCACAGACGTGGTCGCCGGCACGTGGTACTACGGCGCGGCAGCGTATGCCTACAACAACGGCCTCTTCGCCGGCATGACGCCGACGACCTTCGCGCCGAATGCCACCATGACGCGCGCCATGCTTGTGTCCGTGCTGTGGCGCCTCGCGGGTGCGCCCGCGCCGAAGGCACCCAACACGTTCGTGGATGTGCCGGACGGCGCATGGTATACCGACGCGGTCACCTGGGCTGCGGAAAACGGAGTGGTCTCCGGCATCGGCGGCAGCCGCTTTGATCCCAGCGGCTTCGTCACGCGCGTCGCCTGTTCCTTTTTCTTTCCCTTCAGCTTCATCCAACCATATGCCGCGCCGCCACCGATCAGTGCCAGTGACAGCAAAGCCACAGGCAGGAGATTTACAGTTTTTTTCGTTTCAGGTTCCATTTCCACGTCCCCCGTTTCTGTGCCTTCTTCCTCCGTTTCAACTGTTTCAGAAGCCGGAGTCTCCTCTGGTTCTTCCGGCGTCTGGTACTGCGCTGCCTCCTCTTCATCCATCAGCGACAGCAGATCCGCCTCGTCCACCTGGTTCAGGAAGTGTACCGTTTCGTTCCCCTCATCGTCCCGGTCAATAATCAGATAAAAGTAGTTTCCGCTTTTCGTGACCAGGGTAATGAACTGCTTCCCCGTTTTTTTGATGCCGCCCAGGTCGTCTACCAGCGTCAGGTTTCCGTCCGGCGTAAAAGCATTGCCGTCCGTCTGATTCAGGTTGAAAACGCCGCTCGTAAACAGCTCCATCAGCTGGGACAATTCTTCCTCACTGAAAGACAGAGTAAAATCACCGTCGATTTCTCTATCTGCCGGAATGGTCAGGTAACTGCCATACACATAGCCGACTCTTTCCGGCAGAAGAATCTCGGCCCAGTCTCCATTTCTG
>OGYW01001752.1_pt1 | contig 18045 bp, 16 predicted proteins | sample 1576621 | NCBI WGS metagenome assembly OGYW01 (sample SAMEA3541528, study PRJEB24748) | human gut metagenome | biome: human gut; feature: human-associated habitat; material: faeces | place: China | collected 2012 | reverse complement strand
TCTTGGCAGGACTTTGAGGTGCTCGACTGTTCGCGCGGCGAAAAGCTCGAGCGCTGGGGCAAGTATACCCTTGTGCGCCCGGACCCCCAGGCCATCTGGGACACGCCGCGCACCGACCCGCGCTGGCGCACGGCCGACGGGCGCTACAGCCGCAGCCATACCGGCGGCGGCAGCTGGGACAAACGTACCCTCCCGCAGAGCTGGGACATCCATTATCGGGAGCTGACCTTCCGCGTCAAGCCCATGAACTTCAAGCACACGGGCATCTTCCCCGAGCAGGCCGCCAACTGGGACTACGCCATGGCGAAGATCCGCGCGGCCGGCCGCCCGGTCTCGGTGCTCAACCTCTTCGGCTACACGGGCGCGGCCACGGTCGCGTGCGCGGCTGCCGGGGCGAGCGTGTGCCATGTGGACGCGGCGAAGGGCATGGTCGCCTGGGGCAAGGAAAACGCCGCCGCCTCCGGCGTGGCCGACCGGCCGATCCGCTGGATCGTGGACGACTGCGCCAAATTCGTCGAGCGGGAGATCCGCCGCGGCCGCCGCTATGACGCCATCATCATGGACCCGCCGAGCTATGGGCGCGGTCCGGGCGGTGAGGTCTGGAAGCTCGAGACGAACCTCTGGCCGTTTGTGGAGCTGGTGTCCGGCGTGCTGTCGGACGATCCGCTCTTTGTCATCATCAATTCCTACACCACGGGTCTGAGCCCGTCGGTGCTCACGTATCTCTCAGAGAGCATCTTCACCCGGCGCTTCGGTGGCCGCAGCGAATCGCAGGAGCTGGGCCTGCCGGTCACGGCGTCCGGTCTCGCGCTGCCGTGCGGGGCGACCTGCCGCTGGGAGCGCTGAGCGGAAAGGAACACCATGGAACCGATCTTACGAACCGAACATCTGACCTTTACCTACCCCGGCGAGGAGCATCCCTCGCTCGGCGACCTCTCGCTCGAGATCGCGCGCGGCTCGTTCGTGGCCATCCTCGGGCACAACGGCTCGGGCAAGAGCACACTGGCCAAGCTCTTCAATGCCATCCTGCTGCCGACCGGCGGCAAGGTGTATGTTGACGGCATGGACACGGCGGACGAAAATAACCTTCTGTCCGTGCGCGCCACGGTGGGCATGGTCTTTCAGAATCCTGATAACCAGATCGTCGCCAACGTCGTCGAGGATGATGTGGCCTTCGCGCCGGAGAACCTTGGCGTGCCGCCGCAGGAGATACGCGCACGGGTGGATGCAGCCCTGAAGCAGGTCGGCATGTATGATTTTCGCCTGCACGCGCCGCACCTGCTCTCCGGCGGACAAAAGCAGCGCGTGGCCATTGCGGGCGTCATCGCCATGCAGCCCAAGTGCATCGTGCTCGACGAGCCGACGGCTATGCTCGACCCGTCCGGACGGCGCGAGGTGATCGACACGGCGACAAAGCTCTGCCGTGAGCAGGGCATCACGGTCGTGCTCATCACACACCATATGGAGGAGTGCGTCGGCGCCGACCGCGTGATCGTGCTCTCCAACGGCGCCGTCGTTGCCGACGGTGCGCCGAAGCAGGTCTTCCCGCAGGTCGACCTGCTGCAAAAAGAGGGACTCACCGCGCCGGTCACGGTGCGGCTGCTCGATGCGCTGCGTGCCCACGGCATGGATGTGCCGATCGACGCGCTCACGGTCTCCGACTGTGCCGACGCCGTCGCCGCCGCCCTGAAAAAGTAACTACCGATCTTCACCGATAAAGGAAACGAAATTATGACGCCAATCATCCGGGTGGATCACCTCCGGCACGTCTACAGTGCCGGGACACCTTTTGAAAAAGTCGCCATCGACGATATTCATCTTGACATTCCCGCCGGACAGTTCGTGGGCATCATCGGCCACACGGGCTCCGGCAAAAGCACGTTCATCCAGCACCTCAACGGGCTGCTCGCACCGACATCCGGCACCGTGTTTTTTGACGGGCAGGACATTCACCGCAGCAAGGAGGCCACGCGCGACGTGCGCTTTCAGGTCGGGCTCGTCTTTCAGTACCCCGAGCACCAGCTCTTTGAGGAGACGGTGTACCGGGACATCGCCTTCGGCCCGAAAAACGCCCGCCTCTCCGCCGAGGAGGTCGATGCGCGCGTGCGTGAAGCGGCGCGCTTTGTGGGCGTCGACGAGGCGCTCTTTGAGCGCTCGCCGCTTGAGCTCTCCGGCGGCCAGAAGCGCCGCATCGCCATCGCGGGCGTGATCGCCATGCGTCCCAAGGTGCTCATTCTCGACGAGCCTACCGCAGGCCTCGATCCCGCAGGCTGCCGCGGCGTGCTCGAAAACATCGCGGCCTACCGGCGCGAGACCGGCTCGGCCGTGCTGCTTGTCACGCACAGCATGGACGATGCCGCGCGCATCGCTGACCGCCTCATCGTCTTTCACGACGGGCACGTCGCCTTTGACGGCGCACCGGCGGAGGTCTTTGCCCACACGCAGGCGCTGCTCGACATCGGCCTTGACGTGCCGCAGAGCGCGCGCATCGCGCAGGCGCTGCGCGACCGGGGCGTTGCGCTCCCGCCGTCGATCTACACGCTCGAGCAGCTCACAAATGCGCTGCTCGCCGTCGGGAAGGAGGCGGGCGTATGCTGAAAGACATCACCCTCGGTCAGTTTTTCCCCGGCACAAGCATCGTGCACCGGCTCGACCCGCGCTGCAAGCTGCTGATGACGGTCGTCTATATCGCGGCGCTGTTCACGGCGGAGAGCTATGTGTCCTACGCCGCCATGCTCGTCGTCACGGGCGTGTGCATCGCGCTCTCGTGCATCCCGCTCAAGGTCATTCTTCGCGGTCTCAAGCCGCTGTGGATCATCATCGCGCTCACGGCCGTGCTCAATATGTTCTTCACCCCCGGTCGGGAGCTCGTGTCCTTCTGGAAGATCACGATCACCTATGAGGGTCTCGTGCGCGCCGTGTTCATGGTGCTGCGCATCACGATGCTCATCGCGGGCACGTTCCTGCTGACTTATACCACATCGCCCATCGCCCTCACGGACGCGATGGAGATCCTCTTCGGACCGCTCAAAAAGCTCAAGGTGCCCGTGCACGAGATGAGCATGATGATGTCCATGGCGCTGCGCTTTATCCCCACGCTCATCGAGGAGACGGACAAGATCATGTCCGCGCAGAAAGCGCGCGGCGCGGATTTTGAGACCGGAAACCTCATCCAGCGCGCCAAAGCGCTGCTGCCGCTGCTCGTGCCGCTGTTCGTGTCGGCGTTTCGCCGTGCCGACGAGCTGGCCGTGGCCATGGAGTGCCGCTGCTATCACGGCGATCAGGGTCGCACACGCATGAAGCAGCTCGAGTGGCGCATGCGCGACACGCTCGCCCTGCTCTGGGGCGCGCTCGTGCTCGCCGGCATGATCGTGCTCTCGAGGTTCGGGCTTTGAGGCGCAACATCGCCCTGCGCCTGCAGTATGACGGCACGGCCTATCACGGCTGGCAGGTGCAGAAGACGGACGTCACCGTCGCCGAAACGCTCGAGCGCGCGCTCACGAAGGTCTGCGGCGAGCCAATCAAGGTCGTCGGCTGCGGCCGCACGGACGCGGGCGTGCACGCTAAGCGCTACTGTGCCAATTTCCGCACCGATTGCACGATCCCGATCGACCGTGTACCGCTCGCGGTCAATGCCCGCCTCCCGGCGGATATCGCCGTGGTCGACGCTGTCGCCGCGCCGGAGGACTTCAATGCCATCGGCTCATGCATTCAGAAAGAGTACGTCTATCAGATCTACAATTCCCGCATCCGCGATGCATTTTTGGAGCACCGCGTCTGCTTTTATCCCCAGCCGCTGGACTTTGCGCGGCTCGAGCGCGCCGGCCGCGCCTTTGAGGGCACGCACGACTTTGCCGCCGTGCGCTCCGTCGGCACCGAGACGCGCACGACCGTGCGCACGGTGCACTGGTGCCGTGCCGAGCGTGACGGGGCGATGATCTCCATCGCCGTGTGCGCCGACGGCTTTTTGTACAACATGGTGCGTGCCATCGTCGGCACGATGGTCTATGCGTCCTACGGCAAGATCGAGCCGGAGGATATCCCGGCGCTGCTGGCCACGCGCGACCGGCGGCTCACCGGGCCGACCATGCCCCCGCAGGGGCTGTATCTCAACCGCGTGTGGTACGACGGCGTCGTCGGCGATATGATGAATCAGGCCTGACGCTGCGTCCGCCGTGCGCGGACAGGGAGGAATGTCCATGAACGACCGTGCAAAACCAAATCCCAGACTGCGTCAGGTGCTCATCGTCGCGGTGTGCGTGCTGGCCGTGCTGTTGTTTTTGTATCTGCTGCTGCGCGACCGGCCGGGCTCGGCGAACGACTATCTGGACGACAGCGCACCCTATACCTTCGACTCCAGCGCCAACCGCACCTTCCGCACGGTGGACAGCCGCCTTGCGGTCGTATCCTCCAGCGGTCTGCAGCTGCTCGATGACAGCGGCAAGACCGTCCTGCACGAGATCTTCACGCTCGAGCAGTCGGGCATCTCCGTCGGCGGTGAGCGCGTGTGCGCCTATGACATCGGCGGCACGACACTGTGCGTGGCGGACTTTAAGGGCAACAAGACCGATATCACCCCGTCCGGCGAGATCATCAGCGCCGATCTGAGTGAGAGCGGCTATCTCGCCGTCTGCACGGAGGCCGCGGGCTATAAGGGCGCCGTCACGGTGTATGATGCCTCCGGCAAGGCTGTCTACGTCTGGTATTCCGGCACGGGCTACCTCGTGCGCGCCGCCGTGAGCCCGGACGGGAAGTATCTCGCCGCGCTCTGCCTGCAGGACACCGGCAGCGCCGTGCATACCTTCACCCTCACGAGCGCCGACGAGCGCGGCAGCACCGTGTGCGCCGATGAGCTCTTTGCCGACCTTTTCTGGCGCGGCGGCAAGATCTGCTGCGTGTCGCAGTCGCGTCTCGCGTTTTTTGACGACAGCGCCAAGCTCGCCGACGAGTATTCGTTCGGCGACCTGTATCTGTATGACTACGCCGCCGAGGGCGACGGATTTGTCACCCTCGCGCTCAGCCGCTACCGCTCGGGCAGTGCGGCGCAGCTCGTCACGGTCAATTCCGGCGGCAATGTCCTCGGCGAGTGCACACCCACCGGCAGCGTCACGAGCCTGTCCGTCAACGGCAAGCAGGTGCTCGTGCAGTACAGTGACCGGCTCACGCTCTATAACCAGCAGCTGGATGAGATCAAGTCCGTCGAGCAGAACCTGCTCGGCGTCCGCCGCTCGGTGCTGCTGCGCCGGGGTGCGGCGCTGCTCGTGAGCGGCTCGAGCGCCGCGGTGCTCGCCTTCTGACCCCCGCAGCTTAGAGAGAAAGAACAGGGATACGCTATGAAGATCGTCTTGACAGTGGTGCTCGCCGCCATTATTCTGGCCGCCGTCTGGAGCGGCTACCGCCGCGGCCTGATCCTCAGCGCCGCGCAGCTTGCCGCCATCGTCGTCGCGTTTTACGGCGCGGCGCTGCTCGCGGGGCAGGTTTCCGACCGCCTCCTGCCAGTGGCGGAGCCGTTTGCCGGCGGATATTTTGAGGGACAGCTCGACGTTGTCGCGGCCGGTCTGCCGGATAACGACGCCGGCCTCTCGGGAGAGGACTGGGTGGCCGCGCACCCCGACACCGCGCAGGAATATGCCGAGCAGTGCTTTGCCGCCGCCGGTGTTTCCGGCCGGGCGGGGCAGCGCATGGCGCGGCAGGCGCTCGCGCTGCGCGACGCGCAGGAGCTTTCTCTGCGCACGGCCATGACGCAGCTTTACTGCGCGCGGCTGTGCTACGTGCTCGTCACGGCGGTCGGCTTTCTGCTTTTGATGCTGATCCTTTCCGCGATCGGAAATTTACCGAATCTCACCTTCCGCATCCCGAACCGGGAGCGGCTCAACGACTTTGGCGGTGCCGCCATCGGCGCGGTCAACGGCGTGTGCTTTGGCATCCTGCTGTGCTGGGCATTGCAGTTTGCCGGGCCCGTCATCGGCTGCGACACGCTTGCGCACACCGCTCTGGCAAAAGCGCTGCAGGCCATCGACGTGCTCACGCTCGGCGCGAGCGTGTGACCTGCGCGCACGGAATCTATCGAACAGGAGAACCAGTCTATGCAGCCTACACTCTGCTCCCGCTGTAAGAAAAATGTAGCGGTGATCTTTATCACACGAATCGAAAACGGCGAGTCCCACAATGAGGGACTGTGCCTGCGCTGCGCGCGCGAGCTGCACATCAAGCCCGTCGATGAGATGATGGAAAAGCTCGGCATCTCGGATGCCGACCTTGACAACCTCACCGGCGACGTGGCGGAGATGCTCGGCAGCATGGGCATGCTCGGCGGCGACGCGGACACGGACTCCGACGCCCCCGACACCGACGCGGACGAGGACGACGGCAAGACCGCGACGTTCCCGTTTTTGAACCGCCTCTTTAACCAGAACCCGCCCTCTGCGCCCGACGCGGAGGCATCGGAGCAGCCGCGGCAGGATGCCGCCGCTGCTGACAAGCGCGGCAGTGCCCCACGCAAGCTGAAGTTTCTCACGAACTACTGCATCGATCTCACGCAGCGCGCCCGCGACGGCAAGCTCGATGCCATGATCGGCAGGGCGGAGGAGCTGGAGCGCGTCATCCAGATCCTCAACCGCCGCCAGAAGAATAACCCCTGTCTCATCGGCGAGCCCGGCGTCGGCAAGACGGCCATCGCCGAGGGGCTTGCCCAGCGCATTGCCGAGGGCAACGTGCCCTATAAGCTGCGCGACAAGCAGGTCTACCTGCTCGACCTCACGGCGCTCGTGGCGGGCACGCAGTTTCGCGGCCAGTTCGAGAGCCGCATGAAGGGCCTCATCGAGGAGATCCGCCGCGTCGGCAACATCATCCTCGTCATCGACGAGGTGCACAACATCGTCGGCGCGGGTGACGCTGAGGGCAGCATGAACGCCGCCAACATCCTCAAGCCCGCCCTCTCGCGCGGTGAGATCCAGGTCATCGGCGCGACGACGTTCGCCGAGTACCGCAAGCACATCGAAAAAGACGCGGCGCTCGAGCGCCGCTTCCAGCCCGTCACGGTGGCCGAGCCGGGCATCGACGACAGCGTCGAGATCCTCAAGGGTGTGCGCCGCTATTATGAGGACTTTCACGGCGTCGTCATCCCGGACGCCATGTGCCGCCTTGCCGTCGTGCTCAGCGAGCGCTATATCACCGACCGCTTCCTGCCCGACAAGGCCATCGACCTCATTGACGAGGCCTGCTCGGACGTGAACCTGAAAAATGCCGACCTCATCCGTGCCGACGAGGTCGAAAAGGAGATCGGCGACTATGCGCGCGAGCGCGAGCTGCTGGCCTCCGCGCCGCCGAAGAGCGGCGACGCGTATGACGATCAGGAGCTCGAGCACCGCTATGCGCGCATCGCCGAGCTGCGCAGCCGCGAGATGCAGCTGCAGACCGAGTTCGACGCGCTGCGCGCCAAGGGCCGCCCGGAGCTTACGGCGGATAACCTCGCGCGCATCATCGAGCTCTGGACGAAGATCCCGGCCGCGAGCATCCGCGCCGATGAGTTTGAGCAGCTTGCCGGTCTCGGCGACCGGCTGCGCGCGCACATCGTCGGCCAGGATGCGGCGATCGATACCGTCTGCGCCGCCATCCGCCGCAATCGCGTCGGCCTGCAGGCCAAGCGCAAGCCTGTGAGCTTCCTGTTCGTCGGCGGCACCGGCGTCGGCAAGACGGAGCTCGTTAAGCGCCTCGCCGATGAGCTCTTCCACGCGCCCGAGTCGCTCATCCGGCTCGATATGTCGGAGTTTATGGAGAAGTTTTCCGTCTCGCGCATGATCGGCTCGCCTCCGGGCTATGTCGGCTATGACGAGGCCGGACAGCTCACGGAGAAGATCCGCCGCCGGCCGTACTCCGTCGTCCTCTTCGATGAGATCGAAAAGGCGCACCCGGACGTCATGAACCTGCTGCTGCAGATCCTGGACGACGGCCGCATCACGGACGCGCAGGGGCGCACTGTGAACTTTGAGAACACCGTCATCATCCTGACCACGAACGCCGGCAGCAACACGCGCACCGGCACGCTCGGCTTCGGCCTGAGCGCGGACGATCAGAGCCGCGAGCGTGCGCAGCGCGCGCTCAATGAGTTCCTGCGGCCGGAGTTTCTCAACCGCCTCGACGAGATCGTCTACTTCAATCACCTCACGGAGGAGAACTTCCGTGCCATCGCATCCCTCATGCTCGGCGAGGTGCGCACCGCCATGGCCGAGCGCGGCATGACCCTGCACTGGACGCCTGCCGTCGTGGACTATCTGGTTCAAAAGGGCTACAGCGAGACGTATGGCGCGCGCAACCTGCGCCGCACCATCCAGCGCGACGTGGAGGACGCCATTGCCTCTGCCGTCGTCGCGCAGCGCAAGGCCGCCGGAGACGTCGCCATCGACGCGCAGAACGACCGCATCGTTGTCACCATCGACGGTAAGGAGGTAACTGCATGAACCGTTTCGAGATCATTCAGGGCGACATCACAAAGTCTGATGTCGATGCCATCGTCAACGCCGCCAACTGCTCGCTGCTCGGCGGCGGCGGGGTGGACGGCGCCATCCATATGGCCGCCGGGACCGGTCTGCTCAACGAGTGCCGCGGCCTCAACGGCTGCCGTACCGGCGAGGCGAAGATCACCCGCGGCTATCGCCTGCCGGCGCGCCACGTCATCCACACGCCCGGTCCGCGCTGGCGCGACGGGCAGCACGGCGAGCCGGAGCTGCTGGCCAATTGCTACCGCAACAGCCTGCGCCTTGCGAGCGAAAACGACTGTCATACGGTCGATTTCCCGTCCATCAGCACGGGCATCTACCGCTTCCCGCTCGATCAGGCGGCACAGATCGCCGTGCGCGAGATCTTGGCCTATCTTGCTGACCACCCCGAAATGGAGCGCGTGCGTATGGTCTGCTTTGACAGCCGCACCCGCGCCGCATACGAGGCCGCGCTGGCCGCGCAGGAATGCGCCGGCTGACGCTCACCGTCACGCCGGAGCAGGCAGGCCGCACGGTCAAGAGCCTGCTCCGGCGTGAGCTGCATATGGCCGACGGTGCGATCGCCCGCGTCAAGACCGTGCCGGACGGCATCTGCCGGAACGGTGTGCACGCCCGCACCGTTGACCGCGTCGCCGCGGGGGATGTGCTCACCGTGCGCATCGATGATAAGCGCTCCGGCGGCAAGTTCACACCCGTGGCCGTGCCGCTGGACATTTTGTATGAAGATGCCGACCTGCTCGCGCTCAACAAGCCCGCGGGCATGGCCGTGCACGGCGGATATGAGCGCGGCGAGCCCACGGTCGCAAACGCCCTCGCTGCCTATCTCGGACCGGACGCTGTGTTTCACCCCGTCAACCGGCTCGACCGCGGCACGTCGGGCGTCATGCTCGTCGCCCGCAGCGGATACGTGCACGACCGGCTGCGCCGCGTGCTGCACAGCGGCGATTTCCGGCGCACCTATCTCGCCGTCGCCTGCGGCACGGGGCTGCCGCCGAGCGGCACGATCGACCTGCCCATCGCCCGCGCGGACGACGGTTCGACCCGGCGTATCCCTGCGCCCGGCGGTCAGCCGTCCGTCACGGACTATACCGTCCTCGCCGAGCGGGACGGCTGTACGCTCCTGCGCGTCGCGCCGCGCACCGGGCGCACGCACCAGATCCGCGTGCACTTTGCCGCCCTCGGCCATCCGCTGCTCGGCGATGCGCTCTACGGCGGCGATGCGTCCCGGCTCGCGCGACCCGCGCTGCACTCCGCCGCGGCCGACTTTGCGCAGCCCGTCACCGGGCAGAGCCTGCATATTACCGCGCCGATCCCGGACGATCTGCGCGCGTTTGATTTTGAGAGGTACTTATGAAGAAACGCTCCATCACGATCCTGTATAATTCGCCCGTCATCCTCACATTTGCGCTGCTGAGCCTGCTCGCGCTCGGTCTCGGCAAGCTCACCGACGGCTGGACGACGCAGAACCTTTTTTGCGTCTACCGCTCGTCGCTGGCAAACTGGCTGACGTATCCGCGCTTTTTCCTGCACGTGCTCGGTCATCCGGACTTCGCCGCCTATTGCAGCAACATCGTGATGCTGCTCGTCGTCGGCCCGATGGCGGAGGAGCGCTTCGGCGGCAAGCGCATCCTGCTTGCCATCGCGCTCACGGCGCTCGTGACGGGGCTGGTGCTCTGGTTCTTTTTCCCGAACGGCGCGCTCATGGGTGCTTCCGGCGTCGTGTTCATGCTCATCGTGCTCGCGTCCTTTGCCGGTATGCGCACCGGGACCATCCCGCTCACGCTCATCCTCGTGCTCATCCTCTACCTTGGCGGGGAGATCTTTCAGGCCGTCACCGGCTCTGCCGGTCTTGCGCAGCTCACGCACATCGCAGGCGGCGTGCTCGGCATGATCTTCGGCTTCACGTGGAGCCGCGGAAAGCGCGGTGGACGATGAAGCTGCTCGTCAGTGCGTGTCTGCTCGGCGTCGCCTGCCGGTATGACGGCGCGTCCAAGGGGCTCTCTGAGGACGTCCTGCGCGCGCTGATGGCGCGGCACACGCTCGTGCCCGTCTGCCCGGAGCAGCTCGGCGGACTGCCGACGCCGCGCGACGCGTCCGAGCGGCAGGGCAGCCGCGTCGTCATGCGTTCCGGCCGGGACGTTACGGATGCCTATGTGCGCGGCGCGCAGCAGGCGCTCGCCATTGCGCAGCGCTTTGGCTGCACGGCCGCCCTGCTCAAGCAGCGCAGCCCCTCGTGCGGCCACGGGGAGATCTATGACGGCACATTTACCGGCACGCGCGTTGCCGGCGACGGCGTCACCGCAGCGCTCCTCGGCGCGCACGGCATCTGCGTCTATGGGGAGGATGACATCGCGGAGCTGCTGAACTTGTAATTATGTAAACAGAATTATGTCAACTTGCAGCGTGCCGCCTGGCACGCTGCTTTTTTGCGCGTCACAGAAACTTAAAAAAGTTGAAATCGCTGCTAAAAAAATTGAAATCTCTGCGAAAACCGTTGAAAAATCACAGCCTTCCGTTATAATGAAAACAGTCGAAATCCGCAGAAAACAATGGAGGAGAAAACCATGCGCAAACGCTTTTTGTCCCTGCTGCTCGTGCTTGTCTGCGTGCTGATGCTGGCCGCTGCGCCGGTCGCCGCTGCAGAACCGGACGCTGCGCAGACCCCGACGCCTACGACAGAGCCTGCTGTCTCCTCGCCGGAGCCGACAGCCCCGGTCGAACCCAGCACCGAACCCAGTCCCGAACCCAGCCCGGAGCCCAGCCCCGAGCCCACACCCACCGGCCCGTGGTATCAGGCGGCGATGGATTTTGCCTGTGCGCACGGCATCCTGCTCGGTGACGAGCACGGTGATCTGCTGCCGATGGGCAATGCCTCGCGCGCGCAGATGGCCGCCATGCTCGTGCGCGTGTTCGGCTGTACGGCAGGGAAGGACATTGCGTTCTTTTCCGATGTGAACCGGGATGCGTGGTACTATCCGGAGCTGAGCACCGCCGTCCAGATGAATATCCTCAGCGGCTACGGTGACGGCACGATCGGCCCGAACCGCAGCATCACGCGCCAGGAGGCGATGTCCGTCTTCGCGCGCGCCTTTGCAGTCTCTGACGGCACGGCTGCGGATCTTCAGGCCTTCCCGGACGCCTCCGGTGTCAGCGGCTGGGCGGTCGCCTCCGTGGCCGGTCTGGTCAGGGCCGGCATTGTCAACGGCGATGATACCGGCCACCTGAATCCCACGGCCAGCATCACCCGCGCCGAGATCGCGCAGATGCTCTATGAGCTCGGCCTGCAGTTTTGCAGCGACGCCGATGCACTGCCCGATTCCGGCCGCGTGATCTATACCGGCGCCGCGCCCCTGACGGCGGACGCCTTTACCGGCACGCTCTACCTCGGCGGTGCCGCCGGGCGCGACCTCGGCGCTCTGAATATCACCGGTACGCTGGTCGTGCGCACCGATCCGAACGGCACGGTCACCGTCGGCGGCGCGGTCGATGCGCTCACCGTCGCAGCCGAGGGCACGACGGTCGCGGGCAGCGGCCATGCCGGCCTTGTGCGCGTGCTTATGCGCGGCTGCACGGTCACGCTCGCAGCCGATCAGACCAGTCAGGAGTATGACATCATGCTTCAGGGTGTCGGCACGGTCGTGACCGATCCCGTGCCCGCGCTCTCGCCGGAGTGCCGCGCCATCGACCTGTACGTGACCTATCGCTATTTCCCCGCGGAATACAAAGCCGCCCCCGGCAAGGCGACGCTCGTCTGGTATGTTGACGGCGTGCAGCAGCCGACGCGCAGCTACACGCTCGACGGCAGCTCCATTACGCCGGGCTTCCACATCGCCGAGTCGGTCTGGAAGCGCGATATGCCCACGCAGCACACGGTGGAGATCCTGCTCTTGTGCGGCACGGATGCGATCCGCACGACGTTTGTCGTCCCGGTCAACAACTACACGGATGCGGAGTATCAGAGCCTGCAGAGCGCGCAGTACCCGTATCAGCTCCACGTCGTGCGCAACCAGTGCACGGTGCTGGTCTACGGTCTGGATAAGAGCGGAGAATACTCCATCCTCCATCACGCCTTCGTCTGCGGCCCCGGACAGACCACGCCGATCGGCACGTTCCGCACGCCGTTCAAGGCGGCATGGCATCCGCTGCAGGGCTGCTGGGGGCAGTACTGCACGCAGATCGTCGGCAACTATCTCTTCCACTCCTCGCCGTATAACAGCCCGAATAAGAATGACCTGTCCTACCGGCTGTATAACCAGCTTGGCACGGTCTGCTCGCACGGCTGCGTGCGCCTGACGGTGGCGGACGCGAAGTGGATCTACGACAATTGCCCGCTCGGCACGACGGTGAAGATCTACAATGCCTCGTCCCTGCCCGTGCCGAAGCCGTCGGCTCCGTGGCTGGACATCACGAGCCCGAACCGCGGCTGGGATCCGACCGACCCCGACCCGGCGAACCCGTGGAGACAATAAAACGATTCCCCGGAGCGATCTGCTCCGGGGAATTTCTGTTCAGGTCTCAAAACGGACGATCGTGCACAGCGTGTCCGCACTGTACAGACACACAAATGCGCCGTCGTCTGCGACGGTATACTTGAGCGTGACGGTCTTTGTGTCCTTGACCGCCTTCGGATAGACGATGCGAAAGCCGCGAAACGCGTCGCAGCGCATGGTTTCCGGCAGCGCCTCAAGCGCGAACTCGAGGTATCTCGTGTTGTGCACATGGCCGTTAAAATCGATGTCGCAGCGTCGCAGCGGCAGCACCGTCTGCGTGTCAAAGACAGCGGGCGCACGCAGCCGCGGCGCGGTGTCGGGGAAGACACTGCGTGCCTCCGGCTGGTAGGACGCGAAGCGTTCGCGGTCGATGCGCACGATTTTTTCCGTGCGCAGGTCGAACAGGATCAGCCGCGATTCGGCGCGCACGAGCTCCGTTCCGCTCGTGTCCGTGATCGTGTAATCGCGGAAAACGCGTCCCACGGGGGCATTGTCGCGCACCCAGGTCGCGACCTGCAGGGGGGCTTTGCTCTGCGGCCGGCGCACGATCTCGACGCGCCAGTCGGTCAGCACCCATGTGATGCCGCGGCGGCTGCCGTCGATCACATCGTCGCCGGAGGAATCGGAGTGGCGGCTTGCGGTGTTTTCCAGAATGCGCAGGATCGCCTCATAGGCGAGCTTGCCGTCGCGGTCAAAATCGGCGACGCCGGGGCAGTAGGTCTCGGTGTAAAACATGGCGCGCCTCCCTCAGACTTCCGGGAGACAGCCGTTTGCGAACATCCAGCTGTATGCCAGCGCCCACGAGCCGAACAGGTCCGTCTCGTGCAGGGCGCGCACCTGTGCGCGCGTGTACCAGCCGGATTCGATCTCCTCCATGGGGTCGCTGCTCGGGCGGAACGTTCCCTCGGCGATGCCGAACAGGCACACCGTGCGCTCGTCGCCGATGCCGACCGTGCACGCCGCCGGCGGCAGCACGTGCGTGATGGCGACCAGCCGCAGCCCCGTTTCCTCGCCCAGCTCGCGGCGCGCGGCCTCCTCGGGCGTTTCGCCTGGCTCGATGAGTCCGCCGGGCAGCCCGTAGATGCGCTGGCCGAGCTCCATGCGAAACTCGTGGTTGAGCGCCATGTGCTCGCGCTTTGCGTCTGTGAGCACCATGACGACGGCGTCCGTGCGGTGCTGCTGCAGGTGCTCGAGCGAGTCGATGTTCCGGTCGCGGCTGACCATCTCGTAGGTGCGCGGGCAGCCGGTGCGGTCAATATAATGCAGGTCATAGCGGTGCAGGTATGCGCCGCCGTCTTTTTTTTCAATGTCAATGAATTGCATGGGCTTCTCCTCTTTGCAGGTGATAGTCTAGCATACCACGTTTTGCGCCGCCCGACAACAAAAAAGATCAGAGCGGCGCCGGAAGCAGCGGCTGCTCTGATCTTTTTTGGGGGAAGAAAAAAGGGCATCTCTGACGCGAACGGTCATCACGTCCCAATGACTGTAGCACAGCTTTCTTAAAATATTGTGAGAGATCAGCCGCTTTCTGGCATGTCCACAATGCCGTGTGCGAGCTTGAGCTGCAAAATACGCAGCACGCTCTCGTCGAGTGCCGCGCGCGAGAGCGTCCCGTCGGCGAGCGCCTTTTCGATGGCCGCGACCGCGCCGGGCACGTCGCTGATCTCGAGCAGCATATCGTTTCCGGCGGCGAGCGCAAGCACGGCCTTTTCTCCGTCTGTGTACTGCGCGAGCGCCTGCATCTGCAGCCCGTCCGTGACGATCACGCCGCGAAAGCCGAGGTCGTAGCGCAGCAGATTCGTGACGATCTTGTGCGACACGGAGGCGGGCGCATCGTCCATCGTCGGCACGGTCAAATGCCCGACCATGACCATGTCCGCTCCGGCGGCGATGCCGGACACGAACGGCTTGAGATCCTCCTGCCGCAGCTGCGGCAGCGTCTTGTCGACCGTGGCGGCGCCGTTGTGCGAGTCCGTGGCCGTGCTGCCGTGACCGGGGAAGTGCTTCAGGCAGCAGATGACACCTCCGTCGTGAAAGCCCTTGACGGCGGCGGCGACAAGCTCTGCCGCTTCGTCATAGTCGTCGCTGTAGGCGCGGTCGCCGATGGCGCTGCTGCGCTTGTTCGTCCAGACGTCGGCCACGGGCGCAAAGTCCGTGTTGAAGCCGTAGGCGGCGATGTCGCGCGCGATGGTCTGCGCGTTGTCGTGCGCGCCCTGCGTGCCCTGTGCGCGGTAGCTGTACATGCTGCCGAGCTTCGTCGTGCCGACGGTGTTCATCAGCCGCGCGACGCGGCCGCCCTCCTCGTCGACCGAGATGAGCGGCGCCGTTTTGCACCCGTTCGAAAGCGCAGCGGTGAGCGCTGCAAGCTGTTCGCCGGAGGTCATGTTCCCCGCCGAGAGCAGCACGCCGCCGACCGGATATTCCCGCAGCGCAGCGGCGAGTTCGTCCGTCATGCCCGTGACAGTGCCGCCGCCGGTGAGCGCCTCCGGGTGTACGATCAGCAGCTGGCAGATCTTCTCGTGCGTGGTCATGCCGTCCAGCAGTGCCTGCGCCGCGTCCTTGCGCACCTTGGCCGAGGTGCGCGGCGTGGGCGAGGGCTGCGCGGCATCCTGTCCGCGCCGGACGCATATGACCACGAGCACGACCGCCAGCACCGTGAGCACGAGCAGGTAGGCGAGTGCGCGCCAATTTTGTTTTGCAGTTGTCCAAAAATCACTTTGTTTCATGCTTCCATTTTACCGCACCGGCGGCAAAAACGCAACGCCGTTTCCTCGACGTGCTGGACTTGTTTCGTTCACAAATATGTGCTATAATAATGGACAAAATTTTGGGGTGTGACCCCAGACAGGAAGTGCTTTCTTTTATGACAAAAATTGATATTTTCTCCGGTTTTCTCGGTGCCGGCAAGACCACGCTGATCAAAAAGCTGATCGCCGAGGCGTACACGGGTGAAAAGATCGTGCTGATCGAAAACGAGTTCGGCGAGATCGCCATCGACGGCGGCTTCCTCAAGGACTCCGGCGTGCAGATCAACGAGATGAACTCCGGCTGTATCTGCTGCAGCCTCGTGGGGGACTTTGCCGACGCGCTGCAGAAGGTGCTGGCGCAGTTTCATCCCGACCGCATCCTCATCGAGCCCTCGGGCGTCGGCAAGCTCAGCGACGTCATCCGCGCGGTGCAGGGCGTGCAGTCCGATGAGCTGGTGCTCAACGGCTTCACGACTGTGGTCGACGCCAACAAGTGCAGGATGTATATGAAAAACTTCGGCGAGTTCTTCAACAACCAGGTCGAGAACGCGAGCGCCATCATCCTCTCGCGCACCGAGGGCATCCGCCCCGAGAAGCTCGACGCCGCCGTTGCGCTGCTGCGCGAGAAAAACCCGACCGCGACCATCGTGACCACGCCCTGGACGGAGCTCGACGGCAAGCAGATCCTCCAGACGATGGAGCGCCGCGACACGCTCTCGGCCGAGCTTGCGCACCTGCAGGCCGAGGCCGCCGAGGACGAGCATGAACACCATCATCATGACCATGACGATGACGATCACGCCTGCTGCTGCGGCCATCATCATGACCATGACGAAGATGATGACGATGAGCATGAGCACGAGCATGATCATGACCATGATGATCACGACCATGACCACTGCTGCGATCACGATCATGATCACCACGACCATGACCACTGCTGCGGCCACGATCATGACCACCATCATCACCACGCCGACGAGGTGTTCACGAGCTGGGGCACGGAGACGCCGCGCAAGTACACCGACGACGAGATCCGCACCGCGCTCGACGCGCTCATCAACGAGCACCGCTACGGCATCGTCCTGCGCGCAAAGGGCATCGTGCCCGCGACCGACGGCGGCTGGATCCACTTTGACTACGTGCCCGGTGAGTCCGATGTCCGCCGCGGCAGCGCACAGGTCACCGGCCGCGTGTGCGTGATCGGTTCGCATCTGGCGGAGGATGCGCTGAAGGAGCTGTTCCACATTGGCTGATAAAAAACAGCAGATGCCGGACGTTCCGGTCTACCTCTTCACCGGTTTCCTCGAGGCCGGCAAGACAAAGTTCATTCAGGAGACGCTCGAGGACAACCGCTTCCACAAGGGTGAGCGCACGCTGCTGCTGCTGTGCGAGGACGGCGAGGAGGTCTACGAGCCGGACAGGTTCTGCGCCGGAAATGTCTACGTGCGCAATGTCGACGAGGAGTCCGACCTCACGCGTGACTATCTGCTCGCGCTGCAGGACGAGCTGCACCCCGAGCGCGTGCTTGTGGAGTATAACGGCATGTGGATGCTCGACTCGCTCTATGGCAGCCTGCCGGAAAACTGGGCGGTCGCGCAGGAGTTTCTCTTCTGCGATGCGACGACGTTCGTGAGCTACAATGCGAATATGCGCCAGCTCACGGTCGATAAGCTCAAGAGCGCCGAGCTCGTCGTGCTCAACCGCTACAGCGACAGCATGGATCGCATGGAGATGCACCGCATCATCCGCGCCATCTCCCGCCGCTGCGACATTGCGTATGAGTACACCGACGGCAAGGTCGTCTACGACGACATCGAGGACCCGCTGCCGTTTGACGTTGACGCGCCGGTCATCGAGATCGAGGACCGCGACTTCGCCCTCTGGTACCGCGACATGTCAGAGGAACCGAAGAAATACGACGGCAAGACCGTCGAGGTCAAGTGCCGCTGCCTCGTGCGCAAGAACGTGCCGAAGGGCTGCTTCATCGCCGGCCGGCACATCATGACCTGCTGCGTGCAGGACATTCAGTTCGCGGGCGTCGTGTGCGCCGGAAGCGCCCGGGAAGAATGGACCGCCGGGGCCGTCCGCCCCAAAACTGCCCGCCCCGGAACCTCCCGTACCCAAGCCTCCCGCAGGAGCGCCCGCGAAAGCGCCATCCGAAGGCGTGCCGCCCACAGAGCCCGCTCCCCAAGCGCCGCCGGAGGAAACGCCCGCAGCGGAACCCGCCCCCCAAGCATTCCCGGAGGAACCGTTCCCGGAGGAAAGGCCGCCATATCCGGAACCGCCGTTCCCGGCGGGGGCGCCCTG
>OGYW01001704.1_pt1 | contig 18477 bp, 15 predicted proteins | sample 1576621 | NCBI WGS metagenome assembly OGYW01 (sample SAMEA3541528, study PRJEB24748) | human gut metagenome | biome: human gut; feature: human-associated habitat; material: faeces | place: China | collected 2012 | reverse complement strand
CAAGCCGACGATTTTTTAAACTTACCAAAGCATCTCGGACAAAAGGAACTGCACGCCAGATTGTCCATACAAACCTAAGCGGTAAAGGTAACATCATGCGTCGTCCATAATGAGCAACAGCCATATTGGCTAAACGAGCAAATAGATGCCGAAATCGTGGCGCACGAACCAAGGCTTGTTGTGAAGTGGCGTTTGAATCTTTAACAGCGCGAACAAGATCAAGTTCCTCTAATTCACGAAGAATCAATTCACGATTTTGTTCAAAGGTCTCTTCAGAAGATAACATGTAGGTTATCGCTAAAGAACCTGCCTTAGGATATGCTACGCATTTGGACACCGCAGCCATAGAAGCGAAATGTTCCTCTAATACACATGCATGAGATTCAGGTAGTTTCCCTCCGAAAGAAACGCGGAGACGACCAGGCACCTCATGCACTATTTCAAACTTCACTGGTCCTACTTTCCAGCACGGCCATACCCATGACCACGCCCACCTTTACCAGCACCTTTGCCGGTGGCAGTTTTAGCAGCAGCACTTACCGCTTTAGCAACCTGTTTAACAGCATCATCTGTGGCTGTTTTCTTTGTTTTGGTCTTTTTCTCTGATTGAGCGGAGGATTCTGCCTCTTCGGCATCATTATCTTCAGCAGTATTAGCTTCAGCGTCATCCGCCGAAACAGCTTCTTCGCCTTCTTCAAATTCTTTTACGTATCCAGCTTCAGCTAAAAGATCATCAAATTCAGCTCGAGCTTCATCGATCATAGTTTCAACTTCTTCTTTGGCACGCATGCCCTGAACGATGCCTTTTACATAGATCTTTTTAGCTTTTTTACTGGTTGCAGCTTTGAGTCCAACGCTTCCAAGCAAAAAGCCAGCACCGATTAGAAATCCTGGATTCATTTTTCCTCCTTAGAACAAGTTGCTACCTATAACGCCATGTTCACTTTCTGCGCTGAAGCCACTTAAAGCCATCTAAACCCAAGCAGTATCGTTTACAGAAATTATCCATGACTAACTATTAGGTATACAGCAAAAGTTAGCCTAAGGAAATAAATAAATTAGATTAAGTAAACTTTTTAACGCTTAACGACTAAAAACCTATAATCCAATTGCGTTCTGCATAGCAACTTTACCCGTTAGCTGCTTAGAGAATTTGAAGTGGAAGTTATTCATGCCTTCTCGCTCGTAAAAGTGATGCGCCTTTTCGCGAAGTTGATTACAAGCAACTTCAATTTGGATACAGCCCGAGTTACGTGCGTGATCGCACGCTGCACCTAGTAAAAGTTTGCCAATCCCCTTGCTGCGAACCGACGCATCCACGGCACACTCCATAATTTCAGCTATACATGCTGCATGGTGAAGCTGATTTTCATAGCGAATATTAATCATTCCTAAAACTTTGCCCGATTCTTCATACACCAAGCATTCATAACGAGGATTTGTTACTTGCTTAAAATAGATACAACGAAAAGTTTTGAATGGAAGCTCTGTTTCTTCCATTTCGCAAACCAAATCATAAACTGCCTGGCAATCGGCGCTTGTAGCTTCGCGAATAATGTAGTCCATTGCATCCTCCTGCTTAAGCAATTCGTTTAACCTAAGCCTACCTTCAACTGGCGTATTACATCAGGATATTCGTTTGCCGTTGTTAAAGTGTAAGAAGCATGTAAAGATTTAGTTATGCAAAGTAGATCATCAACTTACAATATTCCCGCAAAATCCATGCTAGCTACAACGCTTTATATATACTTAGCAAATACACTATATATGCAACAAACGCACCGAATCTAGCAATAATAATAATTCCCAGGCTCAAGATAGAAAGTTATAAAGAATGCAAAGCGCAACAGGACGTGAACTGCCAAAACATTGGCTAGCAATCATTGCTGTTATATGGTCAGGACAAGCCGTATCCATGTTCACTAGCTATGCGGCAAGTTTTGCAGCTATTTGGCATGTAACCGAAAGCACAGGAAGTGCACTTGCTCTTTCATTTTTAAGTATTTGTGCCTACCTTCCACAAGGGCTACTTTCGCCTTTCGGCGGCGTCCTTGCAGATAGGCTTAATAGAAAGTACTTGATTATCCTCGCTGATTCCATCTGCGGATTAGCATCTTTTGCGCTTGGCTTAATAATCTTGTTTGGCCAGGTATCGTTTGCTGCCATTGTGGTAATGGTTATTATCCGAAGTGCTGCCCAAGCATTTCACTATCCTGCCCTAATGGCGCTTATGCCTATGCTGGTACCCGAAAAACATTTGCTTCGTATTAACACTCTTGATCAGTTATTGCTCAGCGTGTCCGGCATGGCGGCACCTGTATTAGGCATCTTCTTCTATACCGTTGTGGGATTTCATTCAGTAATGTTATTGGATTTTGCTGGTGCCCTTATTGCATGCGCAGGAATGCTTTTAGCGAAAGTACCCTCTACAAAGTGCGCTTCCCTATCATCAAACACGCAGTCTAGTGATAACACTTCCAACGAATCGACATCCGACAAACATCATGTGCTTGCCGATCTTAAAGAAGGCTGGGTTACCCTTAAGCGAGTACGCGGGCTATTTGTGCTCATCATTCTTATTACTTTAGGAATGATATGCTTTAGCCCCATGAGCTCACTTTACCCCCTGATGACCTTCGATTATTTTCAGGGTGATGGCTATATGGCCTCCATTGCAGAAGCTACCTTTGCAGCTGGATTACTAATTGGCTCCAGTATTCTTATGGTATGGGGCGGCGGTAAAAAACTTACCCGTTTAATAGCTATTGCTTGTATTTCCTTCGGATTATTATGCTCAGTATCGGGCTTAATTTCTCCAAACATGTTTTGGATTTTTGCAATCTTATGTGCAGGAATGGGTCTCGTATCCGCATGGTTTAACGGACCTATGATGACCCTTATCCAACGCAACACTGCCGAAGAAACCATGGGGCGCGTCATAGGGTTAGTTAATACCGGAATAGCACTTGCTGGTCCCGTTGGAATAGCCGCAGGTGGTATTTTTGCAGAATTCATGGGTGTTGCCCCATTCTTTGTTGTTGATGGAATCCTGTGTGCTTTCATTGGCATTCTTATAGCTGCTTTTAAGAGCGTCAGAAAGCTAGACACTAACTCAATCGATCAAGATCCAGCTTAATTTACTAGACTAGCTCTTGTAATTAATGCTCTACTGAAGTAACTAGGTTCCGATTCAATTACATTAGTTTTGATTACCTAGTTTTCGGTTTTCTTAGTTAGTTACCAGCTTCTTTCAGAAACTTGCCTGTCACGCTTTTTTCACACGCGCATACCTGTTCAGGTGTTCCCGTACATACAATAGTGCCACCATCTTCACCACCGCCAGGTCCCATATCTATCACGTAATCAGCGTTAGCGATAACATCTAAATCGTGCTCAATTACCACAACGGTTGCGCCCTGCTCTATCAATCGCTGAAGGACACGCAAAAGAACTTCAACATCAAGCGGATGCAGACCAATTGTGGGTTCATCGAATACAAACAGCGAAGTATGTTGCGATCTATTTAATTCGCTTGCAAGCTTAAGACGCTGCGCTTCTCCACCCGAAAGAGCAGGGGTTGCCTCCCCTAGGGTTAAATACCCAAGGCCTAAGTCACGAAGAACTTGAAGTTTGGCAGTTACACGCGCAAGGCCTTTGCAAGCATGCAGCGCCTCATCAACGGTAAGGGAAAGAATTTCTGGCAGCGAATAGGCGTTATCCGTAACGATATCGACATCAATGTCCACACCAACACCTGTACCCATATCCGCATCAGCGTCACCATTACCGCCTGTATCCGTATCCGTATCCGCATCAGCGTCGGCATCTTCAACAAAACGCACGATCGCGTAAGCATCCTTGCCATAACGCGAGCCTTGGCAATCAGGACAAGGAATGTCGACATCGGGCAAAAACTGCACATCGAGCGATATTTGACCAGTACCATCACAGGTCGGACATCTAAGAGAACCTGTATTGTATGAAAATGCTCCCGCTTTTAATCCTTGAGATTTTGCCGCTGGAAGCTTGGCAAATTCTTTTCGCAGGTCGTCCAAAACACCTGAATACGTAGCAACCGTAGAGCGAACATTAGTCCCAATGGGATTAGCGTCAATTAAATTCGCGCGCTCAATACCGTCAGCCTTAATTTCTCGAATATGGGCAGGAAATGATGGCAGACTATCACGAGCCTCTGAAAACGCTCTGAGTGCGGGAATTAAGCTTTCCAGCACCAGCGTAGTTTTGCCAGACCCCGAAACCCCAGAAACCACTGTCATGCGTCCTTTTGGTATATGAACCTCAAGAGACTTTACCGTATGAAGACTATCAGTGCGAAGATATAACTCTCCTTCATCGAAAAGATGATCTTCACACACGCGATCTCGAACGCGAATTTGTGCCTCACCAGAAATATAAGGAGCGGTACAAGAATGTTGGTTCTTTAACACATCCGCAAGGCTACCCTGCGCAATAATTTCTCCACCTTGAGCGCCAGATTTAGGACCCATTTCTATAAGATGATCAACATGACGTAGTACCTGCACCTCATGATCAACCACCACAACAGAATTACCATCACGCAACAAATCATCCATTACGCCTAGCAAACCCACCACATTTGAAGGATGAAGACCAATCGAAGGTTCATCTAAAACGTAGAGCACTCCTGTGGTTCTATTGCGTACCGCGCGTGCAAGCTGAACGCGTTGTCTTTCGCCTGTGGAAAGCGTAGAACTTGCCCTATCAAGCGTAAGATAACCTAAGCCCAATTGCTGTAAACGAGTAATAGGTTCAAGCATTTCAGCAACGATTGTTTGCGCCATCGCGCGTACTGAACTTGGACAAATCCGAGGAACTGAAGCAACCCATTCAGCAAGATCATCAAGTGAAAACTTACAAACATCTGCAATAGATACGCCATCAATAAGCACCGATCGAACACTTTTAGAAAAACGAGTTCCCTTACAATCAGGACAGGTATCTTCAGTTAGATACTTGGCAACACGAGCCAATCCTTTTTCGTCGTGCACTTTTGCTAGTGCATTTTCTACCGTATAAACTGCGTTATAGTAGGTGAAATCTAACTCAGCGAAGCTATCCCCTTTTTTGGGTTTATACAGGATATGCTTCTTTTCTGCAGGCCCATGAAATACAATGTCGCGCTCTTCAGGCGTAAGCTCAGAAAAGGGCACATTGGTACGCACGCCCATAGCGCCGCACACCTGCTTCATAAGGTCCCACATCAAATTGCCCCACGGAAGCACCGCGCCCTCATCAATAGAAAGTGATTCATCAGGAACCAGAGCAGCTTCATTCACCTTTCGAACAATGCCGGTACCGCCGCATGTTTCGCAGGCACCAGCACTGTTAAAGGCCATGTCTTCTGCGCCTTTACCATAAAACTCAACGCCGCATTCGGGACAGACAAAGGGCTGTTCAAGGGCAACATTCATTCCAGGCGGAACATGATGGCCATTCGGACAACAATGGCTCCCTACGCGCGAAAACAACAGACGTAAGATATTAAGCAATTCGGTAGAAGTACCAAACGTTGAATGAACACCAGGAACACCAGGGCGCTGACGAAGTGCCAGCGCCGCTGGTACATGTAAAACTTCGTCCACCTGAGAACGACCGCTTTGCGAAATGCGACGACGTGTATAAGTAGAAAGCGCATCCAAATAACGACGCGAACCTTCTGCATACAAGGTTCCTAACGCAAGCGAACTCTTCCCAGAACCAGAAACTCCCGCTATGCCTACAAGTTTATGAAGCGGCACATCGACCGATATATTCTTCAAGTTGTGAGCACGCGCTCCACGAACTTCAATGTGGGTAGGCTCTTGCACGCCATACTTCATCCTTGCTGAACCTTTCACGATCGAATATCAGGTAGGAATTTAAGAATACACCCAAAGGCTTTGACATTGGGTCAATATGGTTTCTAAATCCCATCTCATATTTGAACGAACGGAACTATTCGAATCGTGCACTTGAATAGTTCCATCATTGTTTATTCCCGCAAGTACGATAAAATGCCCCGAACGAGTAAAATCTCCCGGCCCCATAATACAAATAATGGGATGCCCTGCCTCTAATTCAGATACTATCCTTCCCTTATCTGATGCGAGCTGTTTGGCATTAAGTCCCAACATTTCAGCGCCTTCACTCATAAAACTCCACGATGTTGCTCCATCGACGGCGTAACCATTCTCTTCTGCAAAAGCGCACATATCTTGCGGACTATATGCATCGGAACCTTTGAAATAGGCATAAACCATTGCCAAGCTCATAGGTCCACAAGCATTTTCAGCAACAGTACCACCTGAGTAAGTTTCTTCAGCCCACTGAGAATCAGTTTGATACAGATACGGAACTTTTCCAGCCTGCCATTCACTTTGCGGGGTGCTCGAAGGCGAAATCATATCGCGGGTCAATACTGAACTCGGAAGAGCATCAATTAAAGTCCAAGCAAAAAACGAAACAAATAGCAGAGCTATAACACCGCCAATAATAATTCGAAAGGATTTCCTTTTACGAGCGACCCGATAAGTTCTACGAGGTGCGGCAGAATACGTAAAACGTGAATAGGTGTTGTATCGATCAATCATTTTGGCAGCCTTTCTCTAGGTTTACCAAAACACTATTTCGAATTCCCCTTAAATATCTCTTGTGACCAATCAACAAGTTCCTTAAGAAGGCTTAAGATTTCCTTAAGAATGGTAGTTTTCGCTTTCACCGAGAGTCCCCAATAATAGAATTACTTCTATGAACACCACTCCGTACATACTTGTTGTTGATGATGAAGTCGAAATTGCACAGTTAGTTAGCACTCTCTTATCCCAAGAAGGCATGAATGTTCATCCCTGCTATTCTGGAGATGAAGCCCTTGCTGCATTTCGCGACCAGTCGTTTGACCTTGCCATACTCGACATAATGATGCCTGGTATGGATGGGTTTGAGCTCTGTCGAAAGCTTCGCGAAACAACCGATATTCCACTTATTTTTCTTTCAGCAAAAGACGAAGAGACCGACAAAGTAATTGGCTTTATGCTGGGCGCTGACGACTATGTATCAAAACCCTTTAAGCCCCGTGAACTGGTTGCTCGTGTAAAAGCACGACTTCGCCGTAGTCATTCCACATCCCACGATACGTCTCAGGCAGTGCTGCAGGCAAAAGATCTTTATATAGACACTCAGTCCCATAGTGTCACCTTGCACGACGAGCCCCTTCATCTTACTCCCAAGGAGTTTTCCATCCTTACACTTCTTCTCAAAGCTAAAGGGAACCCTGTTTCTACCAAAGATCTTTTTGAGACAGTATGGCAAAGTCCTTACAACGCTTCCGATGCAAACACGGTTATGGTCCATATACGACACTTAAGAAAAAAGTTAGCTGAAATTGATAGCTCTGAAACCTTTATTGATACCGCTTGGGGCGTAGGGTACAAAATTACTATCTAACGATACGGAACAATACCACATGAATTCTTTCAACAGTACAAAAAGCCCTCAAGCACGAATACTTCGAGGAATACTCTTTCGAAAAACACTTGTTTACTTGACTATCTATACCCTTTGTTTTGGAGTAATTGCTCTGTGGGCAAATACCTATTGGGTCCCCGATTTTGCTAACCTAATCGCAGAGAAAACATCTGAATGGCAGTATTTTACACCCGAACAATACGATGCTTTTGTGACCGAATCTTCATCGAAACAGCTTTCAAACATGGATGTATACTCAGGAACTACAGACGACGGATCCATACAATATGCGGTTCGCGATTTAACTACCTATTATTTTATAAGGTCCTTAAAACTACCAGTAGCACTCTGTCTCTACTTCATTGGCACGCTCATTATTGCGTTTATTGTTCTTAACAAGTCGCTTCAGTACTTCGATACGCTTTCGTCCTCCGTAGGAAAACTATTAAACAGCAAAGATAGCCACGTAGATCTTCCCGACGATCTTTCCATTGCAAGAAGTGAACTTTCGGAGATTAAAGCACAATCTATAGAAGCTGAGCAGCATGCAATAAGTGCCGAAAAACGCAAAAATGAATTAGTTGCTTACCTGGCACACGACATAAAAACGCCGCTCACTTCCATACTTGGATACTTAACCTTACTCAAAGAAACGAATACTCTTCCTGATGAGCAAAGACGGCACTATGCCGAAATCGCACTAGACAAAGCCGAGCACTTAGAGAGATTAATTGACGAATTCTTCGAAATAACTCGTTACAATTTGCAGTCAATTCCCATCGAACGGGAAACCTTTAACCTTGAACTTTTCTGCCAGCAAATAGCTGATGACTTTTACCCCGAAGCAAAACATAAACAGCTCTCGATTGAAGTAAAGCCACTACAGCCAGCCGAATCGCATAAGACGTTCCAAGCTAACTCGTTCCAGCCAACCGAATCTCTCCAACCAGACAAAACAAACAACACTAAACCTGTATTTGCTAATGGTTCATACAATAATGAATTTCAAATCTTTGCTGACCCCGAAAAACTCGCACGAGCCGTATCGAACGTCATGCGCAATGCGCTTGCCTATGCAGAACCCCAAAGCACTATCACGATGAAACTTATCCCAACACCAAAGGGAAACGTGATTGCCATTGAAAATAAAGGTAAAGAAATTTCACCAACTCATTTACAAAGCATTTTTGAAAAATTCTTCCGTGAAGATACATCTAGAAATTCTAAGCAAGGCGGAGCAGGACTTGGCCTTGCAATCGCAAAAGAAATAATGCTCGCTCATGGCGGAGACATTACCGCCACAAGCGAGCATGGAGTTACTATTTTTCGATTATTCATCCCTGCTTGTTGATTCGTAGGAATAAACAAATCACTCTGTAATCTAATAGTATTAGATAAATCTGAACTCTAATCTACTAAAATGCAGACAAGTAGATTACCTTTGCATCTTCTGCAGTGAGAGGCTTAAATACTCCAAAGGGGTTGCCTTTAGCTGCAATAACAATATCAACCAACGTGTCTACATCAGCCTCGGTAAAACCAAGTTCTCCTAATGTGGTAGGCATCGTCTGACGAGCGAAGAAATCTTGAAGTTCAGCAATAATGCTTTCGACCGCTTCTTCAATTGAAGAATCAAGCTGATCTTTAGGCTCAATACCAAATACGTCATAACCAAAGATCAAGAAGCGCTGTGGGTCTTCACGCCACACATAGCGCATCCAAGCAGGCATAATAACTGCCAGTCCAGCACCATGGGCAACCTTTGGATTGATTGCCGATAACGCATGCTCAAGTGCATGGCTCTCCCAACCACCAGCGCGTCCACCCTTCGCGCGACCGCAACCAGCTAAATCGTTATGAGCCAACGTACCTGCCCACATGATGTTGGCACGAGCGTTATAGTCTTGTGGGTTATCTACTAACTTTTCAGCAGAATCAATAATGGCGCGAATCAAACCACAGGCAATGTTATCGGTCGCAGGTACTGCGGGTGCACCACTGAAATAACGTTCGCAGATATGAGCAATCATATCGGTAATGCCAGCTGCCGTTTGATATTGTGGCAAGGTAAAGGTAAGTTCTGGATCCATGATCGAAACAACAGGACGGAACAGCTCGTTACCCAAACCATTCTTTTCGTTGATCTCGTCATTGCTGATAACGCAGGAATTGGACCCTTCCGAACCCGCTGCTGGAATAGTAAGAACACAGCATACCGGCAAACACTTAGTAGCCGTAGCTTTACCACTAAAGAAATCCCACACATCACCATCGTGATAAACGCCGATAGAAATTGCTTTAGCACAATCAATCGTACTACCGCCACCAACAGCTAATACGCAATCAGCATCAAAAGCACGAGCAATATCAATGCCTTCACGTACCTGGTTAACTTCAGGATTTGGACGAACACCTGCTAAATCGGCATATTCAATCCCCTGTGCTTCAAGTGATTTCTTTACGCGATCGAGCGTGCCAGAGCGAACGACCGATCCTTTTCCGTACACAAGCAATACGCGCTTATAACCTTTAGGCTGAAGTTTTTCTCCCACATGATCAGTCATGCCACGTCCGAATACAAATTCGGTAGGTGAATAAAAAGTGAAATCGTTCATGAGATCCCCATTCATTAAAACGAAACAATAACCCTCTATTGATTGCTCTATAAATCCCCATAAGAACAATCTTAGTAAGTAATCTTAGCTGCATATTTAGCAGGTGCAGTACTTTCCATGGCGTATTGTAACGCCGCAAATCAATACAATCACTTCAACCTTTGCATAGTTTTATAGCCTAGGTGAATTATTTCGAAGAACAACCTGGTCAGGACAAGCCAATGACCTGGTACTTTCACGCCGTTCACTGATAAAGCTTTCCTGATAAGTACAGCCAATCTGCGCTTTTCTATACTTTAACCAGGCGCATTGAGGGGTCACAAGACGTTTGTTGAATACAGCGAACGAAAGGAGCGCCCATGATAGAAACGGGAAGCATCCTGCTTATCGGGATGGTAGTTGGTCTTCTCGGTTCATTGATTATGCTTGCAAGTGATATGCTCTTGCATTTTTCATCCGAAAAGCTTGAAGTGAACAATGCAACAGAATCATTTTCTTTGGTAATGCGGGAATTGCCAGAAAGTCATGATGACTTCTTCGACTCACACTTTAGTAGCACGTTATGCACCTTAGCTTGCCTGCCTTATGCAGTCGCCTTTGCCACACTTCCTCTAGCGGCAACAAATATACCTGGGTTAGTTCTCCTTTTCATTTCCGCTATTCTTTTGGCATTTTCTCTGATTTACAGTGCAACACACCATCCTTATCTACCTCGTAGATCGTTTGCCTCCAAAGTAGGAATTGGTGTTTTGCTTGGGAATCCCAAGGATACTTTATCCACGTTTTCTCGCGCAGTTGTAATACCTGCCTATGCTGGTGTTGTGTTGCTAACTTGCGCCGTGCTAACAGGTACTACTTTGTTTCCTCAATGGATGGTACTTGCCACGCCTCTTACCACACTCCTGATTGGGTTAGCGTGGCAGCACCTTCCACGAAAGATAGGTAAACCATTAAATGAATACTGGAATCATCTAATTTTCATCTTGATGTTTAGCGCTATGGCAGCTTGGGTTTTGTATTACTAATAACTGTTTTTACTTTAGTTTTCAAAAGTTTTGGATTTGCCAGAAATTCCAAGCTTAATAAGCATAAGAAGTACTCCGATTCCACCAGCTATCAGCAAAGGAACAGTTGCGCTATTAATTGCGCCCTCGCCCAAATACATTACGGCACGCACGCCATCTCCAAAGAAGCGCTGCGGTACCCAGGGGTATACAAAATCCTGCCAGAAAGGCTGTAATACTTCGTACGGTAATACTCCCAACATGTTACCTAATACAAGAATTGTTATCGCCACCAATACACCAAGCGGCAAAGCAATATCCAAAAAACCAAGCAGCAACACGATGAAGCAGAAAGTTGAAAGCCACACAAACAAAATGCTATTGGTAAATGGAAGCTCAATTCCGCAAATTGCACTAACAAGTACCCATGCACATAATGCCACCAAAAGCGAGCAAATTAGCGCAACTACCAGCTGTTTACCAATAGTTTGAGCCGTTTCCTTAGTTTTGCTTAAATTATCGATACGAAATACCCTGCTGATTAGTATTGCGCAAATCAATCCGCCAATAACAGCAGGAATAATAACTAATTGCTGAGATATTATCGATGACATTGGCGAGCTTGCATCAACTTCATATCCGCCATCGTTTTCGACGGAAATCTCTGCAGAAATACCCTTTTGAGTAAACAGAGTGTTCATTACAGAATTAAGCTGCGTTGCAATAAGAGGGCTTTTTGCGTTGTCAATAAATACCTTCAAACTTCCGTCTTCAACTTCTGCAGCCTGCTGTTTAAGCTGAGCAATTACACCCATAAATTGAGCATTTTCCTGTAGACTACCTGCACTTTGTAATCCCCCTGTAGAAGCTGCTTCTGAGGCATTTTCCATAAAGGCATCTAGTCGAGATCCTATTTGTGAAAGAGTGAAATCCTTCGGAATAACAATTAAAGCGTAATAGTTGTGATTAGCAAAAGCAGATTCTGCACTCTCTTCGCTCTCTAAAACGCTCCACAAAAGTGCATCCTGCATTACGGTACTGCCCTGATCAGATGTCTCTTTCCCTGATACATTCTCTTCTTGTTGCGATGCTGTAGCAGAGAGACCCGATGATACGGAAGTGCCTTCAATTCCTTCGCCCGATTCAAGACCCTCTGTTATTTCACTTCCGATGTTCAAAGTACCACTTGGAAGCTCTATACCCTCATCAAGATTGACAACAGCAACGGGTAAATTTCTAAGCTCCATTTGTGCCATAGGGCAGAACATAAGAGAAAACAAACAGACAACAAGCACGGGCAACACAAAAGGAATAATAAACTTCCTTTTACCAAGCTTATCGAGCATTTTAATCCCCTCCCATCTTGATACAATTCGGTCCTTAAGCTCATCTTAAAAATTGCATCCAGGGAATAAAATGGCGTAAATTAGTCATAATGACTAATTTATCGAAAAGGATTACCTACATGGCACGCCCAAAGAAAAACTCGCACATAACCCCCGCTCGAGAAAGAATTATTGATGCCTTCTGGAAAACTTTAAGCGAAAAACCGTACTCAGAAATATCGGTCAAATGCATTTCGGAAACTGCTCACGTAAACAAAAACACGTTTTACTATCATTTTTCATACATTGAAGATCTTGCGCAGACCTGCATTCACAACTCGCTTCCCTTTGAGATACTCAAGACGTTTATAGAAAAAGGCTCTGCGGATATAGAAGCAGCGAAAGTGATACTGGAAAAACATCAAAAAGAATTTAGGCAAATACAACTTGCATGTAGTCCTCAAGGATCAGGAATTCTTTCTCACTATGTCAGAAAACAAATAATTGATTATTGGCTAGAAGCGTTTTCACTTACTGAACAAGATCTTACGCCAGACGAGATTATTATGATCGCTTTTGCAACAGGAGGAATAACTACTGTTTTAGGTGAAAGTTATTCTCGAAATATTACCCTTGATGATATTACGCATTATTTCGATACGCCTTTTGCAAGAGGTGCTTTAACCTCTATTCCAAAAATGCTCATGAAAGCATCACAGCGCAGCAACATCTATCCCCTCTAGGGACAGCAAGGAAATTTTTCTTTCAATACCGCCAGCGTACCCTGTAAGACTGCCATCCGACCCCAAAACACGATGGCAGGGAACAATAATAGAAATAGGATTGTGCCCTACTGCCCCACCAACTGCTTGAGCAGACATTCGAGCAATTCCTCGTTTATTTGCTATCCGTTTTGCAATATCACCGTACGTAATAGTTTCACCATACGGAATAGATAAGAGAATAGACCAGACTTCTTGCTGAAAATCGGTTCCAATAAGATGCAGCGGGACCTGCTCATTAGGTTCAATACCAGCAAAATACTGATCAAGCCACTGTTTTGCCCTAGTAAGAATAAAGGGACTATCTACCCGAGAAATTTCTGATGCATCACAATTTTCTTCAAGCGAAATTTCATGGGCATCGCAAGAGCGAGTTGCAAAGTACTTCTGACCCACAAACCAAGCTCCCGTAAGTCCCTTCTCATCTGCTGTAAGTAACATATCCCCTAAAGGAGAAGCGTATGTTATTTTGCAATCCATGATTAACTATCTCCTTTAAAGGGATGCTTGTTTACCGCTAAAAATAAGTACTATTCGTTAGCTTACAAACTTAGAACCGCGGCTGTTTTCAATCTTTGCCATGGTTTCAATATTCTTTTTTTCATGAGAATTAAAGACGGACTCGTCAAAATCTTCAGCCTTTACTGATGGATGATACCAAGATTTGGAGCCAAAATAGTCCTGCAAATCCTCATTGTTAAACATACGACCATGACGAGCAAATATTTCATTACGAGCAATATAGAGTTCATAATTGGTTAATTCTTTAAGTTCACTCTCAGAATAGGTTCGAGAACTACTGTCGGGCAATACGTAATCGCCTGAAATAGTAGTCACATCATTGTTGTCCGTATTTTCATCCTCTGGTTCAGGAGCCGCGCTTGATTCTGTAAAGCTTGCCAAAATCGCAATTATTTCTTGCTCAGTCTGCTCACTGATACCCTCAGGAGGAATACAAGTAAACGTTATGGTTGAAGCGTACCAAAAACCAGGAACCCCACAACGAAGATCAAGATCCATGGTGCTGTGCATTGCAGACACAGGAACCAACGCATAACACATACCCTGGCTGCGGCCGTTAACAATAAGGTCGCCCTTGGCAACCATAAAGTCACCCAAATCGGAATAATCACTGCCTTGTACAGCCGTAGGAACAAAAGCAGCGTTAGCAACTTTTTCCATATTGTCCAATGAAACTGAATCGGCAGAACTGGTGCTTTGGGCGCGTTGATCGTAGGTAATAACCGCACCATCACTGCTGGTTAGCTCAACTGTTTCACCGCGAGCCGTAATTAATTCATTGGTAATCGACCAAGAAGCAGGATATTTAAAGCTAAAAGTTGGATAGGTAACAGAATTTTCCGATGCAAACTTCGTTGAATAACTCTTAGTTAATTCAACAACGATTTGCTGTTCTGCTTGTTCCTGAGTTTGCTCAGCTGAATCAGATGCCTGCTCCTGCGCAGGAGAGCCCAAACCGAAACCAAATACCGTAATTACTAATGCAGCAGCAATAGCAATCACCACACCACCAACTACGAGGGCTATCTTCTTTGTGCTGCCTTGCTTTTCAGATGAGGTGTTTTCAGCTGAATACGAAACCCCTTGATGAGCTGTTTGCTTCAGGGTTTCACTTACAGGCAATTCGGCGGTATTGCCAGGAGTAAAAGGTGATCGGCTCGCCTGACCAGCCTGATACTGCAAGGTTGGTTGATCTGAGATTGGTATACGTGTAGTGGCCTCATCTTGAATCAACCCAGACTGAGGCGCAGTAGGAGAATCAGCTACCGAAGAAATGCGGCTTGTCTCTTCAACGGAGCGCTCAGCTGCCTGCTCAGCAGCAATAACTTCATCTACAGAAATCTTATTGGTTGCCCCATCCTCACTATTTCCTTCAGCTAAATCAGATGAGGAATCATTTGAGTTTGGCAGAGCTTCATCAGAATTGCTTTCATTATTATCCTGATCGTCTGTAGTGGGAGCACCGCAATGAACGCAAAACTTCGCATTTACCTGTAAAGGTTCTCCGCACTGGGTACAGTATCCAAAAGGAGCACGTTTATCTTCAGAAGTTTCAGACATTACATACCTCACTTGCCAGTATCACAAAGTGACTTTGCCCTTGCCTGCAAGATGGATTCTCTAAGCAATCGCATCGTGTCCGATTACGCATAATTCTATACAACAGAACACATCAAGGGCACAAACCTTCTCTATTGTATACGAACCACGCAAGATACTACGCGCCATTACTTGTAAATAGCCGTAGCAAACCAAACCCTAAAATATCCTCTTTTCAGAAAAAAGATACAGGCTTATTTAAACGATGAAAATCCCTTCATGAGACCATCATTGAGAAGGAAAGTTTCAACTGCCTTATAACCTTGAGGTTTAGAACCTTTTCTTGTTATCAGGCAAATAGGAACAGGGAGCATATCGTTTGGGTCAATTTGTTTCATAACCAATCCCAGTCCCTCTGGAACAATAGCAGGAATTCCTATTACTAAACACATAGCTTTATCTTTAAAAAGCGTAAATGCAAAAGAGAAGGGATTTTTTGGTTTATGCAAATGAAGATCATACCCCCCTGATTTATACATATTAACGATTGAACCAGACCGATCCATGTCGAAATCGTTTGCATAAATCACAGGGAATGATTCCAGATCTTCGCGAGTAACATATTCTCGCTTAAGCGAAGGGTGATTTTCAGTAACAACAACAGCAGTAGGCATTACTCCCACTCGAACCACATCATAAGCATTCGTATCGGGTTCACCAAGAGTAACCAGCATATCTGCTTCAAGACTATCGAGCGCTTTAATCCCTTGAGGAAAGGTGGCAATCTGAGTTTCCACTTTTATATCTCGAGTAACAACCTGTAACAGTTTATTGATATTCACACAAATAGATCTGCTATGCGGAAAGTCTGGAACACAAAGCTTAATTGTTAGAACTTCATGAGGTTGCCGCTGTTCATGATATTCATCAATATAGCTCGCTGCTGAATCAAATGACTTTAAAGCATCGACTGCCTTTGGATAAAACGCTCTACCAAACTCTGTTGGAATTACGCCATTATTTTTCCGAACAAACAACAGCTCATTATTAAGATCTTGTTCCAAGTTACTAATTGCTTTCGAAATAGTCTGCACCGTAACACAGCATTCCTGTGCAGCAGCCGAAAAAGAATTATGTTCGTACGTCGAAACAAAATAGGTAAGTTGACGAATATCCATTCCAAATCCTTGAAAACTAGCGCATAGATGGTTTTAGTGTACCCATTGCAAACAGCTAACTTTCTCGAAAGATGCGCGCTTCAGACTAAAGTTTAAGCAGAATTATCACTTGATATGCGCAAACAAAGAACCACCCTTCGTGTGGCTTATTGCATATTACTAAATCCCACCACGTTTCACTTCCCCTTCAATTGTTGAGAAAGCTTTAGCGGCCTGTCAGGTTGCTGACAGGTTCATTTGGATAATTAAAAGTGAGCAAAGTTAAAAAGGCGGGGAGCAAGATCATGGAACTGATTGCACATTTTATTAATAATTACAGCGATAATTTCATCGTTGCCTTAGCGTTATGGCCACTCGCCTCTGGTGTTTTGAGCGTGCCCCTAATCGCACTTCTTTACCATCGCGATGGACGAATGCACCTTAACACGGTTATAGGTGCTTATCTTTCGGTTCTTTATGCCCTTTCGCTTGTTTGTTTTACCCTTTATCCTCTTCCCTCAGGTGAAAGCGGGCTAGGCATTACCTACGGTATTGCCCCGCAGCTTAATCCTTTTGGTTTTTTGAACGACCTTGCAAAAGATGGTATCGGGGCCATACCTCAAATTTTCGCTAACATAGCTTTCTTTGTTCCGCTTGGTTTTATAGCAGGAAGATTACTCCGTGCGCCTTTATTCCACTCCCTCTTTTTAGGACTTGTTATTTCCCTCCTTATTGAAATAGCACAATTAACGGGACTCTTCTTCCTCTACCCCTATTCCTACCGCACTTTTGATGTATGCGATCTTCTCTGGAATACTTCAGGTACCGCATTGGGATGGGCACTCTATCTTGCCTCCGAAAAAGTACTACCATCCCGAATAGTTCAGGAAAAAACGCTTACCCATAATCCAGGCTTCGTTCGACGCGTTATAGCATTTTGCCTCGATATGACCTTTGTTGTTACGCTTTCCACTGCAGCAGGGGTTGGAGTGCAAGTTGCCTATGCGCTTCTTGGATTTGATAGCAACAACGGAGTAACTGCAGCAACAAACGTTTCATTAGTAGTAGGTTGTCTTGCTTTCCTTTTCACTCAAGGAGTGTTTCCTTGGTTGCATCATGGCAGCACGTTAGGAGGGAAGTTTGTTCGAATGTCCTTTGAAACAGCGCCTCGATCCGGAATACTGCGAATGGTATTTTACGGATTACGGCTTGTGGTGATCGCAGGAGCGCTGCAAGTAAGCTTTATTGCCTTCCCCTTGTTAGCACTCTTCTACATGATCAAGCGCTGCATGCCCTATGATTTGCTCCCTTGCGAGTCAAATTATCAGAAATATAAAGAACACTTAAAAGCTCACGGGCAAAACGCTCCTCAATCAGGCAGCCTCTTTTTATAAGAACTCCCTCACCCGTGTCATGCTAGCCGTTTGCACGGATACAAAAGAACAACACAAGGCGCACACTAACCTAAGCCAAGAGCAAGACCAATAGCGTGAACAATAAACGCCACTACCCAGGCAACCACACATTGCATAATCACTACTCCAATAGCACGTTTGCCGCCTAGTTCGTTTCTTACCGCAGCAATAGCAGCAACACACGGTGTATATAAAAGAGCAAAGACCAAAAACGTGAAAGCAGTAAGAGGAGTAAACATAGAAGCAAGTGCCGCAGCGGATCCACCAAGCAATACCGTCAACGTACTTACTACGCTTTCTTTTGCAGCAAAGCCAGTGATCAAAGCAGTGGAAGCTTGCCAATCTCCAAAGCCTAATGGAGCAAAAACAGGAGCAATGCATCCACCCAAAAGCGCCAATAAGCTATCGGCAGAATCTGCCACCACATTGAAACGAACATCAAAGGTTTGCAAGAACCAAATTACAACTGACGCCAAGAAAATAATAGTAAATGCCCTTGTTAAAAAGTCTTTAGCTTTTTCCCACACCAAACGAAGCATATTACCTAAAGACGGCATTCGATAATTAGGTAGTTCCATAACAAAAGGTACTGGTTCGCCTTTAAACATAGTGTGCTTTAAAACAAGTGCCACA
>OGYW01001683.1_pt1 | contig 18713 bp, 15 predicted proteins | sample 1576621 | NCBI WGS metagenome assembly OGYW01 (sample SAMEA3541528, study PRJEB24748) | human gut metagenome | biome: human gut; feature: human-associated habitat; material: faeces | place: China | collected 2012 | reverse complement strand
TGGTTGAACCGCAGCTTGTCGTCGAACTCGTCGGAGTAGCTGAGGTCGTTCATGTGGTCGATGACCTTCTTGTTGCGGACACGGGTGAGATAGGTGTCCCGCTGGTGGCCGTTCATGTTGTAAAACCCGAACATCACATAGTCATAGTAACCCGCCCCATAGCGTGCGCCGCACCAGCACATATCGAAGAAGGTCTTGACCTTGTTCTGGCCGCACTTATCGTGGACGATGTCGATCATCTGGTTCATTTTCTTCAGCCGCACGCCGGACATGACCCGTGCGAGATAAGAGAGTTTGGACATACATTGCCTCCCGTATTCATGTGTTCTTCAGTATACCCCATCCGGCGGAGCTTGACCAGCCGTTTCTGGTGATACCTGTCATCAGTCTTAATAGAGATAGCTGCGCTTCTCGTCCCGGAACTCCGCCAGCCGGGCCTCATAGGCCTCCATGGCGGCCTCCTCGAAGGCCAGCGTGTCCTCGGCCCCCAGCTCCCGCAGCAGCTGCTTGGTAAAGGGGGGATTCAGCACCAGCAGCGGCCCCGTGAGATAGGTGGCCATCAGGCCGCCCCGGCGGAAGCCCTCCACCAGAGAGCCGGGCCGCCGCCCCACACCACGAACCACCTTGAAAAGTCCCGTACCGGGATCGTCGGCGCCGTAGGTGTGGCCGAACAGACTCTTGAAGCCCACGATCTCCATCCCGGTGCCATAGGTCCCCAGAAAGAAGCTGTTGTGCCGGTTCATCATCTGATACTCGGCATGGGTGGGCAGCAGGCCCAGTCCGTCGAACCGCAGCCCCTGATCCGACTGGACGTATTCCCCCAGCGCATCCAGAGCGTTGCCCGTCACCAGCATCCGCTGGCCGCCGTCCACATGGGCCGCCAGTTCCTCCCGATAGGGCGTCAGGGCCTTCACCATCAGCTCCAGTCCCTTCTCCGTGGCGGAGCCCATATATACCAGATCCACGCCGCCCTCCAAAAACGCCGGACGGGACTTCAGATCCGTCTCGACCACCTCCAGCTCCGGGCAGCACTGGCGCAGATACCGGATGTTCATCAGATCACCGCAGAGGTTTCCCACCTCCGGGAACAGAATCTCTACCTTCATGCCTGCGCCTCCTTCTCCGCACCGTCCTGTGCATGGCGGGCGGCTTCCTCCTTCATGTGGTCATACACTTTATACGACAGGGCCAGGGAGTCCGTGCCGTAGAGGATGTACACGTCATCGCCGGGGGTATAGCGCAGCAGCTCCGCCGCCCGGAACTCGTCCGGCTCACAGACGATGCGCTCCTCCGGCACCCCCGCCATCAGCAGCCGCAGCTTGTAGTCCCGGCACCGTGCGCCGGTACACACCAGCTGCACCACGCTGTCATTGCAGAGATACTCGAAGTCCGCATCGAAGATCCAGCAGGTATTCTCCGACCAGTGGTGGGCATCTCCCAGACAGTTCATCATCAGCAGCAGCTCCTTGGTGCCGGGCCGCTGGGCGATATACTGGAAAGTCCGGGACCCGGCCAGTGCGTTCTTCTCCTTGGACATCTGCCGCACCAGCTTCACATCCCCCACCTGCTCCTCCATGTGCCGGGTGGCCACCACCGCCGCACGGCTCATGTAGCCGCTAATGGTCTCGTGGCTGTATCCCAGCTGCCGCAGCACGGCAATAACCGTCACCATGTTGTACAGGTTCGGCACACTGTCGGAGATAAGCCGGTAGGGATGCTCCTCCCCGCCCTCCCGCAGGGCCATAGTCCCCTTCTCCATGTCCACATCCGTGGCCAGATAGTCGCTCTCCGGGGAGCGGAACCCGCAGTCCGGGCAGACGCACTTGCCGATGTGGTGATACCGGCGGTAGACGTAGGTGAGCTTACCGCTGCACTTGGGGCAGATCCGCAGATCGTCGATGAGGTTCTCGCACCGGGTAGTATCTCCCGGCAGCCGGTCCACTCCGAAGTAGACCCGCCGGTTCTCCGGGGCCACTCCGCAGGTGATCAGATCGTCGGCATTGAGGATCATGGTCGCCGTCTGCGGGATACTCCGGGTCAGGATATCCGCAATGTAGCCGGGGTGTGCGTTCCGCATGATGGAGTCCCGTGTCAGATTGGTGACCACCACATAGTCCGGCTTCACATAGGGGAAGATGCGGACGCTGGCCCGCTCGTCCACCTCCAGCACCGCCATGTCATAGGACTTGGCCCGCCCCAGCAGGTCGCAGCCCCGCAGCAGCGCCGTGGAGATGCCGGAGGTGATGTTGGAGCCGGAGCGGTTGCTGAGAACCTTCTTCCCGTCCGCCTCCAGAATATCCGTCAGCAGATTGCTGACGGTGGTCTTGCCGTTGGTACCGGTAACGGCGATGATGGTGCCGGGCTTTCCCACATACCGCAGGAAATCCGGGCACAACTTCAGCGCCAGCGAGCCGGGAAAGTCCGTACCGTTGTGCCGGGTGATCTTCAGCGCCGGAACCGACAGCTTCGCCAGCCACAGTGCCAGTAAAAATCGCAGTTTGCCCATTATCTTGTTTCCTCCTCCCGGAGCATGGCCATGGCCCGGCAGCTGCTGCCGTCGGCGTGCTCCCATTTCAGCGGCAGGGTCAGGAAGGTGAAGGTCTTGCCCACCAGCGCCTCCAGCCCTGTCAGATTTTCCGTATTGACCAGTCCCGCACCCAGCAGGATCATGTGATTGGGATAGTCCGTCGTATCGCAGGGATCCAGCGAGATGCTGTCCTCCCCTACGCCCTTCAGGCCCAGCGACGCCACATATTCCGCCGCCTCCGCCGTCAGACACGGGAAGCCCTCATAGTACCGGGGCTGGCCCCAGTATCGGTCCCACCCGGTGCAAAACAGCAGGAACTCCGCCTCCCCCAGGGCCTTCTCCTGCCGCCGCAGCATAGGCAGCGTGATCTCCGCCGCTCCCCGGCAATCCAGCACGAAGCCCCGCCCGGCGAAGGTCTCCGCCGGGAAGTCGTCCAGCGTCCGTCCGTTTGGCAGCATATGGGCCGGAGCGTCCATATGGGTGCCGGTGTGGGAGTACATCTCCAGCAGCGTCTCCCGGAAGCCGTCCTTCTCCATGGTGCAGGCCGCCGTCAGCCGGGGCGGCTCCGTACCGGGATACACCGGCATCTCCAGTGTGATGCAGTGGGTCAGATCCAGCATTTTCATGTGGCGTCCCCCCTCTCCGTCCGGGTGTGCAGCCAGATCATCAGGGCGGCGATGTCCGCCGGGGACACCCCGGAGATGCGGCTGGCCTGCCCCAGATCCAGAGGCCGCACTGCCGCCAGCTTCTCCCGTGCCTCCAGCCGCAGTCCCTGAATGTGGCTGTACTCCATATCCGGCGGCAGCCGGTGCTTTTCCAGCTGCCGCAGCTCCTCCACCTGCTTTTCCTGCCGGCGGATGTAGCCCTCATACTTCACGGAGATCTCCACCTGCTCCGCCACCTCCACCGGCAGCGCCGGGGCGCCGGGGTCGAAGGTCATCAGCTCCCGATACGTCATCTGGGGCCGCCGCAGCAGGTCAATGAGCCGTGCGCCGTCGGTGACGGGGGCCGACCCCCGCTCCGCCAGCAGCCGGTTCAGTCCCTCGCTGCCGGGGATGCCCGTGTGCTCCAGCCGTCGGATCTCCCGGTCTACGGCCTCGTACTTCTCCCGCACCGCCTGCATCCGCTCCTCCGGCACCAGCCCCAGCCGGTAGCCGATGGGGGTCAGCCGCCGGTCGGCGTTGTCCTGCCGCAGCAGCAGCCGGTACTCCGACCGGCTGGTCATGATGCGGTATGGCTCCTGCGTACCCTTGGTCACCAGATCGTCGATGAGGGTGCCGATGTAGCTCTCGCTGCGCCGCAGGATCAGGGGCTCCCGCCCCAGCAGCGCCAGCGCCGCATTGACCCCCGCCACAAAGCCCTGTACCGCCGCCTCCTCATAGCCGGAGGAGCCGTTGAACTGTCCGGCGCCGTACAGGCCCCGGACGGTCTTTACCTCCAGCGTGGGCCGCAGGGCCAGCGGGTCGATGCAGTCGTATTCGATGGCGTAGGCGGGCCGGGTCATCACGGCGTGCTCCAGTCCCGGCACGGTGTGGAGCATCTGCACCTGCACCTCCTCCGGCAGGGAGGAGGAAAAGCCCTGCAAATACAGCTCCTCCGTGTCAAGGCCCATAGGCTCCACAAACAGCTGGTGCCGGGGCTTGTCCGGGAAGCGGACGATCTTCGTCTCGATGGAGGGGCAGTACCTCGGCCCCACCCCCTCGATGACCCCGGTGTAAATGGGGCTGCGATCCAGATTCTCCCGGATGATGCGGTGGGTCTCCTCATTGGTATAGGTGAGCCAGCACACCGCCCGGTTCTCCGGCGGCCGGGTGGTGGAAAAGCTGAAGGGTACCGGCACGTCGTCACCGGTCTGCACCTCCATGCGGTCAAAGTCCACCGTTCGGGCGTTGATCCGTGGGGGCGTCCCGGTCTTGAAGCGCCGCAGGGGCAGTCCCATAGCCGCCAGACAGTCCGCCAGCTCCCCGGAGGGGTGCAGGCCATCCGGCCCGGAGGACTCCACACATTCGCCCACGATGGTCCGGCCGTGAAGATACGTCCCGGAACACAGGATCACGGCCCTTACGCCGTACACAGCCCCCGTCCGCAGCACCACCTGCCGAACGGAGCCCTCCTCCGTCCGCAGGGCCACCACCTCCCCCTGCCGCAGGGTCAGATGCTCCTGCCGCTCCAGCGTGTGCTTCATCACCTGCTGGTACTTCCGGCGATCCGCCTGGGCCCGCAGGGAGTGGACGGCAGGCCCCTTCCCCCGGTTGAGCATCCGGTACTGGATGCAGGCGGCGTCCGCCCCACGGGCCATCTCGCCACCCAGAGCGTCCAGCTCCCGCACCAGATGTCCCTTCCCGGTGCCGCCGATGGCAGGGTTGCAGGGCATATTGCCCACGGCGTCCAGATTCATGGTGAGGCACACCGTCTCCAGCCCCATCCGGGCCGCCGCCAGCGCCGCCTCGATGCCGGCGTGTCCGGCGCCGATGACGGCGATATCAAATTGTCCGGCAAAAAACTCCTTCATCCCAGCGCCTCATTCACAGTGTAAGGTCAGCACCGCCACCTGCGGGTGGTTGAAGAGCCGGGGGATCCCCCCCAGCCCACGGGTCACAAAGACCTGCGCCTCGTGACCGTCGGTGCAGCGGTAAAAGCCGTTGGTAAAGCCGGGCAGCAGCTGCCCGCCCGCCCCCAGCAGGCCATCGGTAAAGGGCAGCCGCCAGATGCCTCCGTGACCGTGGCCCGACAGCACCAGATCCGCCCCCAACCGGCAGTATTCCCCGTCAAAGAGATTGTTCCGGTGGGCCATCAGCAGCCAGAAGCCGTCGCCTGCCGCCTCCTTCACCTCACCGGCCACCTCCTCTGGGGACTTCTGGCCGGCGTAGCCGTTGGGGTCGTCGATGCCCGCCAGTGTGATGGTATCTCCCTTCCGCTCCAGCGGTACAAAGGTGTTGGAAAGATACGTCACCCCCGTCTCCTCCAGCAGCTGCCGCATCTCCGGCATCCGACCGGAGGCCCACTCGTGGTTGCCGGTGACGTAATAGACCGGGGCGATCTCCACCAGCCCCTCCAGCAGCGGCCGGAGATACTCCGTGCCGCTCCACTCGTCCATCATGTCGCCGCACAGGCAGATGACGTCGGGCTTGGCCCCCCGCACGGCCTCCAACAGGCGGCTGTTCTGCCGCCCAAACCGCTTCCCGTGGAGATCCGACAGTACCACCAGCCGTCCGCCGTCCCAACCGGCGGGCAGTCTTGCGCCGGTGAAGGCGAACTCCTCCACTGACAGCACGCTGCTGCCCACCCAGATGGCGGCTCCCGCCGCCGCCAGCGCCATCAGCAGCAGATAGAGCTTTCCGTGTCTGCGTTTTCTCTCCGCCACCTGCGCCACCGCCTTTCTCCGTGGGGAGCAGCCCGCCGTCGGCAGGCCCGATAAAATATCGATCCATTAAAATATCAACCTATTATATAATGTACCCGTCCCAAAGGCAAGCCCCTTCTTTGTGCAGAATAGCAAAATCTGCCGGTTAGTTTTTGGTATAAATGTAGAATTTGGTTCTTGTATTTTTCTCACTGCCGGGGTATACTGTATCATAGAAAAGAGAAGAAAGGAGCGTGATAGCACAATGACCAACAAGTGGATCAAGGGCGATCTGGACGATATGATCTTCGCCGACTGCGATTGGCAGCCCAGCGAGCGGTAAGACAGATCCCCGAACAAAGCACCACGCCTGAGCGTGGATATTTTTTTGCAGAAGCGCCGTCGGGCGCTTTATTTTTTTATCGCCCCGCTGCCGGTTCATTTTCCCGGTACGGTAGATATCCCTATCGCCGGTTCATTTTTTCGATGCGATAGGCTCCCTGCCAGCGGTTTACCTCTCCCGGTGCGGGTGGTTTATCTTTCCCGGTGCGGGTGGTTGATCTTTTTCGATGCGGTGGGTGGATCGCACAGGTGCAGCCGCCGACCCTTCTGCCGGCTCGGCACTCCCTATGCAGCGCCTATACGGCATCTATATGACGGCGATCACTTCAACCGGATACAGCCGATGAATTTTTCCGCCGGTCGGCCCAATGATTTGTTAAATCTCTGACACTTAGCAAAGACTCGTAGGTTTTCCGTCGCTTTCTGGCAAGTCCCCTCAGTGGGGACGGACAGGGGCGGCACGGGACAAAATGGGACGTTCGGCGGACGGAAAGCGGACGTCCAGCCGGCCCTGTCTTTTGTCCGATTTTGTCCAGTGGACAAGGTTTTGTCAGGATGCCGTACCCTCCCCCGGAGCACTCCGGCGGGAGGGTCTTTTTCTGCCCGTCACCACCAGCACGATGCACACTGTCAGCAGCACCGTCACGATGGCGATGGCGCAGTTCCGGAAAAATGCCTCCGGCAGGATCAGGATCACCGGATCGGCGACGGGGTCAAAGAGCCAGTTATCCTTGCCGGGGAAGAAAATGCTGTGGAACACCGTGAAGGCCCGATCAAAATTCAGTGCCGCCAACAGGGCGATCAGCAGAAATAGGCCACCCAGCCCGCAGGCCGCCCAGAAGCCCGGTGTCCGGCCCCCTAACCGGGGCAGCCGCTGCCGCCGCAGGCGGCACACAACAGCCCCTGTCAGCAGCAGTCCCGCCGCCGCCACGAACACCCACACCGCCAGCAGGAACAGCCCCCGCACGTCGGCAAAGTGGCTGGCGCCCTCCGCCGAGAAGGGCAGCACCCCGGCGGAAAAATCCGGTCTGCGACCCATGCAGTAGTCCATGACGTCGCCGTAGGCCTCCGCCGCCTGCCGGCGGGTGAGGCCGCTGGCCTCGCAGATCCCCAGAGGGCCGATCTGCACCGTATAAAAGTCCCGCACCAGCAGCACCGGCAGGATGGAGCCGGTGAGCACCGCCAGAGCGATACAGGGGATGGCCAGCCATGACCACAGCTTTTTCGCTTCCTTCATGTCGTATTCCCCCTTCGCTTCGGAAAGCCGGACAGCACCAGCAGCACCTGCCCCGGCAGATAGAACAGCCACATCCCCACCTGCGCCGCCCCGGCAAGACCCGGCAGCAGCGACGGCTGGTTCCGCAGCCCCACGCATACGTCGCACAGCAGAAACAGCCACAGTCCCGCCGCAAACAGTCTCTCGGAGCGCAGAGTCAGGGACTGGCAGGCGTTCACCAGAAAATTCACGAAATACAGCGCCGCCAGCAAATTCAGGGCCGTTCCCATTCCCAAAGCATTCAGCAGCACCCACGCCGCCGCCAGCCCCGCCCGCAGCGCCCACAGGGTGCGGCCGCAGGCCCGCCGGATGCGGGCCAGATACAGCCCCTGCACCACGCAGAACAGGACGATGTCCATCCCATACCACCGATCCAGCAGCAGAAGGAAGGTATCCGCCGCCAGAGTAAAGGCCATGGCCCACGCCATCAGGCGGCTGCCGCCGTGCCGGGCCGACCACACCGCCGCCAGCAGGCACACCACGATGGTGAGGTATTTCACCCCGTCGCCGCCGGCGGAGAAGGCATCCAGTGCCAGAAACAGCAGGTACAGCGCCGTCTCCAGCCCCACGAAGCATTTTTTCACCGGGGCCATTTCCGTTGTTTCGTTTTTGCCTATCCGTTTCATGCACCCATCCTACGGCCCATCCGTTTCACGTTTTCTTCCCATGCCGTGGCAGAATGGCGGTTCCCCATCGTCTCAGCGCCGCAGCGCCACAGGGCGGCGGCTTCGCAGGCGATAGCCTGTACCCGGCAGTCCCCTTCGGCACGGCAGCTCATTTCGGCACGGCTCACAGCGCCCACAGGCTCTCGTCGCTGGCGGAGACGCACAGGGCCCCCGCCCCCAGCGCCGCCAGCACGTCCGCCTTGTCCGACAGCAGGCCCCCGGCGATCAGCGGCACCGGCAGCTCCCGGCTCAGCCGGTGCAGCACCTTGCACAGTGTACCCGGCAGAATTTCAATGACGTCTGGCATCCCGCCCTCCGTCTCCCGGCCCAGATTGCTGACGGCCTTGGAGTCAATGGCGAACACCCGCAGCACCGTCAGCAGACCCAGCTCCCGGCCACGGCGCAGCAGCATGGGCCGGGTGGAGATGATGCCGTCGGCCCCGCAGCGGTGCAGGAAGTCCACGGCAATTTCACGGGGAGCCAGCCCCGCCACCAGATCGGCGTGGACCACGGCGTATTTCCCCGCCTGATGCACCCGGTCAATGAGCCGGTCGATGTTCAAAATGTCCCCGCACAGCAGGAACACCACCCCCGCCGGTTGGGCCAGACACGCCTCCAGCCGTCCGGCATCCTTCACCGCCGGAAGCACCGGGTTCTGCTCCAGCACGCTCATCATGGGATGGCGCATGGCCGTCCCTCCTTTCCGCCGCCCACAGGGCAGGCCCATGACCCGCAGCGACCCATGGCCGCCCGCAAGATGCAAAAAAATCCTCTGTCCCTATGTTACCACGGGACAGAGGACTTTTTCAACGCTTAGCCGATGTTTTTTGTGGCCACCACAGCCACGCCGGTGCCGCACACGTCGGCAAGGACCACCTGACCGGCCTGCACCGGTGCGGGGACGGCGGCGTGGTGCAGCGCACGGGCCACCTCCAGCACCTTTTCCTTGGGTACCTCCCCCTGCGTCCGCACCGGCACCACCGGCAGCGGGCCGCCCAGCACCCGGACGGTGCCGGTGACGGTGCGCTCCGGGTGAACACACTCCTTCCGGGCGTAGGCATCGCCACGGGGGCAAGTGTTGCCGGTGACGGCGGTGACGACACCATCCTCCAGCGTGGCCCGCAGCTGGCAGCCCATGGGGCAGCCGATACACGTCAGCTCACGGATGTTCATTTCGCTTCCCCCTCCTCGATCTGGAATGTAACGGTCCGGACACCCTCCGGCAGCTCCTCCCGCCGCAGAGTGAACTGCTCCATCTCGCCGGGGGTCAGGATGCGCTTAGGTACCCGGCGCAGGAGCTTACCGTCGGTATAGACGCACAGGGCCGCCTGCTGATAGGGTTGCCCCACCCGGAAGCGGACGGTAACGCTGTCCGCCATATGGTGGGGGTCCAGCTGCTGGGGAACGGTATAGCGGACACCGTTTTTCCCCTCCAACCGAACGGTGGCCGTCTCGCCCTGCCCGCTGAGGATATAGTGGGCGGCGTTTTCGCCGGCCTTGGCCGCCTCCTGAGACACGAAGTCCACCAGATCGTGGACGTGGAGTACGTTGCCGCAGGCGAACACACCGGGCAGAGAGGTGGACAGGTCGTCGGACACCACCGGGCCGCCGGTGACGGGGTCCATCTGCACCCCGGCCTCCCGGCTCAACTCGTTTTCCGGCAGCAGACCCACCGACAGCAGCAGCGTGTCGCAGGGGATGCGCCGCTCCGTGCCGGGGATGGGGCGGCGGCTGCCGTCCACCTGCGCCAGCGTCACCGCCTCCAGCCGCTCCCGTCCGTGGATATCCACCACAGTGGTGGAGAGGTACAGGGGGATATGGAAGTCCTCCAGACACTGGACGATGTTCCGCTTCAGGCCGCCGGAGTAGGGCATGACCTCCGCCACGGCATGGACACGGGCGCCCTCCAGCGTCATGCGGCGGGCCATGATGAGGCCGATATCGCCGCTGCCCAGGATCACCACGTCCCGGCCGGGCATGAGGCCCTCCACGTTCACCAGACGCTGGGCCGCACCGGCGGAATAGATGCCCGCCGGGCGGGTGCCGGGGATGTTCAGCGCACCACGGGGGCGCTCCCGGCAGCCCATGGCCAGAATGACGGCCTGCGCCTGAATCTGCACGAGGCCCGTCTCCCGGCCGGTGACGGTCAGCACCCGGTCCGGGGACAGGTTCAGCACCATGGCACCAGACAGACAGGGGATGTTCAGCTCCCGGAACTGCCGCACATACTCTCCGGCGTACTCCGGGCCGGTGAGCTCCCGGCCGAAGGTATGCAGGCCAAAGCCCGCATGGATACATTGATTCAGAATACCGCCCAGCTCCCGATCCCGCTCGATGAGGAGGATATCCTCCACCCCGGCTTTCCGGGCGGCAATGGCGGCGGACAGGCCCGCCGGGCCTCCGCCGATGATGGCAAGCTGCACCTGCTTCATGCCTGCACCTCCTTCGTCTCGCCGGTCAGCAGAAGACTCCCGCCGCCGGATTTGGTCAGCTGCGTCTGGGGAACTCCCAGCTCCTCGGACAGCAGCTCCATGACACGGGGGGCGCAGAAGCCTCCCTGACACCGGCCCATACCGGCCCGGACCCGGCGCTTGACGCCGTCCAGAGAACGGGCGCCGGGACTGCGGCGGATGGCGTCCCGGATCTCCCCCTCGCTGATCTGCTCACAGCGGCAGAGGATATTGCCGTAGGCGGGGTCCCGCTCCACCAGCGCCTGCCGCTCCGGCAGCGGCAGCTCCCGCACGTGGACGATATCCCGGCGCTGAGCGATGAAATCAGGCTTTTCCGCAAGGCCCAGCTTTTCCGCCACCAGTCCCGCCACGTACACGCCGATGGCCGGGGCGGAGGACAGACCGGGGGACTCGATGCCGATGGCCTCGAAGAAGTTCTCGCTGCTCTCCCGGATGTAGAAGTCGTCGCTGCCGCCCTCCAGATGGGCCCGCAGGCCGGCGAAGCTGGTAATGACGTCCCGCATGGGCAGGTTCGGCACACTGCGGCCCGCCGTGGCGATGGCGTAATCCAGCCCCGTCTGGGTGGTAGCAGTGTCGTCCCGGTCCTGCTGATCCGTGGCAGTGGGGCCGAGGAGGAGGTTTCCGTGGACAGTGGGGGTCACCAGCACACCCTTACCCATGGCACCGGGCAGCTGAAAGACGGTATGGCTCACCAGACCGCCGTCCTTCCGATCCAGCAGGCAGTATTCGCCCCGGCGGGGGGTGATTCGGAGGGGATCGCTGCACAGCTGGTTATGGAGCACGTCGCCCCACACACCGGCGGCGTTGACCACGGCACGGCTCTCCAACGGGCCACGGCTGGTGTCCACCACAAAGTGATCCCCCTCCCGGCGGATATGCTGCACCTGCGTATCGAAGCGGAACTCCGTGCCGTTGGCGGCAGCGTTCTCCGCCAGGGCAATGGTCAGGCCGAAGGGGCAGAGAATGGCGCTGGTGGGGGCGTACAGCGCCGCCACCGCCTGTTTAGACAGGGCGGGCTCCATCCGGTGCAGAGCCTCGCCCTCCACCAGCTCCAGTCCCTCCACGCCGTTGGCAAGCCCCCGCTGATAGAGAGCCTGCAGCTTCTCACGGTCCGCCGGATCCAGACACAGCACCAGCGCTCCGCACCGGCGATAGGGGAAGTCCAGCTGACGGGACAGGGCCTCCATCATGCGGCTGCCCTCCACGTTGAAGCGGGCCTTCCGGCTGCCGGGCTCGGCGTCGAAGCCGGCGTGGACAATGGCGGAATTGGCCTTGCTGGTGCCGGTGCAGACGTCCTCATTGCGCTCCACCACACAGATGCGGCCGCTGCGGCGGCTCAGCTCCCGTGCGATGGCGCAGCCAATGACGCCGCCGCCGATGACCAGTACATCATACATGATCCATCTCTCCTTTCTAAAACAAAAAAGCCACGCAAAAGCGCCCGGCGTCTCCTCCGGGCAATTCTGCATGGCTCAGCATCTCACTGCATGACTGGTTCTTCAATTACATTATATTATAGCAGACCGTCTCCTGCTCTGTCAACCGGTCCCGAAAAAAGTCTTTTCCGGCGTTTTCTCTGTTCTTAACAGGTTTTTAGCGAAATCTTAACGTGAAGTATGGTATAATCAGGTCAGAAAAACCTGAGGGTCGGGAGGTGGCAGGGATTTGAAGAAACCGCACATCCAATGGCCGGAGCAGTGGCTGCGCCGAAAGCGTATCCCCTCCATTGGCTTTTCCTACTCCGGCAAGGACTTTATCATCTCCATGAGCCTGTACACCCTGTCGGTGGTGCTGTGCCTGATCCTGCGGGGGGCCAGCCAGGACGGCGACACCGGGTATGTGTACATGATTTTTCTGCTGGACGTGTTTTTGACGGCGCTGCTGACGGAGGGCTTCTTCTTCAGCCTCATCATCTCCATCTTCGCCGTGCTCAGCGTGGACTACATCTTCACCCCGCCCTACTGGAACGTCAGCTTCACTCTGTCGGGATTCCCGTTGACCTTTCTGGTGACCATGACCATTTCCGTTGTGACCGGCATCGTTACCAGCCGGGCCAAGCAGATGGATGAGGTGCGGCGGGAGGCGGAGCTGGAGCGGATGCACGGCAACCTCCTGCGGGCAGTGTCCCACGACATCCGCACGCCGTTGACGGGCATCGTGGGGGCCACTAATGTGCTGCTGGAGCAGGAGAATACCCTGACGCCGGAGCAGCGCCATGAGCTGATCCGCAACGCCAACGAGGAGGCCCAGTGGCTGATCCGCATCGTGGAGAATCTGCTGAGCATCACCCGCATGGGCGGTGACGAGGCCAAGGTCAACAAGACACCGGAGGCCGCCGAGGAGATCATCGAGGGGGCGGTGGGCAAGTTTACCCGCCGGTGGGGAACGGACATCCCGGTGGAGGTACGTCTGCCGGAGGAGTTTCTGCTGGTACCCATGGACCCGCTGCTGATGGAGCAGGTGCTGACCAATCTCATGGAAAACGCCGTGCTCCACGGTAAGACCACCCGGCACATCACTGTGACCCTGTGCCGCAGCGGAGACTGGGCCCGGTTCATCGTGGAGGACGACGGACAGGGCATCGCCCCGGACCGGCTGGAGCATCTCTTTGACGGCACCCTGCAGGGGCAGCAGGGAGATCGGGGCCGCAGCATGGGCATCGGCCTGTCCGTTTGCCGGACGGTGGTGCGGGCCCATGGCGGCCACATCAGAGGCGAAAACAGGACGGAGGGCGGCGCACGGTTCACCGTGGAGCTGCCTTTGGATAAAGAAATTCAGCAGGAGGTAGACAGCTATGAAGATCAAGGATAAGGTTTTGATCGTGGAGGATGAGCAGAGCATCAGCAGCTTCATCTCTATGATCCTCACGGCCAACGGCTACGACACCATCATCGTCAACACCGGCGAAGAGGCGCTGACCATGATCTCCTCCCACTGTCCGGACCTCATCGTGCTGGATCTGGGGCTGCCGGATATGGACGGCCTGGAGGTGCTGCGCTCCGTGCGGAAGTGGTCCAGTCTGCCCATTGTGGTGGTCTCCGCCCGGAACCACGAGCGAGACAAGGTGGAGGCGCTGGACTACGGCGCCGACGACTATCTGGTCAAGCCCTTCGGCACCTCCGAGCTGCTGGCCCGCATCCGCACCGCCATCCGCCATACCCGCACCTCCCTCTCTAACCCGGAGATCGCCCAGTCCGGGCGCTTTACCACCGGCGATCTGGTCATCGACTATGACAAGCATCAGGTGCTGATCCACGGGGAAAACGCCCGGCTCACCGCCAACGAGTATCGGATCGTGTCCCTGCTGGGCAAATACGCCGGAAAGGTGCTGACCTACGACTTCATCATCAAGGAGCTGTGGGGCCCCAAGGCCAAAAACGACAACCAGATCCTGCGGGTGAATATGGCCAATATCCGCCGCAAGATCGAGGAAAATCCCGGCCAGCCCAAGTACATCTTCACGGAGGTGGGTGTGGGCTACCGGATGCGTGAGGGCGACTGAGTGCCCGGCGCCGCTTGAAAAATGCTCTCTCTCCCTCTCTTTGCCGCCCCGGCTGCGTCATGCGCCGGGGCGGTGTGTTTTTGTGCTGCTTTGGCCTGCGGCGGGGGATGTTTTTGCAGTTGCTTATTTTATTGCCTCCGGCGGCATACCTTTGGGGAAGTAATCTTATTTTGTCTCCGACGGGTAACTTTCTTTCAATAGCGAAAGAAAGTACCCAAAGAACGCCAGCAGAAACCGATGGTTTCTGCACTTCCTTCTCGTTTGCAAGAGCTGTGGTCTAAGTCCCGTCGAAAAAGGGAATTGATCTGCTTCTGCTCACGCTGCCGCTACCCGGTCAGTTGAAGAAGCTTACTGTTCTACCGGGGGAGTCCGTACTCCCAGCAGTAAATGAAATATTTCCTTCACCTGAGCGGGAGCGGCAGCGGGTCTGTTGCTGATTCAATTCCCTTGACGGTCCCATAACAAGCAAGCCTCTTGAAGGTAAAGGAAGTCCAGAAACCATCGGTTTCTGGCGGCATTTTTTCATACTTTTTGCTGCTGTTGGCAAAAAGTGGGCCGTCGGAGACACGTTCCTTGCGCAAAGCACCGTTGTTGACAAAAAGTATGCCGCCGGAGCTGAAAGCGTGCAGGGCATCATGGAAGCTGCGGCCTTTGCCTGCTGCACACTGCGGGCGCACAGATTTCCGTTATATCGTCTTTTATAGGAGAACAAAAAGCTGTTTCGACCAAACGGTAGCTCCCTGTTCCTGCGGGGTATCATGGCTGCTCCGCCGGGTTTGGGACAGTCCTTCTCCCATGCTGTTATCGCCGCTTCGTTTATTCTGCATTATAGAACTACGCATGGTATTTCAGCATTTTGCCGGGTAAGGGCCTCAATTTTCTTTCCATTGTATACAATCATTGCATTTTTTACCAGTCAGCGTGTAAAGTATCCACCATATCGTGAATATTTCTTGTGAAAAAAACCAAAAGGCCAGTTCACAATTTGTTAAAAAGAGGGAAAAGCACGCTAAGAACTTGACAATAGTCCGTTAGGACGAGTAAGATAGGGATACCAAATTTGAGGAGGTAAATCACCTAATGGAAAAGAAAGGCACCAAGATAGCGTATTTTGTTGCGCTGGCGGTGGTCGTAGTCGCTCTGGTCATTGCCAAGGTCACCAATGATGGCTCTGGCTTTGTAGCTACCGGCTGGGCCCTGTTCCCCCCTGTTGTCGCAATCGCACTGGCCCTCATCAGCAAGGAAGTGTATTCTTCCCTGTTTCTGGGCTGCGTGGCAGCCGCCCTGCTGCTGGCCAACTTCCAGCCCTGGCAGATGGTCGTGAACTTCATCGGCGCCGGTGAGGGCGTCGGCATGATCAACGCCATCGACATCTCCATCCTGATCTTCCTGGTCATCCTGGGCATCATGGTGGATCTGATGAACAAGGCCGGCGGTTCCGCTGCCTTCGGCCGTTGGGCCAAGAAGGCCGTGAAGACCCGCTCCGGCGCACAGCTGCTGACCATGCTGCTGGGCGTGCTGATCTTCATCGACGACTATTTCAACTGCCTGACGGTGGGCGCTGTGATGCGGCCCGTCACCGAGAGCCACAAAATTTCCCGTGCCAAGCTGGCCTACCTCATCGACGCCACGGCGGCTCCGGTGTGCATGATCGCCCCAGTGTCCTCGTGGGCGGCGGCGGTATCCGGCTATGTGCAGTCCGACGCCGTCAACGGCATCGAGATGTTCATCAAGCAGATCCCGTGGAACTACTACTGTCTGCTGACGTTGGTGATGATCGTGGTGCTGTCAGTGATGAACATCGACTACGGCTCCATGCTGACCCATGAGTATAACGCTCAGGTGAAGGACGATCTCTTTACCACGCCGGAGCGCCCCTTTGAGGGGGCCGACGACTATGAAAAGCCCGCCCGTGGCCGCTCCTCTGTGCTGGATCTGCTGCTGCCGGTGGTGGTGCTGATCGTGGTGTGCATCGTGTCCCTGATCTGGTCCGGTGGCTACTATGACGGCGAGAGCGAGTACTTCCACGACTTCGTGGGGGCCTTCTCCAACTCCTCCTCCGGCATGGCGCTGGCCTTGGGTGGCCTTATGGGGATGCTGTTCACGGTGGTGTACTTCTGGCTGCGGGGGGCCATCTCCTTTGAAAAGTCTATGGAGTCTGTGCCGCAGGGCTTTATCCAGATGATCGCTCCCATCCTCATTCTGACCTTTGCATGGACCCTGTGCTCTTTCACCCGCTTCGGGATGTACTCCGCCGTGTTCGTCAAGAACGCCATGGCAGGGGCCGGGGATCTGAAGGTGTTCCTGCCGGCGGTGATCTTCCTCATCGGCTGCGCCATCGGCTTTGCCACCGGCACCTCCTGGGGGACCATCGGCATCATGGCACCTATCGTGGTGTCCGTGTTCAACTACGACGTGGAGCCGGTGCTGTGTACCATCGGTCTGGCGGCAGCCTGCTCCGGCGGCGTTATGGGCGACCACTGCTCGCCCATTTCCGACACCACCATCATGGCCTCGGCGGGCGCTCACTGCTTCCACCTGAACCATGTGTTCACCCAGTTGCCCTATGCCCTCACCGCCTCCGGTGTGGCCTTCGTCAGCTTCATCATCGCAGGACTCGTGCAGTCGGTGTGGCTGTGTCTGGCCATTGCCGTGGCACTGATGATCGGCACACTGCTGGTGATCCGGGCCATTGTGTCCCGCCGTCACGCAGGTATCTTCCAGGAGATGGCACAGGCCAGTCAGCAGCTGCTGCACCGCTGACACCGTCTCGTCCGTGGCCGACAAAAAACAGGGAAGCGCACAGCGCTTCCCTGTTTGATTATGCTGTTGGGGAAAAATTACGGGCGGATGACCTTACCGGCGGAGGTCATGGTCTCCACGATGTCATACATATTGGTGACGGAGCCCACGGCCAGCTTGTCGGTGAGACCGTAGTAGTTCAGGCAGGTGCCGCAGGTGCGGATCTCCACACCCTGTGCCTCCATGTTCTTCAGGTCCTCGATGGAGACAGAACCCTCGATGGTGACCTTGGCGCCGCCGTTATAGAACAGGATGGTGCGGGGCAGATGCTCCTGCTGGCTCAGGGCGTAGAGAAAGCCCTTCATCAGCGTGGCACCCAGCGTGTCGTCGCCGGAGCCGAGGCAGCTGGTACCGATGACCACCACGGTGTTGTCCCGGTTATCCGGGGTGCAGGCTGCCTCCTCCGGAGCGGAGCCGGATACGGCAGTGGGATCATCCACCGTCAGAGTCACCACGAATAGCTTCTCCTCCCGCTTCTCGGCGCTGAACTTCAGGCCCTTGCCGGTGGCCAGACGGTTCAGATTCTGCACGGCGGTCTCGTTGTCCACATGGACCTCCACCGTACCGGCCTCGGTCATGCCGGACAGGGCGTGGATGGTTTTCGTGACGGGAATGGGGCAGGCGTCGCCCACGGCGTTGACTAAAATTTTGCTCATGTGATGTTACCTCCTATCAGGCTGCCCGCTGGGGCGGGAACCTTTGCTTGGGTTCATTATACCGCCCCGGTGGGGACGGGTAAAACGGCAAAAAACGATGGATGCCGGCATTTCATAGGGAAATGCGATGCATCAGTCCGTTACCGGCACAGATGGCAGGCCACCCGGTGGCCACCGCCCATGTCGCAGAGCTCCGGCTTCTCCGCCCGGCAGCGGTCTGTGGCGTAGGGGCAGCGCCCGGCGAACCGGCAGCCGGGAGGCGGGTCCACGGGACTGGGGACCTGTCCCTGCAGCACGCTGCGGGGACGGGCCCGCTCCACCTTGGGATCGGGAATGGGGATGGCGGCGATGAGGGCCTTGGTGTAGGGGTGCAGGGGGTGGGTATACAGCTCCTGCGCCGTACTCTCCTCCACCACCTCCCCCAGATACATCACCAGAATACGGTCCGACAGGTGCCGCACCATGGACAGATCATGGGAGATCAGCAGATAGGTCAGGGACTTCTGTTCCCGTAGGTCCAGCAGCAGATTGACGATCTGGGCCTGAATGGACACATCCAGCGCCGAAATGGGCTCGTCGCACAGCAGCAGCCGGGGCTCCACCGCCAGCGCACGGGCGATGCCGATGCGCTGGCGCATACCGCCGGAGAACTCGTAGGGATAGCGGTCGATGCCGGAGGGGTTCAGACCCACCTGCTCCATCAGGGCCTGCACCTTCTCCCGGCGCTCCGCCTGACTGGCGTACAGGTGGTGGATGTCCATTCCTTCGGCAATGAGGTCAATGACCTTGTTTTTGGGGTCCAGTGAGGCGTAGGGGTCCTGAAAGACCGTCTGCACCTGACAGCAGAAGGCACGGCGCTTGGCACCACGCATCCGGTGGATGTCCTCCCCGCGGTACAGGGAGACGCCGTCGGTTTTGCTGTACAGGCCGATGGCGGTGCGGCCGCAGGTGGTCTTGCCGCAGCCGGACTCGCCCACGATGCCGAGAATTTCTCCCTCCTGCACGGAGAAGCTCACGTCATCCACCGCCCGCAGGACCTTGCGGCCCCCGGCGGGAAAGTATTTTTTCAGGTGCTCCACCTGAAGGATGGGCTGACTCATGCCGTCACCTCCTGTTCTGCGTGGTGGCA
>OGYW01001678.1_pt1 | contig 18764 bp, 9 predicted proteins | sample 1576621 | NCBI WGS metagenome assembly OGYW01 (sample SAMEA3541528, study PRJEB24748) | human gut metagenome | biome: human gut; feature: human-associated habitat; material: faeces | place: China | collected 2012 | reverse complement strand
CTTAAAAACTTTTTGTTCATAATAGAAAAACTTTAAATTTATAAATTTAAAAAACGGGAGCTTCTCGTCCAGAATCGCCCACAAAGAAGCTGCAGGCGACCGCAGATGCCATGAAGGGGCGCCTTGCGGTGTCGCTGGCGTTTTTGGTCCCGTTGTTCTACATAGGCATGGGCCATATGCTAGGCTGGCCGCTGCCCGCCGTGCTGGGCGACCATGACCACGCCATGACGCTGGCGTTGGCCGAGCTGTTGCTGTTGCTGCCGATCCTGTATGCGAACAGGTCGTATTTCACCGGCGGGTTCAAGTCGCTGATCCACGGCGCGCCAACCATGGACGCGCTGATCGCCATTGGCGCGAGCGCCAGCGTGGCGTGGTCGGTCTACGCGATGTTCGTCATGGCCGACCAGCTGGCGGTGGGCGATGTCCACGCCGCGGCGGCAACGGCAATGGACAACCTGTACTTTGAGAGCGCCGGAACCATCTTGTCGCTTGTCACCGTGGGCAAGTATCTGGAGACGCGCGCCAAGTCAAAGACGGGCGGAGCCATTGAGAAGCTCATCGACCTGGCGCCCAAGACCGCGTGCGTTGTGGACGAGGACGGCAGCGAGTCCACCGTGCCGGCAGAGGCGATCCTACCCGGCCAGGTCATACGCGTGCGCCCCGGCGAATCCGTGCCCGTAGACGGCGTTGTGCTGGAAGGCGCAAGCTCTATCGATGAGAGCGCGCTGACCGGCGAGTCGATCCCCGTAGAGAAGAACCCCGGCGACACCGTATCCGCCGCGACCATCAACCGCACGGGCACGCTCACGTTCCGCGCCACCCGCGTGGGCGCGGACACCAGCTTGGCCAAGATTATCCAGCTGGTAGAAGACGCCAACGCAACCAAAGCCCCCATCGCCCGCCTGGCGGACAAAGTCGCCGGCGTCTTTGTTCCCGTGGCGCTGGCGATCGCCGCGGTGACGTTTGTCGCATGGATGATTTTCACCGGCGACGTCAACGAGGCCCTTACCGCAGCGGTCGCCGTGGTGGTTATCAGCTGCCCGTGCGCACTTGGCCTGGCCACGCCAGTCGCCATCATGGTGGGCACCGGCAAGGGAGCGGAGATGGGCGTGCTGTTCAAGAACGCCGAAGCGCTTGAGAACCTGCGCGGCGTTGGCACCGTGGTGCTGGACAAGACCGGCACCATCACCGCGGGAGCTCCCAGCGCGACCGATGTCCTGCCCGCCACCGGCCCGGACGGCGCGCCCGTCATGAGCGAGAAGGCGCTGATGAAGCTCGCCGCCGCACTCGAGAAGGGCAGCGAGCACCCGCTGGCAGAAGCCATCATGGCCCGCGCGGACCAGATGGGCATAGTCGCCCGCCGCGTAGAAGACTTCCAAGCGCTGCCCGGCCGAGGCGTGACCGCGCGCGAGGGCGCAAACCAGGTCGCCGCCGGTAACGACCGCCTTATGGCTGATCTTGGCATAGAGGTCGACCAGGCCGTGCGAGAGAGCTTTGCCCACGAGGGCAAGACGCCGCTGTTCTTTGCCAAGAACGGGCACCTTGTTGGAACCATCGCGGTTGCGGACGAGGTCAAGCCCACCAGCGCTCAAGCCATCGCCGCCCTGGATCGCCTGGGCATTAAGACCGTTATGCTCACCGGCGACAACGCGTTGACCGCGCAGGCGATCGCAAAACGCGTAGGCGTGGCGCGGGTTGTCGCGGACGTCTTGCCCGCAGACAAGGAGCGTTTGGTACGCGAGCTGCAAGACGCCGGCGAGCGCGTGGCGATGGTGGGAGACGGCATCAACGACTCCCCCGCCCTGGCGCGAGCCGATGTTGGCCTGGCGATAGGCACCGGCGCGGACGTGGCCAAAGAGGGCGCAGATGTGGTTCTTATGCACAGCGACCTTCTTGACGTGCCCCGCGCCATCGAGCTTTCGCGCGCCGTCATCCGCAACATCAAGCAAGATCTGTTCTGGGCCCTGTTCTACAATTCCCTTGGCATCCCGCTGGCGGCAGGCGTCTTCTTCCCCATCTTAGGATGGCAGCTCTCGCCCATGTTTGGCGCTGCGGCGATGAGCCTCTCGTCGCTATGCGTGGTGGGCAACGCCCTTCGCTTGCGCGGATTCAGGGCGAGCGAGTAGCAGCGTGGTATCCGCACGCGCGATTATACGACGATGCTGCCCCGCCGCTTCCTTGGCATGCACCTCTAGCATGCGCCTCTATACACCCTTGGCATTACACCTTTGATTGAAAGGACGACATCATGAAGTACATCATCAAGACCGAAGGCCTTATGTGCGGCCACTGCGACGCGTCTGTGGAGACCGAGCTTTTGAAGGTCGTCGGCGTGACCGACGCCGACGCCGACCACGAGACCCAGACCGTTGAAGTCGAGACCAGCGAGGCCGTCGACACCAACCTGCTCGCTCAGGCGGTACATGCCGCTGGCGAGAAATTCCACGCCCTCAGCGTCATCGAAGCCTAGGGTGGGCTGCGCCATGATGGCAGACCACGATCGCACGATGCGCCTGCTCAAGACGGCGCGCGGCCAGATCGACGGCATTATGCGCATGGTCGAGGAGGACCGCTACTGCATCGACATATCCACCCAGCTGATGGCGACGCAGTCGCTTCTCGCCCGCGTAAACGCCGACGTCCTCAAAGCCCATATCGAGCACTGCGTGCGCAAGGCGGCGGACTCCGGCTCGCCGCTGGAAAAGGAGCAGAAACTGCAGGAGATCGAGAAGGTCATCGATAAGCTCGCGAAGTAGGACCACGAGCTACGCGGCAAACTGCGCGGGCTCGCCAGATGGGCCGATTATTTCTCCAACGGCAAACCCTTTTCACAATGCCGTAAGGCACCCTAGCGGCATCCTCGTTCACAAAATGGATCGAGGATGCCGCTTTTTTGCGCTTTTAGCGCGGCGCGGCGGGTTGGGTGGCGTAGCATTGGGCATAATTGGTCTTTGACCATAGTGAAGGAGCTTGCACATGCAGGATTTTATGAAAGGACGCTACGGCGTCGATGACCTTACCCTTAGCCTTGGCGTGCTTGGCATGGTTCTCGCCCTGATAGGGTCGCTTGCCAGCCTGGCGCCGCTTTCTTGGATCGCGCTTGTGGTGGTGGTCCTGGCGATCTTGCGCGCATTCTCCAAGAGCATTCCAGCCCGCGAGCGCGAGAACCAGATGTTCTTGGATCTGGCACACAAGATTCCGGTTGTTGGGCCGCACATTGGCTGGCTTGACCGCGAAAAGGGCCCGCGCTCCGCATCGAGCGCGTCCGCGCAGCGCCCCGTACAGGGCTCCGGCCCCGACTTTGGCCGCACCAAGCGCACCGCCGAGCGCATGTGGCGCGAGCGCAAGACCACGCTGTTCTTCCGCTGCAAGACCTGCGGCGCCATTCTTTCCGTTCCGCGCGGCAAGGGCCACATCCGCGTGACCTGCCCGCGCTGCGGTACCAAGGTGGAAAAGGTTTCCTAATCGAAGGGCCCGGCAGGCGATGTCAGTTTGCCATGACCTGCAAAGACGGCGCTTCTACTTGCATGCATTTGATGAACTCGCTGGAGATTGAGGTCTCTAGCGAGTTTTTTCTTTTATGTAAGCACCGATGGTCCATCAAGACCCCAGCGCCACCACAAAGAGTGTTCAACAAGGCCTAGAATAGCATTCACCACAGCCTTGCTAATCCACGCACCCCCCTCAATCATTCCAATCCGGCCGTTTGACTGTTGGCTCGTGGCGATTCTATACTTGGCAAATGCGAAATCACAACTATTAGCTGAGGAGTGCGCAGTGAAAGATCGGGAATTGATTGAGCTCGAGGGATTCCCGCCACTATCCTTATCGGTGCGGCATTTTAGCCTGATGAACTCCTTGCTAACAGTCTTCAATTCTACAGAGCCCGGAGATCCCGAAAATACAATTGCCCAGTTTTTTCTCGAACACTTTGAAAACCTCGACCAACTCAATGTTTATGATGTAGCGGAGGAATGCTATACCTCCCGATCGGGAATTAGGCGGTTTTGCCAATCTATAGGATTCGACAATTTTTCCGCCTTAAAAGCATGCGCTTGGGAGTGGAGGACGCATCAGAAATTCTTCATCGACTACACCAACCATTCCAGTTTCAAAGCGCATCTTTCTAATGAAATTGGACGAATGATAGCATCCGTGAACGAGCAAATAAGCGACGAGGATCTCGATTCTCTAGCCCAGCTTATTCACGATGCCGGCAAGGTAATACTGCTTGCATCGGATTTTTCGAGCATGGCTGTGCGAGAATTCCAACAATCCATGCTGTTTATGCATAAGATCCCCCAGATTCTTACAGACTCATTCGGAAGTGAAAAAAGCCTAGAAAGCATGGGGCCGAGCGATCTAATCATCGTCATCTCCGCCTCGGGGAACTATGCAAGGGCGGCGCAAAACCAACTCTCTCGAAGTGCCGCCTGCCGCGTCCTCATTACCACGAATCGCGACCACGGACTACGAGATTTCTTCGATGCCGTCCTACAGCTCTCGCCAGAAAACCACTACGGCGAGAGGACGGTATATGCGAAATACGGCATTACTTACGTATTCGATCTCGTCTACAACCATTACTTCGAAAAGTTTGGAAAGCGTTAGCGATCCTCGACAATACTGCCGCACACCTAATAACTCAAGGCGGCATTACGCCATTTAGAGGCTCTTTCCAACCATCCGTAGGGGTCAATTATTGAACCCAAATTCTGGGACCAATCTGTGAACCCCCTCCCGAACATGCTCGTTGATAAGTTATGGACAGCTCGAGCAAGCAAGATGACACACGAGGGTGGAAGGATTGAACTATGCACTACGATCACGAACCGCAGTTTCCAGAAGGATTTATGTGGGGCGCCTCAAGCGCGGCATGGCAAGTAGAGGGCGCCACCAATGAAGGCGGTCGATCCTGTTCCGCAATCGATCTTAATTCGAAAACAAAGAAGCCGTTCGCTGATAACAGCATCGCAGCCGATCATTACCATCATTTCAAAGAAGACGTCGCCCTTATGGCGGAATGCGGCTTCACGAGCTATCGGTTCTCGCTTGCCTGGCCTCGCATCATCCCTTCGTCCGACGGCAAGGTCAACGAAGAGGGCATCGCCTTCTACAACGAGTTGATTGACGAGCTCGTCAATCATGGGATTGAACCTATTGTCACCTTGTATCACTATGACATGCCGCTCTGGGTCGAAGAAGAGCTTGGGGGCTGGAAGAGCCGTGAAACTATCGATGCATTCGAGCATTACGCGCGGGTCTGCTTTGAACGCTTCGGCGATCGGGTAAAATACTGGCTCTCGATCAACGAGCAGAATATGCAAATTGCATACGGTGGCTGGCTCGGCGTTTCCAAAGGCTGCGACAACTGGTTCAAGGACCAGTGGCGCATCAATCACATTATCAACCTCTGCCATGCCACCGCAGTCAATCTCTGCCACGAGCTTGTACCCGACGGCAAAATCGGCCCCGTACCGGGAATGGTACCGATTTATCCGGAATCCTGTGAGCCAATGGACCAGATTGCGGCGATGAATGCAGAAGAGTTCACCGAGAAAATCTGGAACGACACCTATGCGTTTGGCGAGTACAGCGATTTCGTCAAGAACTATTGGGAAAACAATGACATCGACCCCGGCATCGAGCCTGGCGATGAGGAGCTGTTGAAGTCCGCGAAAATCGACTTCTTCGCAATCAACTGCTATCGCTCAAACACTGCCAAATGGGCGCCCGCAGATGCAAAGGAGCATCCATATGAATTGAACAAGACCGGCAACAAGGGCGAACTCGTCTTCCCTGTAGTTCCCGGTGCCTACCAGCTTGTCTACAACCCGCATGTCGAGTATACCGACTGGGACTGGGAAATCGACCCCGTCTCCATTCGATATGTCATGCGGTATATGTGGGATCATTATCGCCTGCCCCTTATGATTACGGAAAATGGATTCGGAGCCCACGAGCACAAAGATGCGGAGGACAAGGTCCACGATCAATATCGCATCGACTTCTTGCGTGAAAACATATATCAGCTTGGTCTCGCCATCGAAGATGGCTGCGACATCATCGGATACAACCCCTGGTCCTTTACCGACCTTCTTTCCACTGGCAATGGAATCGAGAAGCGCTATGGATTGGTATATGTCGACACGACGGACGACGAGCTGAATGAGGCCCAGGCTCGCGGCGAAGTGCCGGCATGCAGCCGAATCAAGAAGGATTCGTTCTACTGGTATTCCAATCTCATCAAATCCAATGGCGTCAACTGGGGAGGAGAGATCACCCATGGCTGCTAAGAAAGACTACGCTGCGATTTGCTCCGCGATTATCGATGTGTGCGGCGGAGAGGGAAACATCGCAAACGTCACCCATTGCATGACCCGCTTGCGCGCGCAGCTCAAAGACAGCTCAAAGCTGAATGAAGAAGCTGCCAAGAACATTAACGGCGTTCTTAACCTCGTAATTCAAAATGGCGAGTACCAGTTCGTAATCGGCCAAGATGTCGCCATGTTGTACGAAGAGTTTTCCCGACGAGACGGCATCGTAACCGGAGGATCCGTCGATGACCCCGATGCGGAAGCAGAGGATGCCAAAAATGGAAAAGGCAGCCCAATCGATGCGGTCCTGTCCTTCATCGGCGGCACATTCTCGCCTGTCATCCCAGTCCTCGTCGCCGGCGGTTTGACCGGTGCCGTACTTACGCTCCTCACTACATTCGCAGGAGTATCTCCCGATGATGGCACCTATAAGGTGTTCTACTTCCTCAATCAAGCCACATTCTATTTCTTGCCTGTATTCATAGGCTTCTCATCCGCCCAACGCTTGAAGTCAAACGGGTATCTTGGTGCATTCCTCGGTGCCATCCTCCTGTTCTTTACGGCAAACATGGGTGAAGACCCCATGACATTCGCAGGGATACCGGTTAAGGCGGTGGCGTACAACTCCACGGTCTTCCCAATTATCCTGGGTGTTCTGTTCATGAGCATGGTATACCGCTTCCTTCAGAAGCATATGCCCGTCTACACACGCACGATTTTCGTGCCGCTGCTCACGATGCTCATCACCGTTCCCGTAACCCTGATTGTCCTTGGCCCCATCGGTGATACAGTTGGCACTTGGCTCGCTGATGCCGTATTCTCGCTTTATCGAGTCGCACCGTCGCTCGCCGTCGCAATTGTTGGACTGGGGACCCCCTGGCTCGTGTTCTTTGGCATGAACAACGCCACATATCCCGTCGTATTTGCCCTAATGGCCGAAGTCGGCTCCGACCCCCTGGTTTGCACAGGCATGGCCCCCGCAAACGTCGCAGTCGGCGGTGCCTGCCTTGCCGCGATGCTTATCGCCAAGAAGGCTGAGGACAAATCCGTCGCCGCCGGCGCCGGCATCACCGCTTTGTGCGGCATCACGGAACCCGCAGTTTACGGTGTCCTTTTCACCAAGCGCTATCCCCTTGTAGGCGCCATGATCGGCGGAGGCATCGGCGGCCTGGCAGCTGGCCTTCTGGGAATGACTCAGTACGTTATCTCTACGCCCGGCTTCATCTCGTTTGCCGCTTACATTAGCCCCGATGGCACGCTTAACAACCTCTGGATCTCTCTTGGAGTAATGGTCCTGGCTGTTGTCGTATCCTTCATAGCAACCTATATGCTGGGCAAGCGCGCAGAAAAGAAAACCCAAGCATAAAGACGCGCCTTGCAATCAATGTCTTCAAAGGGTGACGCGGTTTTCGCGTCACCCTTTTTCTTATATTACCCCCGTAAAAGACGAAGAGGGCCGCCCGCAAAGGCGGCCCTCTTCGCAATTAGATGATGGTAACGCGGCCCTTCACGCCCACGATGCCCTTGACCTCGGCGAGCAGCGGGATCGAACGAGCATTCACGCGCGCGGGAATCTCGGCGCGCATGGTCTGGCCATCTGCCTGCTCGATAAAGAGCTCGACACGGTCGCCGCCCGGGTTAGTGGCGAGCACCGTCGCCAAGCGCGACATGTTGGACTGGCTAAAACGCGAGCTTGGAACCATGATCTCGAAGACCTTGGGGCGGTTGGTCTCCTCGTTGAGCTCCAGCGGCAAGATCTCCTGGGCGATGATCTGGTCGCCGCGGTCGGAGCGTTCGAGCTTGCCGTGGACGCGGATGAACGCATCGGAGAGCACCGCGCCAGTTTCGGGATCGGTCTCGCCGTAGAGATAGCCCTCCGCCTCCTTGTAGGTCTTGGGGAAGACCACCACTGTAGCCTCGCCTTCCATGTCCTCCAAGGTGACGATTGCCATGGGGTCGCCATTTTTGGTGACGCGCTTGGAGACATCGGACACCATGCCAGCAAACCAGAACTGCTTGCCCTCGGGAATCTCCTGGTTGATGGTTCCCTCGCCGGTGGGAGACGCGGTCTCATAGCCGGTATCGATTTGGGACAGCGAGAACTCGCGTGCCTTGCCCAGGGCGTACTCGTAAGGACGCAGCGGATGGTCGGAGACGTAGATGCCCAAAACGTCGCGCTCCTGGGAGAGCTTCATGTGACGGTCCCACTCCTGGCCATCGGGCTCGGGAACGACGACCTCGAAGCCGGAGCCCTCGACATCGCCGAACACATCGAACAGCGAGGTCTGGCCGTTCGCACGGTCCTTCTGGCGCTTTACGGCGGCGTCGATGATGTTCTCGGGGTTCTCCTTGTCCACAAAGTGCATCATCTGGCGGCGCGGGTAACCGGAGTTATCGAACGCGCCCGCTCGGATAAGCGCCTCGATGACGCGGCGGTTCGCCTGGCTGGAGTCCACGCGCTCGACAAAATCGTGCAGGTTCTTGTACGGGCCGTTCGCCTCGCGCTCGTCGATGATGGCCTGCGCCACGCCCTCGCCCACGCCTCGGATGCCGGCAAGGCCGAAACGGACGCCCTCGGCCGTAGCCGTGAACTCCTTACCGGACTCGTTGACGTCAGGGGGCAGGACGGGGATGCCGTCGTGACGGCACGCGGAGACGTAGTGAACGATCTTCTCGGTCTTACCGGTGTAGGAGGTAAGAACTGCCGCCATGTACTCGTGCGGGTAGTGCGCCTTGAGCCAAGCGGTCTGCATAACCAGGATCGCGTAGCCGGCGGAGTGCGACTTGTTGAACGCGTAGGATGCGAACTCGAGAACGTCGTCCCAGATGCGCTGGGCAACCTCGCGCTTATAGCCGTTGCGCTCCGCGCCGTTCATCCAGTGGTCGTAGATGGTCTCGTCCTCGCCGTCCGACCACTTGAAGACCTGGTCGGTCAGCATCTTGATCTTCTTCTTAGCAACCGGCTTACGGATGCGCGAGTCGGATTCGCCCTTGGAGAAGCCGCACATCTCGACCGAGATGAGCATGACCTGCTCCTGGTAGACCATGGTGCCGTAGGTTTCGCCCAAGATGCCGTCCAGGCGCGGGTCGTAGGAGACCGCCGGCTCCTTGCCGTTCATACGGTTGATGTAGCTGGTAACCATGCCTGCGCCCAGCGGGCCCGGTCGGTACAGGGCGATAAGAGCGACCACGTGCTTGTACTCGGTGGGCTTCATGTTCTTGATGGTCGCGGTCATGCCCGCGGACTCTACCTGGAACACGCCCGCGGTACGGCCGGCGCTCATGAGCTCGAAGATCTTGGGGTCGTCGAACGGAATCTCGTCGGGGTTGATATCGATGCCGTAGTTTGCCTTGATGTTGGCCTTGGCCTTGGAGATGACCGTCAGGGTGCGCAGGCCCAGGAAGTCCATCTTGAGCAGGCCCATGTCCGCGACCGTATGGCCTTCGTACTGGGTGATCTCGACGCCGCCCTTGGTATCCAGCTTGGTGGGGACGTGCTCGTTGACCGCGTCACGGCAGATTAGAACCGCGCATGCGTGCACGCCCTCGCCGCGGGTAAGACCCTCGATGGAGAGCGCGGTATCGATGATGCGGCGTGCGTCGTCGTCGCGCTTGTACGCCTCTTCAAAATCCGGGTTGTAAAGGTCCTCCTTGCCCGGCACCTTCTCCAGCACCTGGCGCAGCTTGACGGAGGGGTCGCTCGACACCATCTTGGACAGGCGCTGGCCCATGTAGACCGGGTAGTCCAAAACGCGAGCCGAGTCGTTGATGGCCTGCTTGGCCTTGATGGTCGAGTACGTGATGACGTGGGTAACCTTCTCGGGGCCGTAGAGCTGGCGGACGTGTTCCACCACCTCCAGGCGCCGCTCATCGTCGAAGTCCATATCGATATCGGGCATCTCGGTACGTTCGGGCGACAGGAACCTCTCGAACATCAAGCCGTTGCTCAAGGGATCGAAGGTGGTGATGTCCATCGCGTATGCGACCAGTGCGCCCGCAGCCGAGCCACGGCCCGGGCCGACGCCGATGCCGTTTTGCTTAGCCCAGCGCACGTACTCCGCAACAATCAAGAAGTACGCGGCAAAGCCCTTGTCGCAAATAACCTTGTATTCAAATTCAAAGCGCTCGCGAATGTCGACGCCGGCGATCTCCTTGCCGTCCCAATCCTCGCCGTAGCGCTTGGCCAAGCCCTCCTCGCACTCGCGGCGAAACTGGCTCTCATGCGTCTCGCCGGGATCGAGCAGCGGGTAGTTGGGCAGGATGATGCTGTCCCAGTCCAACTCGACGTCGCACTTCTCGGCCAGCTCGACGGTGTTGTCGCACGCCTCGGGGCAGTACGGGAACATCGCGCGCATCTCGTCCTCGGACTTCATATAGAACTCCGAGCCCTGCATGCGCATACGGTTGGGGTCGTCCACCTTGGAGTTCATGCCGATGCACATCATGACGTCCTGCACCGGCGCGTCGTCGCGGGTGAGGTAGTGGAAGTCGTTTGTAGCGATGACCTTGACACCTATCTGCTTGGCGATCTCGATCAGCTGGCGGTCCATCTGCTCGTCCGTCATGCCGGAGTCCGTGGTGATGCCGTGCTCCTGGATCTCGATATAGAAGCAACCGGGCTCGAACAGGTCGCGGAAGGTCTCCGCCCATTCGAGCGCGCGAGGCAGGTCGCCGCGATCGATCATCTTGGGGATGATGCCGGCGATACACGCCGAGCTCGCGATAAGGCCCTCGCGGTGGCGGCGCAGGTTGTCCAGGGTGACGCGCGGCTTGTAGTAGAAGCCGTCGACGGCCGCCTCGGAGACGGTCTGCATCAGGTTGACGTAGCCGGTCTGGTTGCGGGCGAAGAGCACCATGTGGTACAGCTCGGGCTTCTTGTCGCGCGCCAGGGTGTCGTCCGGCGTGAAATAGACCTCGCAGCCAAAGATGGGCTTGATCACCAGCGGCGGCTTTACCGAGTCAACGCTGCCCTCGGCGTCCCACGCGGCCATATCCTTATGGAATTGCTCGTAGGCGCGCGGGTCCTTCTCCGGATCGGGCTCCTCCAACTCTGCGCGGCGGCCCTTCTCCAAAAACGACTTGTCGTGGCTCCAGGTCTTGTACTCCGGCGTGCCATGGTTAACCGCGTCGCATGCAAGGCCCAACTCGGGGATGCCGTACATGTAGCCGTGGTCGGTCAGCGCGACGGCGGGCATGCCAAGCTCGACGGCGCGGCCCACCATGTCCTTGATACGGGTGGCGCCATCGAGCATCGAATACTCGGAGTGGTTGTGAAGGTGGACGAATGCCATGTGCGTAAACTCCGATCTGATGTGCTGAGAATTCGTCAGGGCCCGCGCAGCCCCACCGCCGCGCAAGCCCTTTTTTGAACGCTATCGATTCTAACCGACCGCGCAGACGCCGCCTTGACCGCAACGCGGTATCGCCCAAAGCAACATAGCCTGTTCGGTTCTCTGGACGAGGGACGCGGTCGCGCGCCCACCATACCGGCACGCGCGCCCTCGTCCGCTACATCTGGTAGCTCACAACCTGAGGCTGGCCCGGAGCTGCCGAATCTTCCACCTCCACACGCACAAACGCAAGGTCAACCCGCTCAAACCCCGCCTTGTGCAGCACGTCCGCGTACACATGCGCCTGCAGGGCATGCTTATCTTGCAGCTGCTCGGGCGTCTCCTGCGAAGACCCGCCTGTCTTGTAGTCGATCACCAGCGCGCGGGCGGGGTCACCCGGATCGGTGCACAACAGGTCGATAGCGCCCTCCGCGAACTCGCCGAAACGCTCCGTCAAATCGTCCGCACCCAGCGAGAAGAACGGTACCTCCGCGCGGACCTGCGGCCAGGCCAGCGCCTCGGCGCGAATGGCGGACGAGCACCATCGCTCGAGCGCCGCATCTAAGCGCTCGCGCTGCGCAGGCGTGCACCCCCAATAGAGCGCCAGGGCATCGCGGCGAGCGGCGGGCACGCGGTCCTCCCCCATCTCGACCATCCACTGGCAAGCAGCGTGGAACGCGCTGCCCAGCGCCGTGGGGTCGCCATCGCGAGAGATAACGGCACCAGCGGCCTCCGCAGAGTTCTGTTCGCCAGAGTCCCACCCGTCGGCCTCCGTCACGGCCAGGGGCTCGAACACCTCGAAGTCATCCGCATCTTCCGGAGCATCGATAGAGGGAGCGGGCATCGCGCGGTCCTCATCCTCCCCATGCAGCTCTTTGGCTATGGACGAGTAACTGTAGGATTCACGCGGGGTGCGCGGGGCCACGCTCGCTCGCCACGGGCAGGCGGAGGGGGCCACCAGCGTGAACGTATCCGGCACCTCACCGTCGTCCGCCATGGGATCGCAGGCGGGCTCCCCCGCAGCTGCGGCGTCGCCGGCGTCGGCGGCAACAACGGCAGCGGTGCCGGCAACAGCCGCGGCGTCCGCAGCAGCGACGTCCTCGCCGATGAAGCAGCCATCCTCCACCGAGTAGTTTTGCGTGTAGGCCGCATCGCCGCACGCGAAATCTTGCAGCGCAAGCAACTCGAAGTCGCCGCGGCGAGAATCCTCAAAGCACAGCACGCCGCCGTTGAGCGCGGAGCCGGCGGGCAGAATCTGCTCGAGCACGCGACCCGTGAGGTCGGTATCATCGCGCAGGTCGAGCACCGGCTGCTTGTTTACCGATCGCACGGGCGCGTCCATGGCGAGCAGGCAGTACTCGCGGGCGCGCGTCATGGCGACGTAGAGCAAGCGCTCGCGCTCCTGCAGCTCAAGCCGGGTCTCGCGCTCGCTCATGGCAAGCCATGCGCCCGCGGCGGAATCGCTTGCGCACACATCGTCCGCATATTCGCTGGTAAGCCACGCACTGGAGCCTCCCAGGTACTTCTTGAACTCCTTCGCCACGTCATCGCCCTTGATGTACGCACCGTCCGCCGAGCGCGCCGAGGGAAACTGGCCGGGCAGCGCGACCAAGCTGATAGAGCCGTCATCATCTCGCAGGCTTTGCAGCTTGGCGTTGCCGGACCTAATGGAGAAGCACTCGGCCACGGCGACAACCGGGAACTCCAGGCCCTTGCTGGCGTGCACCGTCATGATGCGCACCGCATTGCCGCCTTCCTCGTTGAGCGCGCCGGGGGCCTGCTTGCCCTCCAGGAACCTATCGTAGGCAAGGGCGACCTGGCGCGGCGCGGAACCCAACTGAGCCTCCGCCTCCGCGATGGCGTCCAGGGCCTTGAGCACGTTGGCGGCGCGGGCGCGTCCCTCCGCCCCCTGGCCGGCCAAGCGAACCATCCAGCCGGACTGGTTCACCACGTCGCGGGCGATCGCGGCAAGGGAGTCGCGGCCCACACGGGAAAGCGCGGGGCGCAGCACGGCGCGGGCGCGGTCCACCAGCGGCAGGTCGCGCAGGCCGTCCGCGTCCTCATCGCTCATGAGGCCGGCGTCTATGTTGCGGCGGCGGGTCTCACCAGTTTGCTCGTCCTTCGCGGTCGCCAGGGCCAGAAACTCCTGCGCACCCAGCGAGAACATGTCGCACGCCAACAGCGGCGCCAGGCCCTGCGCGGTATCCGCAAGGTTTGCCAGCGTCCACACCAGCGCGCGGACCGCAGCGGCCTCCTGCGTTTGGGCGAAGACCGAACCGCCCGAGATGACGCAGTCGAGCCCTTGGGCGCGGAAGGCGTCCGCGTACATGTTGGCACGCGGCATGCCGCCAAGCAGCAAGACCATGCCGCCCACGGGCTGGCCCGCGTCCGCTAGCTCGCGGAAGCGGCGGGCGATGGCCTGGGCGCGGGCCTGAGCGCGCTCCTGCGTGCTGCCGCCCGCGACCAGCAGGGCCTGACGACGGTTCACGCCGGTGGCGACCATGCCGTCCTTGCGGCCATCGTGCGCCCGCAGGTTGAGGAAGCCCTGCATAAGGCCGCCGCGGCCCTGGGGCGTTCCGTCGAAGATGGCTGCCACGTAATCTAAGATTTCGGCATGGCTGCGGAAGTTCTTGACCAGCTGCACCACACGGCCGGCGTCTGAGCCGCAGGCGCCCGCGGCAGCCTCCACCTGCGCCTGGGCGCGGCGAAACACATCGACCTCCGCGCCGCGGAACCGGTAGATCGACTGCTGGGCATCGCCCACCGTGCACAGGGCGCGGCCGCCCTCGCCGGTGAGGAAGTTGATAAGGTCCACCTGCTGCTGGTCGGTATCCTGGAACTCGTCGATCATCACCATCTTGAAGCGCGACCCGTAATCTTCGCGCATGGCGGGGTTGTCGCGCAGAGCCTGGTAGGTAAGGCGGAGCAGGTCGTTGTTGTCCAGCACGGAGCGGTCGAATTTCAGCTGGTTGTACTCGTCAAACACCGCATGCGCGATCTCAAGCAGCTGCTGGGTGGCGCGCGAGCCCAAGGCGAGGTAGGCGTTCACAAAGGCGTCCGCTTGCTCGGCCTTGAGCAGGTTCACCTGTTCTTTAGGCAGGTTCTTGCTTGAGCGCGGCGGCTTGCAGGCCATCATGCAGGCGATGAGGTTGCCCACGGTCTTCTCGCCCGCTTCAAACGCCTCGATCGCGGCGAGAGCGGCCTCCGCCGCCTTGGTGGCACCGGCGGTAATGCCCATGCAGCCACGGTACGCGTCCGCCAGGCCGTCCAGGTTAACGGAACCCTGCAGCATGCGCAGGTCGCTAAAGCCGTTGCGCGCGGCGGACGCCTTCTCTAGCAGCACTCGCAGCAGCGAGGTCACGCTGGTGCCGCCGCCAAAACCGCCCGGCGCGGACTCGCCGGCAAGCGGGTACCAGCCAAACAGGTCCCCATAGGCCGAGCCCTCGCGAGAAAGCACGCGCTCCACGGCCAAGTCCATAAGGTCGCCCGGATCCTCTAGCACGGAGAACTCCGGGTCTATGCCAAGCTCAAGCGCGTGGGCACGCAGAATACGCGAGCACATGCCGTGGATGGTCGATATCCAGGCATCGTCCACAGACAGCGCGGCGCGCTCCATTCCCTCTGCCACCAGGGCGGCGCGAACGCGTTCGCGAATCTCCGCGGCGGCGTCCTTGGTAAACGTGATGGCCAGCACCTGGTCAAGACCGTCGACAAACGGGCCGGACTCCGGCGACAGCGCCCACAGGATGCGGCGCGTCAGCGTAAAGGTTTTGCCCGAACCCGCGCCCGCGGACACAAAGAGCTTGCGGTCCAGCGTGGTCACGATGTCGCGCTGCTGGGGCATAAGCGTTGATAGGTCCATTTACGCGTTCCTCCGCTTGAATCCTAGGGTGTGGTTAAAGTCGCAGCTTTGCTGCCGTGTGGACGAAGCGTGGATGTCGCCCGCCTCAAGCTGGTCGAGTTTGCGGGCGATCGTTGCCTCCACGCGGTCAAGCAGCGCATCGAAGCCCATGGCGCCGCCGTTTTCCTCGTCCGGAAAACCGCGCTTGAGACCGGGGATCATGCCGGGGTCAAGCTCCGCGTCCGCGCCGGCCGCCACCAGCTCTGCAGATGCGGCGCCGTTCAACGCGGGCGACTTGCTCTTGGTAGAGAAGTACAGCGCGGCGCGCGAATCCAGCGCCAGGCTGGAATGGCGCAACGCCTGCGCGTAGATGAGCGACTGCACGTGAGCGGGCAACCAGTCCGGGTCATCCGCCGGCACCTCGCCCGCCTTGTTCTCCACCGTGGGGTCCTTGACCTGGAACGCGCGCACGTCGGAGCGATGCTTGTAGTCGATCACCACCGCGCGACCGTTTTGATCAACGTCCACGCGGTCGATGCGGCCCCCCAGCGGACGGCCGGCATAGTCCACGCCCAGCTCGTTGAACGAGTACTCCAGGTAGACGGGCGCAAACGGCGCCAGCGCGTCCGCCTCATAGCGAAGCGCAGCCTCTAGCTGCGGCAAAATGTCATCAACCTGCAGGCTCTCCGTCCGCGACAACGGCACCAACGCGCCGGAGCTGGACGTCTTGCCGCGTTGATGCTCTGCACGGACCGCATCGAACACGGCGCGCAGGCGCTGCAGGCACTCGTCCAGATTCGCCGGCGTCACGCGACCCGTTCCATCCTCCATAAGCTCGGCGTGCAGGCGGAACAGCACGTCATGCACAAAGTTGCCCTTCTCCATGTTGGAGAAGCCGGCGTCCAGCCCCTGCGGGCGAATGCGCGAGCCCATGAACCAGCACAGCGGACAGGTGAGGTAGCTCTCGATTTGCGAAGCGGACAGCTGGCGCGGCACCAGCGGTCCATCCGGATTGGCGGGGTCGCGGCGGTACAAAACCAAATAGGGCACGGCTTCGCTCGACAGGCGCTGCGGCGCCAGGCACTCCACCTGCCGCACCTCCATATCGCGGCACGCCATGGGGTCGAAATTGGCAGCGACATCGCCCTCGCCCACTGACCGCACCAGGGGCAACGTGGACGAATCCTCTTTGCTAGATGCCTGCGCGCGAGCAAGCAGCTCCGTCCAGATGGCCGCCGGATAGCGATCCTTTGCCTGGCGGTCATGCGTAACGCGGGCGAGCGTCGCCGCGGCCGGCGCGCACAGGGCCCGTCCAAACAGGTCGCGCAAGCGGGCGGCCGAATCGATCGCGACGGTAGGGACGCCTCGCGCCTCCTGCATGGTCACCAGCGGGCCCTCCGGTCGGTTGAGCGGATAGGACTCTATATCGACATCCGCCAGCAACATGGCGTCGACGCTGCCCGGTGCAAGCAGCGCGGCGTCTGCAGGCGTCATGAAGTGGACGAGGATCTGCGGGGAGTCGTCGGGCGCGGCGGCGCCCGTGCTGGCATCGGCGCCCCCGTCGGCGTCCTCGCGCGGCGAACGGGCGGCGACTCGCTCCTCCACCACCACGCACACGCCGTCCAACGCCGTAGCGGCAACGGCCTGGGACACATCGAGCAGGCGCGCCGTATTCATAAGGGCGTCCGCCGCCGCGTCCGCCATCGCCGCCTCCACGGCAGCGTTCACGTTGCCGGCAGAGGAGCCGTGCGCGAACGCAGGCAAGGCGCGTGCGGCCGCCGCCATGGACTTAAAGGCGGAGACCGGGCGGCCCTGCCACAGATAGTTCACCACGTCGGCGCAAACGGCAGGCGCCCCCGCAAAGGGGCTGCCCGCATCAAGCTTGGCGCGGGCCGCATTGATCCTGCCCTGGTGGCTTTGCAGCGAGCGCAGAACCGCTTGCGGCGTCATACAGCGATTTTGCCGGATCTTCTTGTCGAACATGCGAGCCGTGGACGCATCCGCTCCGGATATGGGCGAATACAACCAGTCGGTAAGCTCGGGCGCAGGCCACCACAGGGCACCGGGCGCCGACCCTTTCTCGGCGGCCTGCATGCGCTCCACCACATCAGATAGCGCTGCGAACTGCCTGCCCACAGCAGTTTGCCCAAAGCGGGCAAAGTGCGTGCACGTAGCGGTGATGTCGCGCGCGGCCAGGTACGGCGCCAGGTCCGCCGCCAGCTGCGACGGCTTGGAGCACACAACGGCAACGTTGACCTGGCCGCTCTGCGCGCCCGTGGCAGCCCTGCAAGAAGCGGCGCGCTCTGCCGTCAGACGAACAATCTCGTCCGCATACGCGCGGTTGCGAGCGTGCGGACCGGTCACCTCTAAGAAACGGGGATCCGCCGCAGAAGGCGGCACCGTCTCTGCTGCCGGCAGCGCCTCCCCCGTTGCCGCAGTAGCCTCCGCCACAAGATCAATTGGCCCCTCGCATTCAACGCGTGCCCGAATGTCCTCGGCAAAAGACACTTGCCAGGGATTCAGCAGCACGCGGACCTCGCCCGTGCGCGCCAAGCGAGAAAGCAGTCGCCAGTCGCGCGTCGGAAGCATGGTCACGTCGCGCAGCACCACAAAGCGGGCACACGCGGGCAGACCGCCCTCGAACATGGCGCCCAGATGCTCGGCAGCCGTTACGGGCTCGATCATCTGCCGCCGATCAAGTGCTGCCGCATACGCGTCCAGCAGCTCAAGCACCACGCGCTCGGACTCATCGTCCAAAGACTCGCCCGCAACAGCCGGGGCACCCGCTGCAGCCGCGTCCACGGAAGCAACGGCGCCTGCGGCGCAATCCGCCCCGTGCGCATACGGCAGCAAGTCGCGGGCCATGCGCGCCAGCATGCGAACGGTGCCGGGATTCGCGCGCAACGGCGCCAGGCCATCCGCAGAACGCGCGGCCACAACGTCTGCCATAAGCATGTTGCGCTCAATGCCCTTGACCATGCGGCGGCCGTCGCCCATAAGCTCCCAAAGCGACTCTATCCACAAAGGCGGAGTGGTCACATCAACGCCAACGCCAACACCGGCACGTGCCAGAGCCGCTCGGCACGCATCGCGCTCGCGGCGGGACGGAACCAGCAGCACGGCGTGCCCGCACGCGCGCACGGCATCGCTTATAAGAGAGATCTCCTGCTCAAGCAGGCAAGCACCCGCCCGCGTAGATATCAACTGAAACGCCATAGCCTCTTCACCTTCGCCCTCGCCCGTCACGACGCCTCTGCACCGCCGTCGGCCATGCCC
>OGYW01001674.1_pt1 | contig 18808 bp, 17 predicted proteins | sample 1576621 | NCBI WGS metagenome assembly OGYW01 (sample SAMEA3541528, study PRJEB24748) | human gut metagenome | biome: human gut; feature: human-associated habitat; material: faeces | place: China | collected 2012 | reverse complement strand
CCAAATCTAACCCCCGCGACACGCCGAGCCAGACACACATTTTGACCCTTAACCCCGACGGCTTGGTGACCACGCCAATAAGTTCCGGTGAACGCTGCGTAACGTTATGCAATCGTTTGCAGAAACATGAAATATCATACAGGATTTGCCATAAATACGCCAAATCGGCTATATATCAACCACATTTTGAGACGACAGAAAACGTTGCCACGTTGGAAAACAACGTATTGCAGCACCTGATGCAAGCCCGATGAAACACTTTTGCAAAGATGCAAAGCATCCGAAACCGCACCGAGAACCGCCGGCCGATGCGAAAAGGCAATCGTCACCCCTAGAGGCACAATGGAGTCATGGCCGCAATTCGAGAACGAGACATACCCGCGGGCGAGCGCGCGTGGCAGCAGTGGAACGACGCAGCGCAGCGACTGCGCGAGGACGGGGCGGACTCGGAGTCCCTGATGCCGGCGCTGCCCCGACCGACATGGGCGATGGCGGTGCGATACACCTTATATCTGCTGGAGCGCAAGGCGCCCGGCCCCGGCGTGGAAGTGCGAGTCGCACCATGGGGAGCCGTGAAGATCCTGGATGGCCCGGCGTCCGACCCGCACAATCTCACGCCGCCCGATGTCATCGAGCTCGACCCCGAGGTGTGGCTCCGTCTCGCCGCCGGCATCACCACATGGTCCCAAGAGAAGGACGCGGGGCGCATCACCGCTGTCGGCGAGCGCGACGACCTGAGCGACCTGCTGCCGCTCTGACCGGCCGCGGGCGCCCGTACTTACCGGCCTTCCGGCATGGGCGGCGCCGTCGGGCTGCCGCCCATGCCGATGCACGACAATGCATCTGCCACCCGCAGCGCCTACTCCTTGACGTAATACTGCGCCTGTGCATGCCACAACTCGTAGTACTTGCCGTTTTCGTCGGCCACGAGCTGGTCGTGCGTGCCATACTGGACGATCGCGCCATGGTCGAACACGGCGATGTCGTCGCAGAACTTGCACGACGACAACCGGTGGCTGATATACACGGCCGTCTTGTCGCCGACATGCCGCGGGTGGATTGCCCGAAGTGCGGGGTCGTGGTCGCGATGGTGTCGTGGGCCGAGCCGGGCAGCCGGTTCACGCGCGACTTCGAGTCGGAGTGCGCGTGGCCGGTGAGCGTCGCGAACCAGAAGACGGTCGGCGGTTTCCCGCATATCGTATGGAGGACCGCGGGAGACATCGCCCGCCGGGTCGCCGAACGGCTCGGAACGGCGATGCCCTCGCCGTTCGACGGCCTCGCCGCGATCGGCGTGGCTACAATGTATTAGACAGTCCGATGAGGGACGAATGACATGAGATTGGAGGCCGACGATGGCCGACCCGAAACATCCCCCGCCACTACGACGAGGCGTTCAAACGGCAGATCGCGCAGTTGTACGAGAACGGCAAGCCATCCCGGGGGATCAGAGCCGAGTACGACATCGCGCGATCGACCCCGCGGTGCCGGTATTCGCACGAAGGCAGGCATGATACGGGCCAACTCCGCCCGCTACCCGATATCAGCGCGATGCAGGATGCCGGGCGTTCCCCGCTCCACCTACTACTGGATGACCGGGCATCCCGGGACGGAGCGTGCGGATTGCGTTTCTGCAAGTTGGTGTCCACAGTATGGGCACTTTTTTCAGCAGCGTAGGCGGCTGGTTTCCAACAGAAACTGCGCCGTCGGAACCCGCCGCCCTTTTCTTCCTGGCTATCTGGTCATGAGGGTGTGCTCGCTACGGTAGGAGCCTTCCTCGAATCCGGTGAGCCTTCCGTGGTGCACGGTGCGGTCGATCAACGCGGCGGCCATGTTCTTGTCGCCGAGCACGCGCCCCCAGCCGGAGAACCCGATGTTCGTGGCGTGGATGACGCTCCGGGTCTCGTAAGAATCCGATATGACCTGGAACAGGAGCCTGGAGCCCTCCTCGTCGATCGGCATGTAGCCGAACTCGTCGATGACCGGGAGCCTCGCCCTGGCGATCTGCCGGAGCTCCGCGTCGAGCCGCCCCCCCCGTTTCGCGCGGCGCAGCCGCATGAGCAGCCCGGTCGCGGTGAAGAACCTGACCGGTATCGCGCGCATGCACGCGAGCCTGCCCAACGCGACCGCGAGATGCGTCTTGCCGGTGTCGACGGGCCCGTAGAGTACGAGATTGAATTGACACGCCATTCTGGACTACTTCAATTTGGCAAAACACACATCAGCACGGTGTACACCACCCAGGTCAGGGAACACGGCATGCTTCCCTCGACCGGCACGGTCGGCGACTCGTACGGCAACGCCATGGCCGAGAGCGCCGACAGCGCGTACAGGACCGAGCTCGTCTGGCGGCGCAAGCCCTTCCGAGATTCGAGGGACCTGGAATCGGCGACGTTCCGGTGGGTCTCGTGGCGGGGACTCGAAGCGTCTGCACCGGTCCTTGGGCCACAGGACACCGGAACAGACCGAAACCGAGTATTACGCGAACCAAGCGGCGCAAGCCGCCCCACTATAAAGACGGAACAAAAATCAAGCCACTTCAACATTCCTGTGCCAGTTCCCTAGGCTATACTTCCTTGGAAGAAGAGGACTCAATATTAGCAGGAGAGAATGTGAACAAGCACAGGGACTGGCGCTTCGAGCTCTTACGCATCATTGCAATGTTTCTCATTGTTGCAACCCATTTCTATGCAGCTGACAACTGGTCGATACATACCGATCCAAACCTATCCAGAACATGGGCATCCGCCGCTCATGATTCCCTTGCAATGTTCGGCCAAATTGGAGTATCTTTTTTTATTTTAATTTCCGCCTATTTTCTTGCATTCAATAAAAAGAATCCAATTCCGCGTCTTATAAGACTTTGGATTCAAATTTTTATTTACTCTGCAGGCATATTTGTTATATATGCCCTATTAAGAAGAACCCCACTTATACCCACAAACCTCAGGGAAGAAATATCCCCCAATATGGTTCTTACTTCCTTTTTTCCAATTACATTTAATGCATACTGGTTTATGAGCGCATTTTGCGTTCTTATATTACTAGCTCCTTTTATCACTATTTTATTCGATCAGTTATCAAAAAGACAAACACTTGTCCTAATTTCCATAATGTTTTGGATGACTTTTGTATGGAAACTTCTCAATCCAACAAACCAGTATTTCACCGACGTGATTTATCTTACAACTATTTTCATGATTGGTTCTTTTATTCGTAGATACATATCTGAATTCCCTAAGATCAAAATATGGCATCTTCTTATCACAATTATCTTAGGCTTTTTTGTCTGTATTTCTTGTACTTATTTTATTAAATCCGAAGCTTTTCTATCAGAATATGGTTATAATGCCAATATTCTTACAGCGGGACCTGGAGCTTCCCCGATCATCCCCGTTATTATTGCTACAGTCATCTTCATTTGGATAGTCCAGAGGGAGCAGAAACAAGCTCCGAAGTTGTTAGCGAACTTCATCCTCTGTGTTTCTCCTGCAACTTTTGGCGTATATCTCATCCATGAGAATTTCCTATTCAAGCAAATTCTCTGGCACTATATTTTTCTTATTCCGGAATCCTCTGGCTCCCTAAAAATTATCATTTCCATATTCATTATTATTCTGTTGTATGCAGCATTAATGACGCTGAGCTGGATTATTCTTAATGTTCTCATTAATCCTCTTACAAGGAAGCTCATACATCGATAAAGGCTGCAAACATTTTCTTGAAGGTTGTTTAGCCTTAAAATACATCATATAGTATATATATACGGCAGAATTAAATAATTCTGCCGTATATTTTATATTGCTATTTTATATAGTCTCATATCTCCCTGAGACAACACAACGGTGAATCCCTTAGTTTTATCGGTAATGTTGTCAATGCCTTCCCAGTTATGCTTAGAATAACTAGCATAGATGGACTTCACCAAATCATCATTATCTTTAACGTTGCTAAAATCACTTCTATCCAAAATAAGCAGATACTCTGCTCCGATTCGCTGAACAGCTCTCCTTACTTTATTGCTTTCCGCAATCTTATCCAACGATTTGCTTATCTGACAATTATCTTCAGTCGGGGAACCCATCCAATTTCCCTCCCATGCTTTGTAGTACACATTAAGGCTGTCTTGCCCCCACGCATAAGCACTGCCGTCATAAGGCTGATTAAGAACAACCTCCCCTTCGGGAACAATCTTCTTAACCTTTGCAACAAAAGCAGACTCTGCAGCAGAGTAGCTCTTCGGCTGATCAGACGAATTCCAATAGCTTATATCTCTTGTAATAGCACCGAACGGAGTGACATAATCCCCCTTGCCACTAAGGTGGAATGAGGGGAAGAAGTTGACAAGGACAATGAGCAAAATGCAAATCATTGATAGAAGACACTGATTTTTAGCGTTCTTTACGCCAATCAGAGTTTCAGGGACCACTTCAGCAACAACTGCTAGAACATTCCACAGCCCAATTCCCGCTAATACAGCCCCATAAAATACCGCGGAGGCACCCAAACGATACTGGTCGTGGTACCAGAATCCAGTCAAAACATTTTTGAGGAATCCCTCAGTGGAGGAACTGATGGCATAAAAAACGCACATAATTAAATAAGCGCTCGTCATCCACAGCATACGCTTGTGGAAGACAGTATACACAACTCCAACAAATATAAGAATTCCAAGTAGAATCTGCGGCTCCGCATCATGGAAGCCTACAAAAGCAACATCGATAAGAGCCTGCGTTTTCCCCTCAAAAGACGGCCACTGCCAAGTCACCGTTCTCTGCATAAATTTCGCATTGTAAAGCAAAGCCCAAAACCCGGCTATTGCAACCGCTAAGACTACACCGACTATCGAGCCTATAACCTTACGATTCTTCATCACTTTGAAATACGTCAAATACGCTGGAATCTGAAGGAAAAGATATGGAACAACCAGCACGCCAATTGTAAAAACTGCATTCGGCTGCGTCGCCGCTACGCCAACGATCGACCATACAAACACAAGAATCGTAAAGAGACGTTCCTTGAGCACTCTCTTCGCCTCGACCATATTAAGCGCCAGGATAATCACCAAAGGTACAATACTGAAGGAAAGCAAATTCGAATAGAGCGGACCGAATGTGAGGAATCTCCATGGAAAAGCTGCAAACATTGGCACAGTAAAGGCACCGGCAATAATAAAATTGCGATTATTTTCGCTTATTCTGCTCATCAAGGCAAACATAGAAATTGGATATACCAAGCCCAGAATAACCACTATGCTTGCATTAATAGAGATCGGAACAGCTTCTCCAGTCAGTGAAGCTGCCAGGGCGACCAACGAATGCCATCCTGTCGGATAGAACGTGGAACCAGAAGTTGCTACAATATCCCCTGCTTTCACCGTTGAAAAATCACCATTAATAAGGAATTTCTGAATAATTCCCATATGCCACGCATTATCGTACAGCTGCGTATACGAATCGGGCCGATGCATATGCAAACAGAAAATCACTGAGGTAACAACCGCGCCAACAGCGACATACAGAGCCAACATTCCCCAATACGCACGCGTATTGGACAAATACGATAACGAATAGCTAGTTCTTTCTTCTTTTTTTCTTTTTAGCAGTAGCGGAAGGAGAAAAACAACAACCGCTATAACAAGAACCGGCAGAAAAATCGTACACCAGCTCCCACGTATGCCTAAACCAGATAAAACTATTTCAATAATTGCATACAACGCTAAAACTAGCGGCGGAGCAAAAACGAAGGCATTTATTGATGACTGTCCAAAGGTCCTCAATAAGAAAAAACCTGGCATATACAGAATTAATGCTACCGCCAAAATAGCGGCAGCGAACCCGAGCCAAATCATCTTTTGTCCTCCAGCTGCTGTCTCTTACCTTAAAAACGGATCATAACGTTTCTAAAAGAGCTAGGCCGAGAACAACAAGCACACATGAACAGACAGATTCCACATTTCAAAACGCGCGCATTAACCCGACGATGAATGCTCGTATCCCGATCACAGCCTGTCGTTCACCTTTTAGAAAAACGTCTTAGCCAAGAATACCGAAATCCAAGGATAAACACTAAGCAAAAGTAATCACTGCGACATTAGAGGCACCATACACCATCATGCCTATGCGCAAATCATAAACAATCAATGTCAAAGACTATACTGAGATTCCATGCACGAGAAAACTCAACCAACCGTCGCGGTACTTCTTCCCTGTTACAACGAAGAAGTCACCATCGGCAAGGTGGTACGCGATTTCAAAACAGCACTGCCGAATGCCGACATTTACGTGTATGACAACAACTCCACCGACCGCACGGCGGAAATCGCGGCCAGCGAGGGCGCAATCGTCCGCAAGGAGCCGCGGCAGGGCAAGGGCAACGTGATTCGCGCCATGTTCGAAGACATCGACGCCGACGTGTACATCATGTCCGACGGCGATGACACCTACCCCGCAGACGCCGCACCCGCCATGGTGAACAAGGTGCTCGAAGGCTACGACATGGTAATCGGCGACCGCTTGAGCTCCACCTACTTCCAAGAGAACAAACGACCATTCCACAACTTCGGTAACCGTTTGGTACGTGGTTCCATCAACGGCCTGTTCCATGCGAACGTCACCGACATCATGACCGGCTACCGTGCCTTCTCGTTCACGTTCGTCAAAACCTATCCGGTACTTTCGCGAGGCTTCGAGGTTGAGACCGAGATGACCATCCACTCGTTGAACAACAATCTGCGCCTGTTTGAGATGCCGATTCAGTACCGCGACCGCCCCGAGGGTTCGGTCAGCAAGCTCGACACCGTGGGCGACGGCATCAAGGTGATGGGCACCATCTTCCGCATGATCCGTGAATACAAGCCACTGCCGTTCTTTGGCGGACTTGGCGCCATCCTCGGCATCATCGGCATCGTGCTGTGCGGCAGCGTGACCGTGGATTTCTGGCACACTGGCATGGTGGCGCGATTCCCCACGCTTATCGGCGCTGTCATGCTCGTCATTGCCGGACTGCTATTGTTCATCACCGGCATCATCCTCGATGTCATGGCCAAAAACGACCGCAAAGCATTCATCATTGACGCCAATCAATTCGCCATGATGCGGCGCCAGAAATAGCACAGATTCCAAATATGGCTGAGAGCAAAAATACTTGTCCTCAGCCATATTCTATTGGTTAATCTGTCTGCTATTTCACCCACTTTTGAGCATTCGTGCCATTTGCGGTATACAGTTGCACATTGGCACCATTCGAGGTAGAAGCACCCGAAACATCAAGGACTATGTTTTCCGCGAGCGCTGACTGGAACGTGTATGAGCCATCGGAATTCTTGACTGCTATCCACTTCTGAGCGTATGTTCCATTGGAATCGTACTGTTGCACGTTGGTTCCGCTGGCAGATACGCCGCCATTCACATCCAACACTTTGCCGGAGTTCACACTGGTCAAGGTCGCGTATCCGTTGGAATCATGCGTCACTTTCCACTTCTGAGCATTGGTTCCATTACCCGTCCAGATCTGCACGTTTCCATAATTTGAACGGGAAGCGCCGCTTACATCCATCTTCATGGACGTATTAAGCCTCGATCCGAACGTGTACGTGCCGTCCGGCAGATCCTGCCTATGCTTGGCTGCGGTTTCGTTCAAACGTTCGCGCAACGTCAACGGCGCCTTTGCGACCGTCCACTGCTGAGCAACAGTGCCATTCGGCGAATAAAGCTGCAGCTGAGCCTGCTGCACGGCATTGCCACCTGGAACATCGACAGCTTTGTTGGCGTTCACCGACACCAGCGCAATCTTGCCGCTGCCGTAATTCCGCACCGTCCACTGCTGAGCAACAGTATTGTTACTCGTATATTGCTGCAATGCCGCCCCATTAGCAGTGGATCCGCCAGACACATCCAGCACCTTGCCCGAATTAGCATTGATAATCTTGTAAGTTCCGTTGCCGATTGATTCAAATCGATATTTCTGGGCGTTCGTATTATTACTTGAATAAAGCTGGACTCGCGCCCCGTTCGCCGTTGACGCACCCGTCACATCCGTGACAAGTTTTTTATTCGCAACCGAAGTGATAATCATCGACACTCCAGTAGCTATGTTGACATCGCTTGACGAAACAACAAACAGCTGTGAAGCAGTGCCATTGGGCGTATACAGCCGAATCGCAGCACCATTCGCAGTATTTCCGCCACTCAAATCCAGAACCCAATTACCGAGAGCGGACTGCAAATAATATCCCGCTCCGGAATCACGAATAAACCATCGTTGAGCCTGGGAATTATTTCGAGAATACTGTTGCACTACAGCGTTATTCTCAGCAACACCATTACGCACGTCCAAAGCCTTGCCGGAATTCACATTGACGATCTCGTAGCTCCCATCAGACTGCCTAGTAAAAGTGAACTGCTGAGCCTTGGAACTGTTGCCGGAATACAACTGAATGGCGGTGGAATCTGCGGCACTTCCACCAGGAATATCAACACTGGACGCGACCTTGGAACGAACATTGATGTAATAATTGCCATTCGGAATGGTAACTGCAGTCATTCTGCACACATCAATGGCCGCTTGTAAATCATTGCTACTCCCGCCATTCACATACTCCTTATTCCCAAACGCATTCATATCCACATTGCCCCTGATGCCGCCCACTTTGCCGGAGCTGGTGTATTGCCATCCGCGACTGTTGGTCGGGAACGAGTTGAATCCCATGCGAGCGCCGTACTGCGCCACCCACGTGGTTTTAGCGTAAATGTCGGCATGTTTCAGCGGGCCTTGCAGGTAGCTGGTGTACGAGTAGACGCCCAGGTTCTTGTATCCGGCGGACTGCAGTGCGCTGTACCAATTGTTGACGATATCGCTGTACACGTTCGGATCGGTGGGCGGCTGATGCCCCTTCCACGTCCACTTTTCCAGGTCGTAGTACACGGGGTACGCCAAGTCGCTCGCGCGCACACCGAATCGCTTGAGTTTGGCGACCACGCCGGCACCTTCTTCTTTGGCAATCGACGGAGTATCCGCGTAGGAATACCAGTAGATGCCGAACGGAATGCCGAGTCGCTTGCATTCGGAAATGTTACGTTGTGCTTTCCTGTCAGTATTGTTGCCCCAACCGTAGCCGAGGCGGATGATCACGCCTTCCACGCCGTCGGCTTTCGCTTTGGCCCAGTCGATGTCGCCCTGCCATTCGGAAACGTCGATCACGCCTTTGGCTTGCTGCACGAACAGGTTGTTCTGGTAGTCGAAGAAGGCTTTCGTATTGTTGTAAGTGCCCCAGTGCGCGCCGTATTCATTGCCTTCGAATTTGGAGAGCTGTACGTTCGCGTCGGCTACAGCATTTTTGACATCTCCCGCACTCACCGGAATGAAGGATTCACCATTGGTTTTGGCGAGCGGATCCGGCTGCTGATCCTGCGTACCGACCAGTGTCGCATCAGTCACGGTTTCGCCGGTTTCAATATTCTTGACCTCACCTTCAGGGGTGACGGCCAGGTCTTCCGAAACCACAGTGGCATCGTCGGAAATCTCGTCACTGACGGTATCCGGAAGTTTCGCATTCGGATTGTCAGGCATGCCGTCTTGCGACTGCTGGTCGCCCGTCTGATCGTCAGACTGATCGTCAGACTGCACAACAACGCCATTATCCGCAGTAACGGGACCGCTCTGCGCGACAGCATCCTCAATCGCGATATCCTGCAATGCGTAAGCCGGCGTAACCGCAACAGAAGCCGTCAACGCAACCGCAGACAGTACAGTCGCAATCTTCAAAAGATGATGTGGCGAAACCATTCGTCAGCCTCTCTCGAATAAAGTCATCAAACCCAAATAATTCGGCGCGAACGCCCTAATCGCCAACTCTAACCGCACCCTGCTACCCACCTGGCTGGCGGGATACTCCTACACGATGTATCTGGTGCATTGCCGCTGTCCAAGGTGCTGATCGGCCCGCGGATTCCCGCGCCCACGGACGGATGGTCGTACGCGGGCATCAGCGTGCTGATGTTCGCCGCCACGCTGCTCGCGGCGTTGGCGTTCGCGGTGGTCGCCGACACCGTGGTGCTCAAGCCCTTGCAACGGCTGCTGCGCAACGTTGACCTGCCGCGGAAAGGCCGCCTGTAGAGGCGGTCGCTTCACTGCCCCTGCGCGCGGTAGCGGGCCTCGGTGGCTTCCTTGGCCGACGCCCACCAGTCGCGGTGTTCCGCATACCAGTCGATGACGTTGCGCAATCCGCTAGCGAAGTCGGTGTGCATCGGCGACCAGCCCAGTTCGGCGCGCAGTTTGGATGCGTCGATCGCGTATCGTCTGTCGTGCCCGGGCCTGTCGCGCACCCAGTCGAACGCATCTTCCGGCTGGCCCATCAGCTGCAGGATCATGCGCAGCACGGTGATGTTGCTCATCTCGCCGTCCGCTCCGATCAGATACGTTTCGCCGATGCGCCCGCGGGTGAGGATCGCCCACACTGCGCGGGAGTGGTCTTCCGTATGTATCCAGTCGCGCACGTTCTCGCCGGTGCCGTACAGTTTCGGCCGCGCGCCCTCCATGATGGAGGTGATCTGCCGTGGAATGAACTTTTCCACATGCTGGTACGGGCCGTAGTTGTTGGAGCAGTTGGAGATGGTGGCGCGCAGACCGTATGTGCGCACCCATGCGCGCACCAGATGGTCGGACGACGCCTTCGAGGCGCTGTACGGGCTTGAGGGACGGTACGGCGTGTCTTCCGTGAAACGCGCCGGATCGTCCAGCGCCAGATCGCCGTATACCTCGTCAGTGCTGATGTGGTGGAAGCGCACGTCGTGTTGCCGGGCGGCCTCCAACAGCCGCATCGTGCCTTCCACGTTCGTGCGGATGAACGGTTCGGGATTGGCGATGGAATTGTCGTTGTGCGATTCCGCGGCGAAGTGGACGATGGCGTCGTGACCGGGCACGATACGCTCCAATAGCGCGATGTCGCAGATGTCCCCTACGACAAGATCGACCTGCGACGGCGGCAGGCCGGCGATGTTCTCCGGATTGCCGGCGTACGTCAGCTTGTCGAGCACGGTGATGTGCGCGTGTGGATGGTTCCGCGCCACGTATCGCACGAAGTTCGCGCCAATGAAGCCGCATCCGCCGGTCACTAGAATATTACGCGGCTCGAATACGCCGCTGCACGCCATGCTGTTCACCATTCCAGCATACCGTCGCATGCCAACGGCTGCGGCGTTCGGGTCCGGGCGCGGACGCTATCTTGCACGGATTCACCGGTAATGAGTCCAAGGAGAGGGCTTTGGCCCCAGCTTCCTCCCTCGCCGGCGGGCAGCACGCGCATCGACAATCCGCTCTCATGAGCCCGCACCGCCGTCATCAGGACTGCGGCAGCAGAATCTCCGTGGTGGAGGCGCCGTCCTCGGAGTTGCGACTCAGGTAGCCGCCCGCAGCCTCGATGATCTGGTCGATGTGGACCAACCCGAAACCGTGCCCCTCGTCGGATTTGATGGTGCGGAAGCGCCCACCGACCTTGCGCTGCTTGCCGCCCGAGGAAGCGTTGGTGAACGAGATGTACAGCTGCGTGTCCTTCATGTCCATATACACGCGAATCATGCGATCGGCTTCAGGTAACCCGTCGTTGGCCTCGATCGCGTTGTCGAACAGGTTGCCGAGGACGCAGCACAAATCGAGTTCCGAAATGCGCTGCTTGATCGGAATATGGGTATGGGCGTCCACGCGCACGTCGATGCCAGGCGCCTGCGCAAGCGACATCTTGCTGCTCAGAATCGCGTCAGCCATCGCATTGCCGGACTTGATCGGGGTATCCAACGCCTTCATCGTCTGAAGGTGATTACGGTAGTCATGCCGCCACATGCGCATCTGACGGTACATGTTCTCGACCTCGCGGTAATGCGTGTCGACCAGCTCGCGCTGATATGCCGCGATGGCCCTGTCGGCCTTGCCTCGCCCACGGAACCACATCGTGCCCCTCCTTTGCGCCCTGCCCCGTCCAGCCGGGGACGGCTTTCCGGCACCCTGCCGGCCGTGAGCCGGCCATGCGCAATCATGTCTGGTCTATGATTGCCCGATTCAACGGCTCGTACGCCCCACGAGGCAGTGGCGGCGTCGTCCCGTCGGTCGATTGCACGGACGACCTGCCCACGCAGCGGATTCGCCGCAGGTTCACGATCATCGCGCGTCCCACCCGGCAGAATCCGTCGCCGAGCTCGGCCTCGAACTCGCCCAGCGGGCGTTTCACCGTATAATCCCGGTCGGCGTGCACCGTCACATAATTACGGCGCACGTCAAGATAGCGGATGTCGGCCAGCGGAATACGCATCAGCCCTCCCGCGCATTGCAGATCAAGGCACCTGGAATCGCGGCGCATGCGCGCGACCGCCTTGTCGAGCACGTCGAACAGCTTGGCCGCATCCACTGGTTTCATCAGATAATTGAGCGCTTCGACGTCGTATCCTTCGGCGATGTAATCCGAATACCCAGTGACGAACACGATCTGCATCGTGCCGCCCGCCTTGCGCACGGCCTTCGCCAACGCCACGCCGTCCATCGAGCCCATTTCGACGTCCAGCAGCAGAATATCGACGTCACGCCGCCGCTCATAGCGCGTCAGAAACCGCTCTGCCGACGGGAATACGTCTATCTGGCTCCAGCTGCCAAGCGGCCGCCCATGATGCGGTCAGCGAGCGCACGTACTGGGCGTCGACATCGCTGTCATCGCATATCGCAACGGAATCGTCATCATGACATACGAAATCGCGTCAATGCGGCCCTACCACCGGGCCAGCAGCGACGAAATCCGAAAATCATGCCTTCTTGGGCTTGAGCGCGGCCGGCATGGGCATGGGAATCGGCTTGCGCGGCATCGGCTTGGGCTTCGGATCCTGAGATTCAGGCGCCTTCACGGCCGGCATTTCGCCACTGGTCGCCTTCGCCGCAGCCTCGGCAGCCCACTTGGCGTACTCGTCAAGGTCATCCTCAGCGACGGATCCCTGCGTATTGTCCACGGCGGCGTTCGCATCATGAGAATACGAAGCCTCGATATCGGCAAACGGATCGGGCGACCCCTCGCCCGGCTCCTGCGTGCTCAGCTCCTTGGCGAGCTCATCGTAATCGGTATCGGTGGTCAGGTACTTGAGCTTCCGGGCTATTTTCTGCTGTTTTGCTTTCTGACGTCCGCGGCCCATGTGACCCCCTGGCATGTAAATGTAACTATCAATTCATCACATAAGAGAGTACCACTTGTTATGAGAGAAATGGTTGTCTGCTTGGACTTTTACGATAAAAGCGATATTTTCGGCGTTTTGAAGCAAGCAAAGGGCGACTTATGACGGACCAAGAACAGCAGCAACTGACCGCAGCGGGCAACGAAATGAGCGCCAGCTTCCTGGCCGCGAAGAAGCGTTCGGACGCCACGCTCGCCAAACTTGAGGCCGAGCCGGGCAAGTTCACGATGCTCACCGGCGACCGCCCGACCGGCCGCCTGCACCTCGGCCACTACTTCGGCTCCATCAAGGAGCGCGTGGCCATGCAGAACCGCGGCGTGAACACCAACATCATCATCGCCGACTACCAGGTCATCACCGACCGCGACACCACTGAGCACATCCAGGACAACGTGCTGAACCTCGTGCTCGACTACATGGCCGCCGGCATCGACCCGACCAAGACCATGATGTTCACCCACTCCGCCGTGCCGGCCGAGAACCAGCTGCTGCTGCCGTTCCTCTCCCTCGTCACCGAGGCCGAGCTGCACCGCAACCCCACCGTGAAGTCCGAGATGGAGGCCTCCGGCCACGCGCTGACCGGCCTGCTGCTCACCTACCCCGTGCATCAGGCGTGCGACATCCTCTTCTGCAAGGCCAATGTCGTGCCGATCGGCAAGGACAACCTGCCGCACGTGGAGATCACCCGCACCATCGCCCGCCGCTTCAACGAGCGCTACGCCAAGAAGAACCCGGTGTTCCCCGAGCCCGCCGCGATCCTTTCCGACGCACCGGAGATACCGGGCCTCGACGGTCGCAAGATGAGCAAGTCGTACGGCAACTCCATCATGCTGGGCGCCACCGCCGAGGAGACCGCCAAGCTCATCAAGAAGAGCCCGACCGATTCCGAGCGCAAGATCACCTTCGACCCCATCGCCCGCCCGCAGGTGTCCGCGCTGCTGACCACCGCCGGACTGGTGACCGGCCGCGACCCGAAGGACATTGCCACCGAAATCGGCGATGCGGGCGCCGGCGCGCTCAAGGCGTACGTGATTGAGTCCGTGAACGAGTTCCTCGCCCCGCATCGCGAGCGCCGCGCAGAGCTCGCCAAGGACATGGACTCCATCCGTGACATCCTGCACGACGGCAACGCCCGCGCCAACGCCATCGCCGAGGAGACCCTTGACCAGGTGCGCGAGGCCATGGGCATGAAGTACTGATTTTCCGGCAGTCGAACGCAACGATTGCATCAGGCCCCCTTCGTCACGCCGCCCCGAGGCACGCGACGAAGGGGGCCTTCCCATAACGGTGTCGCCCTTCGGGACAGAAAGCCGTCTGCACGCCCCTGCCCCAACCCGTCGAACTCGCCGAGATAAGGCTATCTGCGTTTCGAGGGGTTGATTTGGACCGCGCCGAATATCTATCTACGTTTCAAGGGGTTGGTGCCAAAGTATAAACGCACCTCAAACCGCATGACCCCAATGGCATTTCACCGGCAATACTCCGGGTATCGCGTTTCGGCAACCCCCTGAAACGCAGATAGATGCCCAGAGGACGCCCAATCAACCCCTTGAGACGCAGATAGCGTCACAGAAGACGCCATCCGGTCAAGGCGCAGCCAGCTACAGCCCCCGCTTCTCTTTCCAACGCAATCACATCAGCGCAATCGTGCGATTCCGCACCCCTGCCTTCGATCACGCGATACCGTCAAGGTCATCCGCGTCAGGAAAATCGGCATTGGCGTTCGGGACTCGCGGCAGCAGTGGTTCAAACCCTATCCGCTCGTACAGTGGCTTGCGTCTCATCGCTCTGGCATCGCACACCTGTTGGATGGTCTTCCGCGCAGTGACGGGCACGGGAATTCCAGTGACCTCCTGAATCTTATCCGCGATCCGTCTGGCCAAAGCTTCCTCACTCCATTCATCACCGAGGTCAAGCTTGGTGACTTGGATATACCGCCACTTCTCGTCTTCGATTGCCTGCCGCCGGCGTGCATCTTCCAGCCATTGACCGGCGTGATGCCCTCCGTCGAACTCAATGCAGATCTTGTATTCCGGGTAAGCGAGGTCAAGATATACGGCCCGGTTCAGACGCTTCACTCCAATCTTGTAATTGACGCAGGGCGCGTCTATCCCGTATTTGAGGGGAACGAGTCGGGTGCGCGTTTCCATCGACGAATCCGTCCCCTCCTGAATCACACGCAACGCACGCCGGCAATTGGCATATCCGCGAAACATATTCGGCCGGCGGCCCGTCTCTTCAAAGACCGCTTCCGTGAATTCCCGCGCCGAATCCAGATATGCCGTCAGCTCCTCAATGGTCGTCCTGCGCAGGCGCCCATCCCGGCGCATCATTGACTCCGCCAGTACGATCAGCTCTTCGAGATTCAGCCATCCGGCGAACATCGCCCATGTGCAGGCCGGAGACACGCACAAGCATTGCTCGACCATGACGACATCAACAGGGAAGGACCATGTCACTTCGTTTATGCCGACAAGATTGCGCCTTTCATTGGCACTCGGGACGACAACTGTAATACCGTTCAACATGGCGCGTCCTTTTGGCAGGCGCGGTATTTCAATCGCCTGAAGCTCCAGGGCCGTGGTCAAGGCGTATGGCGGCTGCCACCTGCTGCGCTGCTGGAATTCAGCGCACTGCTTCATACGCTGGTGCTTCAACTCCGTCAATTGCACCAGTGCGATTGATCCGCCCATGGTCGGCCGCTCCTTTGTGACTCGAATATTGCCGTGGAGCCGAGTGTAGGGAACCGGGCAGTTCCCCGTCTACCGCGCCTCAAAAAATGTGGACAAATGTGGATGAATGTGCGCAACGCGGTGGATAACTCACCTCGGCTCGGCGGAGACCGCGCATGAGGAAATCGCCGGCCGACTTCTTTCGCACGACTGTACACACCGGCGGGTTCTGTTCACAGAAGACTTGCATGTACACTGGGAAGACGATTTAAACGTGACGTCGAAGGTGACGCCACACAATTAGGGGGGGGGGTACGGTGAAGGGGATTGGTGTAACTGGCCAAGCAACCGAGACGCGGACGGATATGTACGATGTTTCTGCCACATGCGCCCATGACCTTCTGATCTGATGCAGGATGGCAGGTACAGGCGATTATGACGATAATCACCAACGCGCGGTTCCCGGGCAGCGCCCGCCGGCTCCCGGATCTCGGCGACGGCAACCGGCGGCCCAGCACCCATCATCGATGCTGACGGCCGCTGGGCCATCCCCGGATTATGGGATTGCCACACGCATTTCATGCAATGGGCCCAGACCTTCGGCCGGCTTGACCTGATCGGCGCGCGCAGTGCGAGCGAGGCGGTGTCCATGCTCCGCAACCATCTCGAAGCACGGCGAAACAGCCCCGAGGGCCTGGATCCCGACGTCTTCGTGGTGGGTATGCGGTTCCGCCATTCGCTGTGGTCTCGTGACGAGCAGCCGACGCTGGCCGCCATCGACGCGGCGTCCGGGGATCAACCGGTCGCACTGTCCAGCGCCGACATGCATTGCGGCTGGGTCAATTCCGCGGCGGCGCGGCGACTGGGCCTGACCGTGAGGGAGTCCGGTCTTGTGGGCGAGCTCGAATGGTTCGACGCCTACTGCAAGCTCGACAATGCGCCCGGAGCGGCGGAGGAGACGCTCGAACTGATTCGCAAGGCCGAGTCGGATGCCGCCCGCAAAGGCGTGGTCGGCATCCGCGACTATGAGATGGCGGAAAACGTCGACACGTGGACCCGCCGGTTCTCCGCGGCGTCTCCCCGCCCGCGCGACGCTAACGATTCCGCTTGGACTGGCATCGATTGGGATGGCTCATTCGCCCACGGCATCCGAGGATTGCGCGTGGAGGCGGGCGTGTATCCCGAACGGCTGGAGGATGCGATTGAAGCCGGCTGGAAGACGGGCGTCGAGCTGCCCGGCAGCGATGGACTGGGCCATGTCGGCGCTATGAAGATGATCTCGGACGGCTCACTGAACACCCGTTCGGCGTTCTGCTCGATGCCGTATTCCGATATATTCCCCGACTTTTACGGCACGCTCAGTTACGCGCCCGACCAGATCGAGGCGTATTTCCACGTGGCGACATGCCATGGGTTCGCCATCGCGTGCCATGCCATCGGCGATGAGGCGAACACCATCGTGCTCAACGCGGCGGCGAGCACACACGCCCACGGTTCCATCGAGCACGCCCAGATGCTGAAGCCGGCGGATATTCCCCGATTCGCGAAGCTCGAGCTGACCGCCAGCATCCAGCCACAGCACGCCATGGACGATCGCGATGTCATTACGCGGTTCTGGGCGAATCCGGGTGGAACCCCTTACGCATTCAAGGCACTGCACGATGCCGGAGTCAGGCTGCGCATGGGGTCGGATGCGCCGGTTGCGCCGCTCGACCCGTGGATGGCGATATCGGCCGCTGTGTTCGGCACGGAAAGCTCAGACCGCGAACCGTTCCAGCCGGAGCAATGCCTGGATGCGCGCACCGCGCTGGCGGCTTCCACAGCCGTCGGCCGCGACCGCCCTGAGCCCGGAGATCCAGCCGACCTGGTGCTCTTGGACCGCGACCCGTATGCTGTCTCCACGCCGGAGGAGATGCGGGCGATGCCGGTGGCGGCGACCATGCTCGCAGGCCGTTGGACGTACTCCTCTTTGCACGGTGAATGATTCCCGACAAGGAACGCATGAGGATTCCTCACACGAATCCCATCGGGAACCGTCCGCCGCGCAGGCAAGGCGTCAGACGTCATACCGCCATGACTTATCGGTGATCACGCGGGCCATCACCAAACCTATCGGCAGGCAGATAATCACCATGAACGCTCGGAACGCCCAGTCCAGCGCGTGCAGCGTATCGAACTGTCCGAGGTAGAACATCGCCCGGTACATATACAAACCGGGCACCATGATGACGATGGACGGCACGGTCAGGCAGATGCGCGGATAGCCCAGATGCGGCGGCAGCAGGCCGTTGTGCACGGCGGTGCGCCATCCGGCGGCGAGCAGACCGGCCAGCAGCGCGCCGATGAACGCCCCGGCCTCGGCCGGCACCCCGAAATCGACCAGCGTCAGTCGCAGCGTGTCGGTGATCATGCCGATGGTGGCGGCGACCAGGCACATGCGCTGCGGCGAATTGAACATGATCGAGAAGCCCCACACGCCGAGGAAGGCGGTGACGGCCCGCAGCCCCGTGTTCACCCACGGATTGAGCCCCAGCGGCTCGAACCCGGTCGGGTTCAGATGCACGATCATGGCCACTCCCCAGCCTGCCAGCGTGGCCATCAGGATGATGCACAGCACGTATGCCACTCGTTGGATGCCGGACGGGAAGTCGATCTTCGCCATATCGAGGCCGCCCGTTATCAGCGGGAAGCCAGGGATGACGAACAGCATCGCGCCGATGTACGCGGTGTCATGCGTCAGCGCGATCGGGTCGAGCAGGCCGATCAGGCGCAGAGTGCCCGTGCAGGCGAGCGCAGCCAGAGCCACACACACGAACGTCACAAAAAACTGGTTGAGATGGCGGGCGAACAGTTTGCGGCGCAGCCAGTGGCCCAGTCCGGCGCCGACGAACGCGCCGATCATGTCGTACGGGCCGCCGCCGAGCAGGAACA
>OGYW01001663.1_pt1 | contig 18893 bp, 17 predicted proteins | sample 1576621 | NCBI WGS metagenome assembly OGYW01 (sample SAMEA3541528, study PRJEB24748) | human gut metagenome | biome: human gut; feature: human-associated habitat; material: faeces | place: China | collected 2012 | reverse complement strand
AGAAAGCACGCAGTCTGACAGACAATATCTGTGCAATCAAAGCGGTAGAACGGCTGGAAGAAATCTATGAAATTCTCAAAATTTACGGATATGAAAAGTATGTCAGCTTTGATTTCGGTATGCTCAGCAAATTTCAGTATTATACAGGAATCATTTTCCAGGCATATACTTATGGAACCGGTGAACCAGTTGTAAAAGGAGGACGTTACAACAATCTTCTGAAACATTTCGGCAAACCTGCTGCCTCCATTGGTTTTGGCATCACTGTCGATAATCTCCTTATGGCTCTGTCCAGACAGAAGCTCTCACTTCCTGAAAAAAAAGCACCGGTCATTCTTACCTATACAGAAGCTAATCGCCGCGAAGCCATTCTGGAAGCGCAGAAATTGAGAAGCGAAGGAACGGCTGTAGCTCTTCGCCGTGAAAAGGAGGACTGCTAATATGAGATATCTTACCGTTGCCCTTACGAAGGGAAGACTTGCACAGAAAACGCTGGATATGTTTGAACAGATTGGAATCACCTGCGAAGAAATGCGTGACAAAGATACCCGCAAACTGATCTTTGTCAATGAAGATCTGAAATTGCGCTTTTTCCTCGCCAAAGGACCTGATGTACCAACTTACGTTGAATACGGTGCTGCCGATATCGGCGTCACTGGCAAGGATATCATTCTTGAAGAAGGACGTAAGCTTTATGAAGTAATGGACCTCGGATTCGGGAAATGTCGTATGTGTGTCTGTGGACCGGAAAGTGCCCGTGAACTGCTTCAGAACAACCAGTTGATCCGTGTTGCAACCAAATATCCAAACATTGCCAAAGACTATTTTTATAATAAGAAACATCAGACAGTAGAGATTATTAAGCTGAACGGTTCCATCGAACTGGCTCCGATCGTCGGACTTTCCGAAGTGATCGTAGATATTGTTGAAACCGGAAGCACCCTGCGTGAAAACGGTCTGAATGTTCTTGAAGAAGTCTGCCCGCTTTCTGCAAGAATGGTCGTAAACCAGGTCAGCATGAAAATGGAAGATGAACGAATCCGTAACCTGATCCGTGATCTCAGAAATGTGATCAGTAAATAATAACCAACAGAAGGGATGAACATAATGCGTACAGTAGCACTTACAAAAGAAAGTACAAAAGATATTCTGGAAAATCTCCTGAAACGAAGCCCAAACAACTATGGCAAATTTGAAGCAGCAGTTGACGAAATTCTGAACAAAGTAAAAACAGAAGGCGATGCCGCTCTTTTTGCCTATACAAAAGAGTTCGACAAAACAGAGATCAGTGCAGATACGATCAAAGTAACTGAAGAAGAAATAAAAGAAGCTTATGAGGCAGTCGATCCGGCTCTGATCGATGTTATCCGCAAAGCACTTGTTAATATCAGAAGCTATCACGAAAAACAGCGCCAGAACAGCTGGTTCACCAGTGAAACAAATGGTACCATGCTTGGACAGAAAGTAACTGCACTTGAACGTGTTGGTGTTTACGTTCCGGGCGGAAAGGCTGTTTATCCTTCTTCCGTATTGATGAACATCGTTCCGGCCAAAGTAGCAGGAGTAGATCAGATCGTTATGACAACTCCTCCGGGAAAAGACGGTAAAGTCAATCCATCCACTCTGGTTGCAGCCAAAGAAGCCGGTGCAGATGAAATTTACAAAGTCGGCGGAGCACAGGCAATCGGTGCACTTGCTTACGGTACAGAAAGCATCCCAAAAGTTGACAAAATTGTAGGACCTGGAAACATCTTTGTAGCACTTGCCAAAAAAGCGGTCTATGGCTATGTCAGCATTGACTCCATTGCCGGCCCAAGTGAGATTCTGGTTCTTGCCGATGAAACAGCCAATCCAAGATATGTAGCTGCCGACCTTCTTTCACAGGCAGAACATGACGAGCTTGCTTCTGCCATCCTGATCACGACAAGTAAGGAACTTGCAGCAAAAGTCAGCGAAGAAGTTGACGGTTTTGTCAAAGTCCTTTCCCGTAAAGAGATCATCCAGAAGTCCCTCGATAACTTTGGTTATATTTTAATTGCAGAAGACATGGATGAAGCAATCGAAGCTGCCAATGCTATCGCATCGGAACATATGGAGATTGTAACTGCCAATCCATTCGAAGTAATGATGAAAGTAAGAAATGCCGGAGCAATCTTTATCGGTGAAAACAGCTCTGAACCACTGGGTGATTATTTTGCCGGACCAAACCATGTTCTTCCGACAAATGGAACAGCAAAATTCTTCTCCGCACTTTCTGTCGATGATTTTGTAAAAAAATCCAGTATCGTGTACTATTCGAGAGAAGCTCTGCGTAAAATTCATAAAGACATTGAACAGTTTGCAACTTCAGAACAGCTGACTGCACATGCCAACTCTATTGCTGTCCGTTTTGAAGACGAAGAACAGTAGGAGGAAACAGATATGGCAAGAGAAGCATCTGTAGAACGTAATACAAAAGAAACAGAGATCAAACTCAAACTGACTCTGGATGGAACTGGTTATTCTGATATTGAAACCGGCGTCGGTTTCTTTAACCATATGCTTGACGGTTTTACAAGACATGGCCTTTTTGATCTCTGCGTTCGTGTCCATGGCGATCTGGAGGTAGATGACCATCATACAATTGAAGATACCGGTATTGTCCTTGGTACTGCGATCAAAGAAGCAATTGGAGACAAGAAAGGAATCCGCCGCTACGGAAGCTGTATCCTCCCAATGGATGAAGTTCTTGTACTCTGTGCAATCGACCTTTCCGGCCGGCCATATTTTTCATGGGATGCAGAGTTTACTTCCGAAAAGATCGGAGATATGTCCACTGAAATGGTAAAAGAGTTTTTCTATGCTATTTCTTATTCCTGTGGCATGAACCTGCATATCAAAGTACTTACCGGTGGCAACAGCCATCATGTTGCCGAAGCAATGTTCAAAAGCTTTGCCAAAGCATTGGATCAGGCTGTTTCCTATGATCCACGCATTACAGATGTACTCTCTACCAAGGGAAGTCTTGCATAAGGAGGAATACACATGGCAGATAAACTACTGATTCCATGCCTGTATCTGCAATCAGGAAAGGCAGTTACCGGATTTGGTCAACGAAATCTCTTTGGAGAAGGAAATATAGAAGATCTTGTGCGTTTTTACCGAGATAACGGAGCAGATGAACTGCTGGTTTTTGACTTTTCGTCTGGAGATAAAGAGCATGATCAGGCTATTGCAAATATCAAACAGATTTGTGCGATTGCTGAAATTCCTGTTATGGCAGCTGGAAATATCAATCGCATGGAAGATGTCAAAAAGCTTCTTTATGCCGGATGTGCCAAAGTTGTTCTGAATTTTTCCAAAGAAAGTAATATTTTACTTCTTGAGGAAGTATCCAAACGTTTCGGTAAAGAAAAAATGGTCATCAGTATTTCTTCTATGGAAGAATTTGCAGATAACCAAAAACTGATTGAAAAGTATGCAGATGAAATTCTTGCATTGGATACGATTCAGGACGAAATCGCAACGAGTTCTGATATGAAGGTTATTCTTCATACAGAAGAGAGTAAAACAGATGCCCTGAAAGATCTTCTCAAAAAAGAATCTGTACATGCTTTAAGCGGTGCTTATATCAGTTCTCTTGAGGTGAAACTTATTAATTTCAAAGAAGACTGCAAAGCTTCCGGAATTCCGGTCATTACTTTCGAAAGTGCTATCAGCTGGTCTGATTTCAAACTCAACAATGACGGATTGATTCCGGTGGTAGTTCAGGATTACAAAAACGACCAGGTACTTATGGTAGCATATATGAATGAAGAGGCCTTCCAAAATACTCTGAAAACTGGTAAAATGACTTACTGGAGCCGCAGTCGTCAGGAACTCTGGCTCAAGGGTCTTACTTCCGGTCACTTTCAGTATGTAAAATCACTTGCGCTGGACTGCGACAATGATACAATCCTCGCTAAAGTCGATCAGATCGGAGCAGCTTGCCACACTGGCAGCCGCAGCTGCTTCTTTAAACCTCTGGTTCAGAAAGAGTATAACGATACAAACCCACTTCATATCTTTCAGGATGTGTATGATATGATCGCAGACCATAAAATTCATCCTAAAGAAGGCTCTTATACAAATTATCTTTTCGACAAAGGTATTGATAAGATTCTGAAAAAGGTCGGAGAAGAATGTGCAGAAATTATTATAGCGGCAAAAAATCCTGACAAAGAAGAAATCAAATATGAAATTTCGGATTTTCTGTATCATGCCATGGTTCTGATGGTAGAAAAGGGAGTTACCTGGGAAGAGATTACCAGTGAACTTGCCAGAAGGTAACCCATGTCTGCAGAATATCCCACAGGAGAATTATCTTGGAAACAAAGACAGATAGACTTTTTATAATCATACCGGCATATAACGAACGAGAAAATATCCGACAAGTACTTGATGACTGGTATCCTGTCATTCAGGCGCATTCCGGAAACGGTGAATCCCGCCTGGTTGTGATTGATGACGGAAGCAAGGATGATACATATATAATCATGCAGGAATATGCAAAAGAACACCCTTCGTTCAGCCCTATCACGAAAACAAACAGTGGACATGGTGCAACTGTTTTATATGGATATCATTATGCACTGGATCATGGTGCAGATTTTGTTTTTCAGACTGATTCAGATGGTCAGACACTTCCCTCTGAATTTGAACAGTTTTGGGATCAGAGGGAAGCATGGGATATGGTCATTGGGTGGCGAAACAACCGTCAGGATGGCGGCAGTCGTATCTTTGTTACTCGTATTCTACGCCTTGTGATTCGTATCTGTTTCGGTGTTTCCGTAAAGGATGCCAACACGCCATTCCGTCTGATGAAATCAGAGACTCTACGCAAATATATTGACCTGATCCCTAATGATTTTAATCTGTCCAATGTGATCTTGTCAGTAATCTATGCAAAAAAGGGATGCCGCGTCAAATATCTGCCAATCACTTTCCGTCCAAGACAGGGCGGTATCAACTCGATTAATATGAAAAAGATCTTCAAGATTGGTCGCCAGGCACTGAAAGATTTCCGGCGAATCAACCGTGTGCTGAACCGCGAAGTTTGAAAGGAGATTTACTTATGACTTACAAAGAAAAAAAGCGTTCTATGTTTCTTGGTCTGCCATGGACCTTTACTACTTATACTGTAACTGATGAGTTCATATCAATCGATTCCGGTTTGCTCAACAAAGTGGAAAATGACTGTTACATGTACAAGGTAATCGATGTCCGCCTGGAAACCACTCTGATGGAACGAATCCTTGGTATCGGTACCATTCACTGCTTCACTGGAGATGTAACGGATCCTGATCTTAAATTACAGCACATAAAAAATGCCAAAGAGATCAAAGATTTTATCCTGAAACAGTCCGAACAGGAAAGATTAAAGAGAAAGACCTTAAATATGCAGCATCTGGATGGCAATCCAGAAGTCAGCAGAATGGCCGCAACGGACAGCTGCAGATCATAAATAAAACTCACAGAGGTGATATCCCACAACGGGAAATCACCTCTTTTTTTTATCAATTTTCCTGTTTTTTCATATTTTTTTACAATCACTATCAAAAGTGTTAGTGAACATTTGAAATATATCCGTATAATAATAATTACAGATAGTATTCGCAGAAAAATCTGACAAGTCAAAATGGGATTCTATCAATAGTTTATTCCAAAGATGAAAGGAGAATCAAGTATGAGTAAAAAAATGAAAATCTTTACAGCGGGTGCATTAGGAATTATGATGACTGGTCTTGTGTGTACAAATGTTTATGCATTAGACAACAAAGATGTAGTTGGTACATGGTACGCAAACAGTCTTTCCATGGACGGCATGAATGAATTTCATCCAAATGCAATCATGATGGAAATGTCTATGGAAATCAATGAAGACGGCAAAGGTAAAGTAACAACATCTTCTGAATCAGAAGAAGCAGACGTTGATGATTTTGAATGGAAGATAGACGGAGATAACCTTATCATAACATCAGATGATGAAGTTATGGAAGGCACCTATGAAGATGGAAAAATCGCTATCAGCATGGATGGAATGACCGTAACTCTTGGACAGGAAAAAGAAGAATATAAACCTTATGAACCTGGAAAGGCACTCACAGACACCAAACTTGAAGACTTCGATGGTGAGTGGAGCAGTTCCATAATGTCTGCATTTGGAATGCAGGTTCCAACAGGAACACTCTTTGATATGCAGTTTAATCTTACAATCGATGGCGGTAAAGCAACACTTGTAACAATTGAAAGCGGTACTGAAACCACCACTGAACTTGAAGGCGATCTGGACACAAATGCCCTAGTATTAAAATCAACAGGAGAAAAAGTCGAAGAAGACGCCGAAGACTATTCAATAGTCGACACAGATACCATGAGATTATATCTTCTTGATGATGGCAAATTATGTTTCACCTCTGCCGACAGTATGGATGATGCAGAAGAAACAGAAGAAGCTGCAGACAGTGAAGACAGTGAAGATTCAATGGACTCTATTGATTGGACTGTAAAAGTATTCTTTGACAAATTAGAGAAAAAATAACATAAATTCTCTTACTCTTTGAAGGAGGTTTAAATAATGGGATTATTTGATAAAAAGAACTGTGATATCTGCGGTGAAAAAATTGGACTTTTAGGAAATCGCAAACTGGACGATGGAAATCTGTGTAAGAACTGTGCCAGCAAGCTTTCCCCATGGTTTGAAGAAAGACGCCACAGCACCGTAGAAGATATCAAAAGACAGCTGGCTTACAGAGAAGAAAACAAGAATGCTGTTCGCAGCTTCAGTGTTACTCGTGAGTTTTCTGCAGACAGATATCATGTGTTTATCGACGATAACAAAGGAATGTTTGCCGTTGCATTTAATATGAGTGAACAGGATAATCCGGATATCGTACCTCTGTCTGCAATAACCTCCTGTCGTTTAGACATCGATGAACAGCGAGTAGAAGAAGAATACAAAGATCAGGATGGTGAATCCAGATCTTATGTGCCACCAAGATACAACTATTCTTATGATTATAAGATAAAACTTGGCGTTAACACACCTTGGTTTGATGATATGGACTTTAAGCTTAATACCTTCTCTGTAAAAGATCACGAACGAGCTAAAATGATGAATTATGAACAGCTTGCAAGCCAGATCATAACTGCACTTACCGGCGCACCGGCACCCGCACCGGTTTATAGCAATGGCATGATGAACCAGGGCTACCCGCAACAGGGTAACATGATGAACCAGGGCTACCCGCAGCAGGGCAATATGATGAATCAAAATGCGCCACAACATGGTACTATAATGAACCAGAATACACCTCAGCAGGCTTCTGGTGATACATGGGTATGTGCATGCGGTGCTACAAACACAGGTGCTTTCTGTGAATACTGTGGATCACCAAAACCGTGATACTGAATTAATGCTACTGAATTAAAAGGAGGAATACGGAATATGTCTGATGTAATAGAATATAAGTGTCCATCCTGTAATGCCTCGATGGTATTTGATTCTAAATCTCAGCACATGAAATGTCCGTACTGCGATACGGAAATGACGGTCGAAGAGTTTCAGCGCACGCAGAAATCCGAAGATACACAGACGGCCGGAAAATCAATTTCAAACGACAACTGGTACTCAATGAGCACCGGTCAGTGGCAGAATGATGAACTGAACGGCATGCGCATCTACAGCTGCCAGTCCTGTGGAAGTGAGATCGTAGCTGAGGAAACAACAGGAGCAACGACCTGTCCGTTCTGCAATAATAAAATAACTATGAAAGGTCAGTTTTCAGGTGATCTGAAACCAGATTATATCATCCCATTTAAACTGGATAAAAAAGCTGCCAAAGAAAACTATTATAAGCATCTGAAAGGTAAAAAATATCTTCCCAAGGTATTCAAGAAAGAAAACCATGTGGACGAAATCAAAGGCGTATATATCCCATTTTGGCTGTTTGATGTAGATGCAGATGCTCAGATTACATATGAGGCAGAAAAAGTCCACTCTCATACATCTGGTGATACGGAATATACAACACGTGAAATCTATAGTGTCTATCGTGAAGGAAGCATAAGCTTCGATCATGTTCCCGCAGATGGTTCCAGAAAAATGGATGATACACTGATGGAAGCCATTGAACCATATAATTTCCAGGAAGCAGTACCGTTTCAGCAGGCTTATCTGGCAGGTTACCTGGCTGACCGTTATGATGTCAACGTAAATGAACGTATAGACAGAGCCCGTGACAGAATTCGTGTATGTACTGAGAGAGCTTTTCGTAAAACCGTCAGAGGTTATAACGGTGGTGCCTCAGTTAAAGACAGTAATGTACAGATTCATAATGCCAGTTACTGGTATGCCATGTATCCGGTATGGCTTTTAAACACCACCTGGCACGGTCAGAAATTCACATTTGCTATGAACGGTCAGACCGGAAAAATGGTTGGAGATCTTCCGATTGACAAATCAAAATTCTGGAAATCCGTTGGAATTCGCACCTTCCTGATCTGGGGAGTGCTGTACGGTCTGAAATGTTTATTTTTAATGTAGCAGGAAGGAACAGATAATATGAAGATAAAAAAGAAAATATGGGGCTGCCTGCTTTCTCTTCTCTGTATATTTATGCTGGTACTTCCGGTAATGGCTTCTGAAAGCCCGGAAACAGATTCTGAGGTTTCTGCAGTGACTTCCGAAGAGTCTGCAGTACCTACTGAGAATCCTGCAATTCCGGAAGAACGTCAGAAACCACTTCTTGTGGATGATGCTGGTCTTTTAACCGAAGAAGAGAGCAGTGCATTATTAAATAAACTTGAGGACATCAGCCAGAAATATGAAAATGAGGTCGGCATCGTTACCGTCAACTCTCTGGAAGGTAAAACAGCCGAGGCATATGCTGATGACTACTATGATTACAATGGCTACGGATATGGAGAAAACGATGATGGTCTGCTTCTTCTGATCAGCATGGGCGAAAGAGAATGGGCAATCTCTACTTATGGATATAGTCATACGGTAGCTTTTACAGACGCTGGTCTGGAATTCATCAGCGGTGAATTCCAGAGCAAGCTTTCCAGCGGAAACTATGCAGATGCATTCAATTGTTTTGCTGATCAGTGTGATGATTTTCTGAGACAGGCAGCAACCGGAGAACCATATGATGTTGACAATATGCCTTCAAAAGGGAAGGTTCATCCTTTCTGGCTCGTTGCCGATTTAGTTGTCGCTTTTCTGATTTCTTTTGGACTCGTTAAATCAAAATCAAAGAATCTTAAATCTGTAAAAAAACAAGAATCAGCAGAAGCTTATGAACGTAAAGGTTCCATGTCGCTTCGAAGATCTACTGACAGTTTTGTCAACAGGATCGTCACTCAAAGAACTATCAGAAATGAAAAAGACAGCTCTTCCAGTTCCTCTGGCGGAAGCTCATCACATACAAGTTCTTCCGGCCGTTCCCACGGCGGAGCCAGTGGCAAATTCTGACATAAAAACAATCCTGGCATGACAAATAGAAAAACTTTGTCATTGCTCAATATTCAGGCATTATAGTATAATGTAGTTAACAGGTTACCGCTCAATATCCGACCGGTAACCTGCATACTTTAGATACTTTTTTCTGGAAAGGGATCGTAATGCCATATCATAAGAAAAGGTTTTTATCATATACAATTGTTATATTATGCTTTTTGACAGCGTATACATGCAGGCTAATTCACACCAATAATTCTTTAATACAAGCTTTAGTTGATCAGAGCCGTACCAGTATTTATCTTGGAATGTATTGTGCATGGGTCATTTATCTGAACAAACATGTTGTATATAAAAGAATGCGTCAGTGCCTGACGGTCATTGGCTGTTTAATGGTATTCTGGTTTTTTCTGCGCACTGTAAAATACCATATTTTTCAGGATCCTCTTAGCACACATATTTGTTGGTATCTGTATTATTTTCCAATGATCCTGATTCCTACTTTAGGTTTAAATGCTTCCTTTCTTTTGGAAGAAGAACATGACAAAGTAAAAAAGAGAAGTATCTTTTTATTATTCTCAGCTATACTGCTGATTATCTGTGTATTTACAAATGATCTGCATCAACAGGTCTTTCATTTTTATCTGAATCCACCTTATTCAGACAAAAATTACAGCTATGGATTTCTCTTTTTTGTAATACAGGGATGGATTATATTTTTTCTCATTGCAATGGACATAATACTTATTCACAAAAGCAAAATCTCCGGCAAAAAACGTTTCTGGCTTCCGGTAATACCTGGTATTATACTTCTGGCGTGGAACATTGCAAATATTCTCCGGGTGCCTATAATCAGCACCATTGCAGGCGATCTGACTGCAATCTGCTGTCTTTGTATAGCTGCTATCTTCCAAAGCTGCATCCTTTGTGGTCTGATTCCTACCAACAGCCGCTACTTTGAATTATTCCAGTCAAATGGCAGTCTGGATGCAGAGATTACAGATAACACTTTTCATCGATATTATTATTCCGGAAACTTTCCAAAACTTACCGAGGAATTGCGTGAATGTGTGATTGCCAATTCTTCAATACAAGAGAATGGAGTTTTGATCAAACATATTCCTGTTAAAGGCGGGCATTTATTCTGGACAGAAGATATTTCTGTACTTCTGGATCAGTACCAGGATATTGAAGAACAGCAGGAAGAATTAACCGAACGAAACCAGCTTTTACAGATGACTTATCAAAAAGAAGCTGCGAGAAAAAAACTAGAAGAACAGAACCGACTTTTAAATATGATTCAGGATCAGACATACAAACAGTATGAGCTGCTTTCCTCATATATGAAAAAGCTTGAACAAACTGAATCCAGAGAAGAATATGATATGCTCCTGAGTAAGATTGTAGTCGTAGGAACCTATTTGAAAAGAAGAAAAAATCTTGTACTTACCAGATACAGTTCACAAGGAGATTCTCTTACTATGGCCGATCTGAAGCAGAGTCTTGCAGAATCCTGCGAAAATCTGAAACTATGCAGAATCCGTGCAGCTTATTATGTACAGGATAAAGAAAAGCAGCTTCAAGCAGATGATATTCTGAACTGCTATGACTTTTTTGAATGGCTGATTGAACAGCTTTTTGATGTTATAAATTCAGTCTTTTTCCGTGTAACCCAGATTGACGAAAAACTACAGATTTCTGTCCATGTTATGAGTTCAACAGATATTCATAATTTTCTGAAAGAACGACCTGAACTTTTAATACAGCAGGAGGAGGAACAGGAATGGTTTATTCGATGTCCGCTCTCATAAATGATACCATAAAATTACAAAATGTTCTTATGATCCTTATGGAAATATGTCTGATTCTTGAATTTATCCTACTATTTTCAAGAATTATGCGTGCTGTTGAAAAATGGAAGATAGCTGTTTCCGCATCATGGCTGATCATTTCTTTTCTTATTATGGCCGGACTTTTGAATGACCATCGACACAGACTGGATAAACCTCCGCATAAACCTATCTTTTATTCATTTCCGGCATATGCATTGGTGATCATAATTGTTCTGCTGACTGTTTATCTTATTCTGGCAATTTGCAAAGAGCTTAAGGAATACCATAATACATTGTCTCCCTGGTCTGTTTATGAAGCGGTAAACAATGTTCCCTGCGGTGTCTGCTTTTCAGATTCTCTCGGACGTATTATCTTAAGCAACTCCAAAATGCAGGAGTTGTGCAGAATGCTTACTGGAAACTATCTTCAGAATTTTGATTCTTTCCGTTATGCCATAAATTCCGAGCCAGTACAGGATAATGTGATCAAATTAAACTCTGATAACAATGTATTCTATTTTCAGGATGGTTCCGTCTGGATGTTTCAGGAATATCACCTTACAGAACCCTCACTGAAAGGCTATGTACAAACTGTCGCACTCGATGTTTCCGAAATATATTACAACAGTGAAGAGATTAAGAGGAACAATGAAAAACTGGCAAAACTAAATCAAAAGCTGGAAGAAATGTATGAACGAATCGGTGATGAAATACGCGAACAGGAAACTCTGTCCATGAAAATGCAGGTACATGATAACTTCGGAAGAAGTCTTCTCTCTATACGAAAAATCTTAGGAGACAAAGAATCACCAGAAAATATGAAGGAACAGTTGGAAACTTTAAAGCAGCAGGTTTATATCCTTACCAATACAACCGTCGCTAATAAAGAAAACCAATATGAAGATACCGAAAGACATGCAGAAGAACTTGGTATTTCCATTCAGATCCAGGGCAGCTATCCAGATACTCCCGCATACCGGTGCCTTACAGATCGCGCTATTCGTGAATGCGTAACAAACTGTGCCCGACATGCACATGGAAATACTGTTTTTGTTATTATGAAAAGGAAATGCAACGAATATCAGATTCAGATCACCAATGATGGTGAATTGCCGTCAAAGGATGCCAAAGAGGGTGGTGGACTGTCTGCTCTGCGAAAAGCAGTTGAAGCAGAGGGTGGCTCTATGAACACTTTTTTCGAACCTGCTTTTTATCTGTTACTGAATTTACCTCTGTTTGATGAAGAATACTAATTCAATTTTGGAAGGAAATGATTCTATGGCACGCATACTCATTGTAGAAGATCAGAAGATCATGCAGAAATATTTCGAGTTTATTATTTTACAGGATCCGGATTTAAAGCTCGTAGATACTATTTCAGATGCCCGTGAAGCCGTAAAGATCTGCAATTATTCTGTCATCGATCTGGTTCTGATGGATGTGCAGACCTTCCATAACCATGACGGCCTGTCTGCCGGAAAGGCAATCAGAGAAGAGCATCCTGGAACCAAAGTACTCATTGTAACTTCTCTGATCGATCCTAAAGTTCTGGAAAGAGCTAAGACCGGATGCGCAGACAGTCTCTGGTACAAAGATCATGGTGAAGATGAAATACGTGATGTGATACACAGGACTCTTAATGGAGAACATGTTTTTCCGGATGTGACCCCGGACGTAGAACTGAACTGGATCACCAGCGGCGAGATCAGTCCACGACAGTTAGAAATGCTCCGGCTATATATCTGTGGTATGTCCTATTCCGAAATTGCAAAAGAAATGAACTGTACCACTTCCGGAGTACGCTGGAACTTTCAGGAAATGATTGCAAAAGCCGGATACAACTGTAAAGAGGATCTGATTGCTGCTGCATTAGAAAGTAAATTAATAGTTACCACGCTAAAATAAACCAAAGAGAGGAGATGACATCATGAAGAAAAAATTAATTGCAATATGCCTCAGTGCTTTTATGCTTACATCTGTTACCTCCATAAACTGTATGGCAGAAAATCCATACCCGGACGAAGAATCTTACAGTAACTCCAGTTTTGCTATTTTACAGGATATCCTTAGAGAAAATGACTGTCAGGCAGGCATCGCTTTTCTGGGTTATATCGGATATGATGCCACAACCGAAGAAATTCTGGATTATACAAACCAGGAGGATTATGTCGCATCTTATCCGTTTCTTAAAAATGGTACCATCGTGGATGCGGGTGGTTATGAAGTCTTTGCAATCGTTCCGGCTTCGGACTGGTCGATCAGCGTATACTCCTCTGAGATGACCGAAGATGCCGTCTACAAAGATTATCTGGATTTCCCGTTATATGAGGGTTCACCTGATGAAGTGATCATTCTCCGATGCAACCTGAGTGAGATTTATTCAAACACAATGGTCACATCCAAAGAAGGCAATATGAGCGTTTCCTACCGTCCTTCCATTTCTTTGAAAGACGGCCACCTGGCAGAAGAACAGCGTTGCTACGATTTTTCAATCTACTATGATTTCGACTATGGACATAATGGTTCTGACAACTGTATGGAAAGCAATCTTCCTGAAGATTATTATGAGGATTATTACAGTGATACAGTACAAAACGCTTATGAACTTCTCTGTTCAACTGATGAGGTCAGCTACTATCTGGGGCTGGGATTCTTTGTATGGTATACCGGAAACAAAGATATGATCGATGACAAAGAATGCAGAGTATTCGTTCTCGGAAAAGACCTGGACGATCATATCGAAGTCAAAAATCATTACGCAGTCAGTGATAATCAGGTATATTACCTTGATGTGATTGAAAATACCTGGAATATTCTTGGATCCGGATAATGTAATTCCTACTTCACAATACCATAATGCTTCCTGATTCTTGAGTTTATACATTCTTGAGTTTGTACCCTTTTTGGCTTGAATTCCTTTTGTAAAGCATATATAATAGGAATACTGTGAAGAAATGTCGCTGCGATAAATTTTGTTGCGAAATTTTCTTCATGTAACCAGTTATATAACAACCTTCGAAAGGAAAACTATGAGAAAATTAGCATTGCGCGATGAAATACTTCTGCAGATTGATAAAGCTGCCCGTTACATCGGTGGTGAAGTCAATGCAGTTATGAAAAACAAAGAGGATGTCGATATCCGTTTTGCAATGGCATTCCCGGATGTCTATGAGATTGGTATGTCCAACCTCGGAATGATGATCTTATATGATATGTTCAACAAAAGAGACGACGTATGGTGCGAGCGTCTCTTTTCACCGTGGACAGACCTTGATAAGATCATGCGTGAAGAGCACATTCCATTATTTACTCTGGAATCTCAGGATCCGGTAAAGGAATTTGATTTCCTTGGTATCACTCTCGGATATGAAATGTGCTATACAAACGTTCTCCAGTTACTGGATCTCAGTGGAATCCCACTTCTTGCAAAAGAACGTACAGAGGATGATCCGCTGGTGATCGGCGGAGGCGCGTGTGCATACAATCCTGAGCCACTTGCACCGTTCTTTGACCTTTTCTATATCGGAGAGGGTGAAATGGTCTATGGAGCCCTTTTTGACGCTTACAAGGCAAACCAGAAGGCCGGTGGCAGCAGACAGGATTTCCTTCTGAAAGCAGCACAGATTCCTGGTATTTATGTACCTTCTCTCTATGAAGTTACCTATAAAGAAGATGGTACCATTAAATCCTTCCAGCCTAAATATGAAAATGTACCGGAAAAGGTTGAAAAACAGCTCGTTATCGATATGGATAAAGATTACAATAAACTGGAAGCTCCGGTCGTTCCTCATATCAAGGCAACACAGGATCGTGTTACTCTGGAAATCCAGCGTGGCTGTATCCGCGGATGCCGTTTCTGCCAGGCTGGCATGATCTACCGTCCGACTAGAGAACGTGATATCGAAACCTTAAAAGAATCTGCAAGAATCATGCTGCAGAAGACAGGACATGAAGAAATCTCTTTAAGTTCTTTAAGTTCCAGTGATTACAGTCACCTAAAAGAGATCGTGAACTTCCTGATTGATGAATTCCGTGATGAGGCAGTCAATATTTCTCTGCCTTCTCTTAGAATCGATGCATTTGCTCTCGATGTTATGAGTAAAGTTCAGGATGTCAAAAAAAGCAGCCTCACTTTTGCTCCGGAAGCAGGTTCTCAGCGTCTTCGTAATGTTATTAATAAAGGACTTACGGAAGAAGATATCCTGCACGGCGCCGGTGAAGCTTTCAAGGGCGGATGGAATCAGGTTAAGCTTTATTTCATGCTTGGACTTCCTACTGAAACAGAAGATGATATGAAGGGCATCGCGCATCTTGCCCAGAAGATTGCCGAGACCTATTATGAAGTTGTTCCAAAGGAGCAGCGTAAAGGAAAAGTACAGATCAATGTCAGCACTTCTTTCTTTGTGCCAAAACCGTTCACCCCGTTCCAGTGGGCACCTATGTTCCGAGAAGAGGACTTTATCGAAAAAGCCAAAGTTGTTAAAAATGAGATTCGTTCCCAGTTGAACCAGCGAAGCATCCGTTACAACTGGCATGAACCTGATGTAACTGTACTGGAAGGTTTCCTTGCAAGAGGTGACCGACGCTGTGCTGATGTCATCCTTAAAGCATATGAAAAGGGTGCTCTTTATGATGCATGGTCTGAAAGCTTCCACTATGACATCTGGAAAGAAGCCTTTAAAGAAACCGGTGTGGATATTGAGTTCTATACACTCCGTGAACGCAGCACGGATGAGATTCTTCCATGGGATTTCATTGATGCAGGTGTTACCAAAAAATTCCTGATCCGTGAATGGGAACAGGCGAAAGCAGAAACTGTTACACCAAACTGCCGTCAGAAATGCTCTGGCTGTGGTGTACTTAAATACAAAGGAGGTGTGTGCTGTGAAAGTAAGAATTAAGTTTGCCAAAACCGGGCATATGAAATTTGTCGGCCATCTGGACACTATGCGTTATTTCCAGAAAGCCATCCGCCGTGCTGAGCTTCCAGTTGCATTCTCCGGTGGCTACAGTCCGCATATGATCATGTCTTTTGCGGCACCACTTGGTGTTGGTACAACCAGTCTTGGTGAGTACTTCGATATGGAGCTTACTGAAACTGTTCCAACCAAAGAGATTGAAAACCGTCTCAATGCCGTTATGGCAGAGGGTGTGTCCATCTGCTCTGCACGTCAGGTAGAAGACGGTAAGGCAAGTACCGCTATGGCTCTGGTAGCTGCTGCCGATTACTTTATCCAGTTCCGCGAAAGAAAAGAACCTGCTGCAGACTGGCGTGCCAGACTGAATGATTTTCTTTCCCAGAAAGAAATCATTGTAACCAAGAAAACTAAACGCAGCGAAAAAACAGTAGACATCCGTCCATATATTTATGAAATGCATTTAGACGGTGAAGGTGTTTTCATGCAGCTTGCTTCTGCAAGTTCCAACTACACCAAACCAGAACTTGTCATGGACACTTTCCTTCGTTGGATGGGTGAGGAACCACTTCCGTTCGCATACATGATCGAACGTCGTGAGATTTATGCCAACAAAGGTGATGAAGAACATCTGAAACTCGTTTCTATGGAATCATTAGGTGAAGAAGTTGAATAAGCTGATCATTACAGAAATGCTTCTTAACGAAGTTCCCTGTACCGTCTGTGCAATCGTCCAGGACCAGAAGGTAATTGAACTTCGTCTGGAGCCTTCCGGGAAAAAAAATACTCTTAACAATATTTATGTAGGACAAGTTGAAAACATTGCCGCCAATATTCAGGCGGCTTTTGTCCGTTTAAGCGATTCCGTAAATGGCTATCTGCCTCTGAATCAGTGTACGAATGCCATTTACACAGATGGTCGAAAAACAGATCAGCCCCTGCGTCCTGGAGACCAGCTTCTGGTTCAGATCAACCGTGAAGCCATGAAAGGGAAACTTCCTGCATTGACCGCAAATCTGAATTTTTCGGGAAAATATCTTGTTCTGACTACAGGAAATCGAAAAATAGGTTTTTCCAACAAACTTTCCAAGGAAGAGAGCAGTCTTCTGAATAAATGGCTGGAAGAAGAACGTAGCCTGCCGGAACGTGAGTATGGCATCATTGCCCGTACAAATGCTGCAGAAGCTTCCAAAGAAGAATTTTTTCATGAATTGGAAATGTTGAAAAAACAATATGAAAAAGTTGCCGTTCATGGACGGAACCGTACCTGTTACAGCCTTCTGTATGAAGCAGAACCATTTTACCTGGCAGCAGTTCGCGATGTCTATACCAGAGACCTGGATGAGATTGTTACTGATATTCCTGAAACACATGAAAAGATCTTCGCTTATCTCAGCGAATTTCAGCCAGATAAACTGGAAATACTGAAACTGTATCAGGATAAATTACTTCCACTATATAAACTTTACAGTCTGGAGGGTGCGATCGATGAAGTATGCCATGAAAAAATCTGGCTGAAAAGTGGAGGTTTTCTTGTTATCCAGCAGACGGAGGCATTTGTTTCCATTGATGTCAACAGTGGAAAATACACCGGCAGGAAAAAAGCAGAAGAGACTTACCGCAAAATAAATCTTGAAGCTGCTGCTGAGATTGCCCGTCAGATACGGCTTCGAAATCTTTCCGGAATCATCCTGATTGATTTCATCAATATGCAGAATCCGGATCATCAGGATGAACTTTTTCATGTCCTTCAGAAGTATCTCCGCAAAGACCCGGTCAAATGCAAAGCAATTGATATCACACCACTTCATATCCTCGAGATGACCAGGCAAAAGGTTCGACGCCCATTGATTGAAGATCTGAGGGAATTAAGTGCGAAATAAATTAGATATAATCTTAACTATTTTTTAACACTAGTTTCATTGACTTTTGGTCATATTTGAGGTTATAATGTTTGTCGGCTAAGTAATTGACTAATAAAGAGCCATTACATTGATTTAAAAATTATAGTATAAAGGCAGGTGAACAGAATGGATAATTGTGATTCTCACGGGCGAAGTTGTCGCACAGGACGAAAGAGCATAATAGAATGTGAGAATACTTATCACATTCTGTTTTAATCTGTCTGTTTTTATAAAATTCTGATTTCATATTTCAGGATTTTATTTCTATATATTTCTATTCAGATTCTCTTTTATCCTGTTTACAATCCCCTGAACACAATTGATAATCAATCCAATATTTGACATGTTTTAAAGAAAGGCATGCCTTTTTTGTGTTGTAGAAAATTACAAAAGAACAGGAGGGATACTGCATGGAAAAAAGAGTGCAGGACTACACCAGTGAGATTCTGGAAGTAGTAAAAAGCAATGCGTCACCGGCAGTTCTGTGTCAGCGTCTTCAGGATTATCATGAAAATGATATTGCTGATATATTAGAAAAGCTGAGCCCGGCAGAACGCTGCAAGTTATATAGAATTCTGGATATGGATACTATTTCCGATATTTTTGAAGTATATGGCGAACAGTATTTCCGCAACCTGGAAACCAACCTTCTTATCGAAATGCAGTCCAAAACGAATGTCGTGATTTCCTGCGGCGGTGGAACTCCAATGAGAGAATGTAATGTCGTTGAGATGAAGAAAAACGGACGTGTAGTTCTTCTAAC
>OGYW01001657.1_pt1 | contig 18956 bp, 18 predicted proteins | sample 1576621 | NCBI WGS metagenome assembly OGYW01 (sample SAMEA3541528, study PRJEB24748) | human gut metagenome | biome: human gut; feature: human-associated habitat; material: faeces | place: China | collected 2012 | reverse complement strand
CAGATTAAAGAACTTTTAAGCGTGTGTCAGAATTTCAGAGATATGATTAATGGGATGATTTAGGTGTTAAGTTTGAAACAAACGTTGTTGTTGGACGTTCCATAACAATTGATGAATTACAGGAAGAAGGCTATGCAGCTATCTTTGTAGGAAGTGGAGCAGGGCTTCCTCGTTTTCAAGGGATTCCGGGTGAAAATTTAAATGGTGTTTATGCCGCTAATGAATTTTTAACACGTGTCAATTTGATGAAAGGTTACGAATTTCCAAAGCATCCAACACCAGTGAAAATAAGTGATACTGTGTGTGTGATTGGAGCAGGAAATGTTGCGATGGATGCAGCCAGAACAGCAAAACGTTTAGGAGCTAAAAATGTTTATATCGTCTATCGTCGTGGAGAACAGGAAATTCCTGCCAGAGCTGAAGAAGTGCATCACGCTAAAGAAGAAGGTATCATCTTTAAGTTGTTAACAAATCCGGTTAAAATTGAGGGAAAAGATGGATGGGTTCATGCTATGGAATGTGTAGAAATGGAACTGGGAGAACCAGATGAAAGTGGTAGAAGAAGACCAGTTGTCAAGGAAGGTTCAAACTTTGTGATTGAAACAGGAACTGTTATTGTTTCCATTGGACAAAGTCCAAATCCATTGATTAGACAGACAACACCGGGCTTAGATACACAAAAATGGGGTGGAATTATTGTTGATACGTCCGATGCAGAATCCCAGGGTGATGACGATAGCGACGGCGAGTCCCTGCATCACCGGACTGTTCCACCAGTCGTAAAACTCACCGTAGTCGAAGAAGTAGGCGACTTCCAGCAGCAAGATTGCCCAGAGAACCGCTCCCAGCCAGTCGATACCGAACAGCGGGAACTTCTTGACGATGCGGAAATGGCGCGTACAGCCTTGTACGATAAGCAGATCTGTCAGCATCAATCCTGCTATGAACCAGTGCATATAGCTCCAGTGCATGTAATATCCTAAATGGGTGGCGATGATGCTCGATACCTGCATGCTGCCCAGAATGATGATGTGCAGCAGGGGGAAGAACACGGTAAAGTCGCGCTTGGGTGTCATCCACAGCTGGATGGTAGACAGTGCCTCGAAAGTTCCCTGAATCTTGCAGATCCCCTCGATGAAACAAAGCGTCCAGAGCAGCGGCAGGAAGGTCGTATACGGTGCGATGAGGTTGCACACAATCACTCCCAGCGAAGCCGCCGTGAGCAGCGTCTTGTTGGTGAAGCGGAACTTCATGCGGAAGAGCAGAGGAAAGTACACAGCCATCCCCGCCAGGTTGCAATAAAGGCACATCTGGAGGTCTTCGCGCATCAGGGAAGTTTCGCCTACCATGTGACTCAGGTTGGCCATGTAGAGTCCGCCCGAGAGCTGGAAGGTGACGGCGATGAAGATATACAGCCACGGCTGTAGCTTACGAGGCACGAAGTTGCGGAACATCGGCATCGTAAACGGTCCGTTCAGTACAGGTGCTCCCATATCAGTATTTCACTTTACATTCTACATTGAATCCGGCACGCAGCAGTTTCAGCTTGTCGGCACTGTTTTCTTTCAGGCTGATACGTACGGGTACACGCTGCTCCACCTTTACGAAGTTGCCCGTAGCATTGTCTTGCGGGATGAGGGAGAAAGCGGCTCCGGTAGCATCGGAAATCGATTCTACTACTCCCGTGTAGGTCACACCCGGTACGGCATCGGCTGTAAGTGTCACTTTGTAGCCCTCCTTGATGTTAGGAAGCTGAGTTTCACGGTAGTTGGCGATTACCCAGAGGTCGCTTCCGTCGACGATGTCTACCATCGTCTGTCCCGGCTGCACCAGTTGTCCCTCGTGAATATCCTTCTTGCCCGTCACGCCGTCGCAGGTAGCCACGATGACCGTATAGCTGAGGTTGAGCTGTGCCAGTTCGACGGCAGCCTGTGCCAGACGGACAGCCGCTTCGTTCTGTCCCAGACGGTGAGTCTGTTCACTTTTCACCAGCGAGGTAGAATGTTTGGCACGGAGCACCTGTTCGTAGCGTGCCTGACTGGCTTCGTAGGCTGTCTTTACATTGTCGTACTGCTGACGGGTGACCGCTTTCTGCTGCAACAGTTTCTGGTAACGCTCGTAGTCACGTTTGGCATTTTCCATCTGTACGCGTGCCTCCTCGATGCCGGCATCACTCACCCGCAGGTTATTCTGTGTGGTAGCGATACCCATGCTGGTAGCCTGCTGTCCCGACAGTGCGTTGGCAAGATCGGCTTCTGCCTGAGCCAGACGCAGCTTGAATTCGGCATCCTCGATGATGACCAGTGTATCACCCTTGTGTACCGGCTGATACTCTTCGAAACAAATCTGCTTGATGAAACCCTGTACACGAGTATTCACCGGAGTGATATGCTGTTTCACCTGAGCATTGTCGGTATATTCCACACCCGGATGAACGAAGCGTGAGCATACGTAGATAAGTGCCACTGCTAGCAGGCAGATGATAACGGTATTGTAAATGAGTTTTTGAACTTTTCTTGTAGCCATAATGGTATGTTTGTTATAAAGTGTAGTGTGTGTAATGTATAAATAGGATGACTTTCAACCTCTGTTTCTGTAATTTTTCTCTATCAGCCTGCAATGCCTGATAACGGGTATAAGCTTTGCAGCGTTTGTAAGCCTTATATCATGCAGGAACTTTTCAGCGTGTGTAAAACTTACAGCTGGTGTAAGCCTTACATTGTGCAGGAATTTTGCAGCAGGTGTGAGAATTACAGCGTGTGGGTAATGTATTTCATCTTATAATAATTGAAAATCACGTTGATACGCGCATTTACCAGTCCCATGTCGGCACTGAGCTTCATGTTGCTGGCATCCAGCATGTCGGTCAGCAGAGCCAGATCGTTCTGGTAGCGGTTGCTCGTCACGCTGTAGTTCTCGTTGGCAAGCTCCACGCTCTTCTGCTGTGTGCGCAGGTCGGTAAACGATGTGAGGAAATTGACATAACTCTCCTGCACCGCATGATTGGTCTGCTCCTGTGCCAGTTCGTACGTTTCCTGAGCCTTCCGCACGTTGAGGCGAGCCGCCTTCAGCTTCCGGTTGTTCTTGAAGAGTGACGAGATATTGTACTTCACGCCCACGCCCACATACCAGTAATTGAAATTATTGTCGAGCACAGGAACCTCGATGGTAATCGGTCCGTCCAGGTGTTCGGCAGCCATGAGCGAGATTTTCGGCAACCGTTCCGAACGTTCCAGCTTCTCCCGCTGACGGTTGATTTTGATGCCCGTTTCAGCCTGCTGCAAGTTGAGGTTGTTCTGCGCCGCCAGTTCCTGCCAGCTAGCCTCGCTCAGCGTCTGAATCTGACTGTCGTTCAGCGTAGTGTCCGGCTGTACCACCGTTCCTTCGGGCAAGTGCAGGGTAGTGACCAGCTGATGGTTGGCTATCTTGCAGGCATCCTCCACCTTGGCGAGTTGCAGGCGGAGCGTTTCCCGTTGCAGCTCATAGCGTGTGATATCATTTTGCAGTGCCGTACCCTGTTCCAGCCGTGCCTGCATGTTGGCGATTATCTGGTCGGTCAGTTCCAGATTCTTATGCAGCACCTCGATCTGGTTGTTCAGCTTATACAGATTGAGGTAATGTCCCACGAGCAGGAAGCGGATGTCCTGACGATTCTTCTGCCAGTCCATCTCCGCCAGTTGCTTCTCCAGCTCCGCCAGTTCGATACCGCTGCTGATGGCTCCTCCGGCATAGACCGCCAGCTGTGCCTCGAGGGCGAAATTGTTTCCCCAATGCGGCATCTCTATCTTGGTAGCGTTGCTGAAATCACGGTCCCACAGCTTTCCGTTTCCCCAGTAGCTGCCCGAAAGCGATGCGCTGATGTCGGGCAACCGCTGTGCCTTGGCAGCTTTCAGGTTCTCGTCGGCAACTTCCTTTCCGGTGCGGAACGTCTGGATACTCTTACTGTTCTCGTCGGCAAGACGAAACATTTCTTCGATGCCCATCGTACGCGACTGGGCACACAGATACTGGCTGCATAGTACTGCACCACACAGCACTATGAGCCTGCTTTTTTTGCTCATACAAATAAAATGTTTATTGGATTTTTACTGAATTGATACAAACAACGGGATAAAGCGCGGGAGGGGTAGAATCAAATCAATGCAGCTGCTCCCCACGCATGGAAATCGTGGATTTTATTGATGTAGCGAACTGTATTGACAAGAATGATAGCTTTCATATTTGTTGTTCCCTTGTTGTTGAATTTCGCCGGCAAAGGTAGAAAAACGACCAATAACTTGTAACCTTATATACCTCGATTTTTAAGAGCCTTTAACTCTTATGTAAGGTTTGTTTACAAGATACTCTCCTTGTATTCGGTAGGCGACATGCCGGTGGTACGCTTGAAGATGCGGTTGAAATGTGCCGTCGATTCGAATCCGCATTCCAGGCTGATTTGCGAGATATTCATCCGTTCGGCAGCAATGAGTTTGCAGGCATAGCCGATACGCATGTCGAGGATGTACTGCTTGAATGTCTTGCCGGTTTCCTGCTTGAAGTACCGGCAGAAAGCCGCCTCGTTCATAGCCGTGTACGAGGCTATCTCGCTCAGGCTGACAGGCTGCGTATAACGCTTGTTCAGGTAAGCGATGATTTTCTCTATCTTCTTGTCGCCGAACACCGACGGGTCGGGAATATAATTGGGAGAGGCTGCAAACTGCTTGCGGGGGAAAGCCGAGAGAGCTTGCAGCAGTGTAAGAATCTGTATAATCTGCTCCACTCCGTGCGATACGGGAATACGCTTCAGGCAGTCGGTTATCTCGCTTTTTCCGGCAAGCGGGAAGCGGATACCGCGGTGTGCTTTCTCCAGCAGCGAACGGATGGAGGCAAACTGTGTGTAGTGCGAGAACGAATACTGCATGAAATCTTTTTCCAGCTGAACATTTACTCCGCAGACGTGATACGTTTCGTTTTCCTGAGCTTCGGGACAGTTCTGCATGCAGTGAGGAAGTCCCGACCCGAAGAAAATCAGGTCGCCCGCCCGGTAGTCGATGATACTGTCGCCCACCAGACACCTGCCGTAGCCCTGCTCCACGTACATCAGTTCGTATTCGCTGTGGAAATGCCACGGATAGGTAAATCCGCGATAGTCGTAGAAACGTGCCCGTATCGGGTTCGAGCTGGAGATGGCAATGCGTTCGTTCAGTATCTTTCTCATGGCAGTCTGTAAAGGATTCTCTGCAAAAATACGCAAAACTCTTGCAAAAATACGCATAACTAAGTCTGTAAATTCACGCTATTTTTGCAACAGACAATCGAAAAAACAAATCAGATCATGAACGAACAGTTTAGCATAGCCGGAAAGGTAGCCGTAGTAACAGGCGGATCCGGCGTATTGGGAAGCAACATTGCCGAAGGTTTTCTGCGTGCAGGAGCCAAAGTCATTATTATAGGAGCACATCAGGACCGTGTGGATGCGGCACTCGAACGTCTTCGTACGGTGAGCAGTGAGGTCGCGGGTACGGTATGTAATGTGCTTGATATCAAAAGTCTGCAAGCAGTGAAAGAGCAGGTACTTTCGCAGTGGGGACGCATCGACATCCTGGTCAACGCAGCCGGAGGAAACATCCCCGGAGGTACACTCACTGTCGACCAGAACATTTTTGATATGAAGGTGGAAGACCTCGACAAGGTGGTCGACCTGAACCTGAACGGTACGGTATACCCTTGTCTGGTATTCGGTGAAATCATGGCACGCCAGCAGTACGGAGCCATCGTCAACGTATCATCGATGGCAGCCTACGAGTCGATTACCCGTGTGCCGGGCTATTCGATGGCGAAGAGTGCGGTAGAGAACTTCACCCGCTGGATGGCGCAGGAAATGGCTATCAAGTTCAGCGAAAAGATTCGTGTGAACGCCATTGCACCGGGGTTCTTCATCGGCAATCAGAACCGTGCTATCCTGATCAATCCCGACGGCTCGCTGACCGAACGTAGCCAGAAGGTGATTGCCAAGACTCCGATGAAGCGCTTCGGCGATATCTCCGAACTGAACGGAGCAGTACAGTTCCTTTGCAGCGACGCGGCAAGCTTCATTACCGGAGCCGTACTGGCAGTTGACGGTGGATTCAGTGCTTTCAGCGGGGTATAAGATAAGGAGATAGAAAATAAGAGGTCAGAAACACTCGTTGCAGCACTGATGCTTCGGGTCGGTTTAAATTATTGTAGCCGAAAGTAAAAGCTAAAACACTCGTTACAGCATTGATGTTTCGGGTCGGTTTAAATTATTGTAACCGAAAATAAAAGCTAAAAACTCGTTGCGGCATCGATGTTTCGGGTCGGTTTAAATTATTGTAACCGAAAGTAAAAGCTAAAACACTCGTTGCAGCATTGATGCTTCGGGCGAGTATAAAATAAAAAGATAATAAGAGCGTTCATGCCGGAGCAGTTCGTGTCCGCCCCTTGCGAAGGCGGGCAGTGCAGGCTACTCCGGCAGCAACGATAAACATACAGAGCATTATGATGGAAAAAACATGGAGATGGTTTGGAAAGAAAGATAAAATCACGCTTTCCATGCTCCGACAGATAGGAGTGGAGGGTATCGTAACCGCCCTTCACGATGTGCCGAACGGAGAAATCTGGACGGTGGAAGCGATAAACGACCTGAAGCAGTATATCGAATCGTACGGCATGCGCTGGTCGGTAGTAGAAAGTCTTCCGGTATGCGAGGCTATCAAATACGCAGGACCGGAGCGCGACCAGTTGATAGAAAACTATAAGGTGAGCCTTGCTAATCTGGGCAAGTGCGGTGTAAAGACCGTGTGCTACAACTTCATGCCGGTAATAGACTGGGTACGAACCGATTTGCAGCATCCTTGGCCCGACGGCAGCAGCTCGCTGTACTACGACCGTGTACGCTTTGCTTACTTCGATACACGCATCCTGCAACGTGAGGGAGCCGAGAAGGACTATACGGAAGAAGAGTTGCGTAAGGTGGCAGAGCTGGACAAGGTAATTACCGAAGCAGAAAAGGATGAACTGGTAGATGCCATCATTGTGAAGACACAGGGCTTCGTGAACGGCAATATCCGTGAGGGCGACAAGAATCCGGTAGCTATCTTCAAGCGTCTGCTCTCGCTCTACGACGGCATCGACCGTGATGCACTGCGTGAAAACATGCGCTATTTCCTTTCGGCCATCATGCCGGTGTGCGAGGAGTACGGCGTAAACATGTGCGTGCATCCTGACGATCCTCCTTTCCAGATTCTGGGACTACCGCGTATCGTGACCAACGAAGAGGATATCGACTGGTTCCTCCGTGCGGTAGACAATCCGCATAACGGTCTGACCTTCTGTGCGGGTTCGCTCAGCGCAGGCGAGCATAACGATACGCGCGAGCTGGCAAAGAAGTTTGCCAAGCGTACTCACTTCGTACACCTGCGCAGCACGGCTGCCATGCCGGGAGGTAACTTCATCGAGAGTTCGCACCTGTCGGGACGCGGTCACCTTATCGACCTGATCCGTATCTTCGAGCAGGAGAATCCGGGACTCCCCATGCGTGTGGACCACGGCCGCATGATGCTGGGTGACGAAGACAAGGGCTACAACGCCGGTTACTCATTCCACGGACGTATGTTTGCCCTGGCTCAGGTAGAAGGTATGATGGCGGTGGTGGAAGATGAGCTGAAACGTGGCGTCACACTCTGAAACCGTCAGCAAAAGATGATGATCTTTCGCTGAAATCTGTACAAAAAATAATAATTCCTGCCCATGTTTTTCCTAAAATGTGCTGATGTTTTTTAGGGGAAAGGTGGGCAGGAATATAGAGTATAAAAAAGGATTGCGTGAAGACGAAATCCTTATCTGAAAGTGAGAATTTGCCGGAGAACGGATATTATCCCGCCTGGCAAAACCCAAAGTAGCCGGATTCTTTGTTTTCCACAGAGAGTCCGGCTACTTTTTATTTGTTAGGAGGAAGGAGCGGTCGAACGGTTTGCAGAGTTCCTGTGAAAAATGATGCTTTTATGTGAGTTCGATATAAAATCAAAAAATAGCAAGTTGTCCGTTATTGACAAAATTTACGTCAATGGTAGGTTTCTTTTCAAAAAAGCAGTATGTTGCGATAGCCGACAATGAATTTGCAATAAAGTTATTAAAAGAACGATGTCTGGAGTGTTCTATCTGTGCTATGTTCTTCAATTCATCATTGACAGTTTCAATCAAAGCTCTTTTTCTGAGCAGAATCTTGTCGGCTATACTCATCAGGGAATTCTTCATATTGTTTTTGATCTTGATGACAAGCTGTATGCCGTTAAGGAAAAGATTCTCGAACAGTTCCTGCCCGATATATCCCTTGTCGGCACATAATTTTCCCTTTATGTTTTTCAGGAGCTTGCCTTGTTTCAACGGCTCGCTGTTATCCATATTTCCGGGAGTGAATATGAAATTCAGGATTTCGCCCTTTTCGTTGATTATCAGGTGCAATTTGAATCCGAAGAACCATCCCGTTGAACTTCTCCCACGCTCGGTAAGCCCCTCAAATGACTTGTGATTCAATATACGTTGGTTGCGGCAGACACGCAGGACTGTAGAATCGACAAAACTGATGCTGGTACATATCCCCAACAGGATTTTCTTAATGAAAATGCTCAGAGGAAGCAGTACTTCCTTCTCCAGTTCTACAAAACGGTTATAGGACACCAGGCGCGTAAACAGGTGTTTCAGGTGTTTGCATACATATTCCTTGTAATAATGCTTGAGGCAGCGGAAACCGCCGGAGTGGAACAAAATGAGAATAATCATAATCTCTGCATCGCTCATACGGTTGGGCTTGTTACGATGTCTGGCTTTCTTATCTTCAATCATATATTTTTCCTGTCGCAACGCAAATTCCTTGCAAAAATCATTGGCATACAATAAATTTCTGTAATTTCAGACTCTGAGAACATAGCGGTAATTGTTTAAATGTTATAATTGGTCACTATAAATTTAAGACTTTTATTGCTATGTCGCTAATTTTCAATGAAATATTTATTCGCTTATATCGAAATCGCGTTAAATTATAATGTTATGAAAAGAATTATTTTTAGTGTTTTTATTCTTTATGCTTATGTAGGCTTTGCATCGTGTGGCGGTTTGTTACAAAAGACACCATTCAAAAAGTCTATGGAGGCGACCATGGAATCTGTGAGTGTTAATGAACAGAATCAAGTGAATGCTTTTTTACAAGAGCTATATGACAAATACGTTTTCTGGAACGATGAGGTTGGTAATTTTGAAGATGTTGTAGAACATTTTTCCCAAAAGATTCTTACTGAATTGCGTAAGGCATATGAATATGAATATGATGGTAGCGGCTACGCAGTTTGGCTTTTTCGTACTGGCGCGCAGGATGGTCCAGAAGATAAATCTAAGGTAACATCTATATTGATAGAAGGGGATGATTGGTATACTGTATTTTTCAGCGATATGGGTCTCAAAGGGAGTTGCCGTTTTCAAGCAAAATTGGTTGACGGGAAAGTTTTTGTTTCTGAATTTGAAAATGGATCTATGAAATAGTAATCGCTTTCATACTTGTCCCTCGTATTTATGGAATATATACGGTTTTGTTAGATGCTTTTGGTGGCTAAGAAAGAGTTGTATAGACAAGTAGTTCTATGATGCTGGTTTTAAAACCCATACCATAAGCAACGTGAGTGCGACATATAATCAAAAGATAGTAAGCTGCCCGTCATTGATAAAGTTTACTTCAATGGCGGGTTGCTTTTCAAAGAAACAATAGACTACGATTACTGACAATGAGTTGGCAATGAAATTGCTGGAAAAACGATTTCGTGAGTGTTCTATCCTTCAATCATGTATTTATCCTCTTGCAATGCAAATTCATTGCAAGAATCATTGACCATACAATAAATCTCTGTAATTTTAGACTCTGGAAACATAGTGGTAATCGTTTAAATGTTATAATTCAGCACTATAAATTTAATACTTTTATCGCTATGTTTCTAATTATCAGTAAAATATATTTATCGCTTTCTGAACTCACGTTACTTCTGGTTGTTCAGCAGCTCGCTAGTCTTGTGCATTCTTCTATATTACTACTGTGACGTACTTGCTTCAGCATTACTCTTCGAATTGTTTCAACAGCTCCTTGCACCTTTGTACATGCTTTTTATACTGAAACAGCGTGTTTGCAATGGCGAGAATGATGAAAACAATACCCGATACGGTGATGAGCTGAACGGCAGTGGGGTTGTCTGCACGGGCATACAGATGCATAAAGATATAGGTAAGCATCACGATCAGAGGAATAATGCTTCCGATGAGCGCCCAGTCATAGAACTTGCGATAGCCGGCAATTTTTTCCGTCACCGTCCGTACATCGTCATTCAGCAGATCGTCCATTCCCAGTTTCCGGCTGACCCACAGGCTGATTCCCAGGTCGGCCAGTGCCCATAACGATACCAGTATTCCGAACAGTATCGGAAAATTCGTATTCAGGCAGATAATCATAACCGCAGGTATAGTCAGTATATCGAGCCACATTCTGCTTTTGATTTCCTTGCTGACAGCCAGTGCAGGCTGCTTTCTGATAGATTTGAAAAACTTTTCGTTCAGGGCATCCTGTTTTTTCAGCTCCTTCTTGAGTGTGTTGTATTCCGATTTCAGAATCTGAAGTTCTTGTTCAATATCAATTTCCATACGATTCTTTTTTTAGATGTTAGACATTTTTTTCAACAGCTCCTTGATGCGGACCAACTTGAATGAGACGTTTTTGACAGAAATACCTAGGATAGCGCCAATCTCGTCGTAACTCAGGCCTTCGAGCCACAACAGGACAACGCTTCTGTCAACCAGTCCCAATGCGTTGATTCGTGCATAAAGTTGCTTTATTTGCAGATTTTTTTCAAGATTGCTGCTAGTGTGGAGGTCGATACCTAAAGTCAGCCGTTCCTGTTCTTTCTTCTGTTTGTTGTGGAAGTTGATACAGTAGTTCAGGCTGACACGATAGATCCAGGTCTTTATGTCACTTTTTCCCTTAAAGGCATCAAAGCCCTTCCACAGTCTGACCAGAATTTCCTGGTACAGATCGTTCACCTCGTCTGTATTGTCTGAAAACATGTGGCAGACGGTGTAAATAGTCCGTTCATACATTCGGATGATTTCCGTAAATTGCTGTTCTTTCGTATCCATTTTATTTCTTGTTTCTATTTGTTAGACCGTAAACTGGCTTAAAAACTATACGCTTGCAGCAATTTTTTTTTGAATGATGTATCATATGGATGGCATGGGTTTGAATACAGTATTTCAGTACGTCATCGGTATAGCGTAAGAAACTACTACTGTTCTTACACCGGCCTGTGGGTATTGTTTTTGATAATATTCCGTAAGGTCGAAATACAGATACGGAGTGATAAGCGTTGTGTTTTCGGATTTTGTCTGTGCTCCTCTGACGAGAAAGACGTCGAATGGAGGATAGGATGTTTCATTTCCTGATTCATCCAGGAACGTCCATTCCATATATCCTGATATGCTTCCCTTGCCAGATAACGGCAGAAGTTTGTAAGATTCGGGAAACTCTTCGGGATTTTTGTTGACCTGCTTCAGGATACCTTTTCCCTGCATCTGTTCCGTATTGTCTATGATAACCCATTTCGAAAGACCTTCTCCATAAAAATAAATCAGGTAATGGTTGTCCAGCGGCATAACGGGATTCGATTTCAGATTTTTTTCAATCGTCTCTTTATCGTCGGCATCTATCGCATAGCTGTATTCGGGAATAAACTTGTCCTTGTAGTACCATGCAGGGATGAAATTTCCGGGAAGATTTTCCGAATCCTTTTTCTCTTTAGATAGAATTTCCAACAGTTGGTATTCCGTCCATGCAGGCTGACTCATACGGTGATCCAGATAACTCGTTTCGCTGATTCTGATTTCATATTCATATCCTTCTTCATACTCGAACCCTTTGATAGAACTCAGACTTTCCCATTCGGCAGACTGTTCTTTCTTTACAGCATATACATCCGTCAGGTAATTGAATCCGTCAGACCAGCCGACACCCGGTATCTGTTGAGAAGCTACCGTCAGGAGATATTCCTTGTAGTCTGTAATTTGTCTGCCTTCTTCATCTTCATTGTTGCAGCCGGTGAGATTGAGTGTGCACAGGAATAACATCAGTATTCCCCATAATTTATTTGTCTTCATATTACTTTGATTTATAGTTCTGTGTCTGAATTTGAATTTCTGTAAAGAAACTCGTATGGTCATGAGACTTTTTGCGTATTGATATATATGTTTTTATGTGACGAAACAAATATACTATAAAACAAATTGAAAATGATTCTTTTGATGCTAATGTGTTTAAAAACGGGATTATTGTATGAGATATCTTTTGCCTCTGTTTGAGTGTGAGATTGAAACAATGATGCTTAAAACAAAATATTATAGGAAAAAAGATTATTTTATAATCATAATTGTATATTTGGTGATGAGTTTACTTTATATTAATAAACGGCAAATTATTATATATTGATTTTATTTATTGGGATATGAAGACAACGTTTTTATGGAGTGTATGTATTTTCTTGTTATGCCTGCTCGGTTTGAACGGGTGCAGCAGTGACACAGACGAACCGGCAACTGAAGTTTACCATCTCTCGTTCGAGAAAGATTATTACGAATGTCCTTTGATAGGGACCAAGAGTATCATGGTACGAGGGGGAAACAGAGATTATGACGTGGAAGTGGCGAATCCTGAAATTATGGAGGTAACAGTCGATTTGTCGAGTCCGGTCGGGATGGGCAGCCTGCGTATAGTTCCCAGACAAAAAGGGAAAACAATGGTTACGGTGAAAGATAATGTTACCCATGAAACCGTTAGTCTGGAAGTAAAGATAGTAGACGCTTATCTGAATCTTTTGGTAGCCAATCCGGTACATGAACCTTACGCTCAGGGTGATGAACTTTTCCTGATAAATAATGAGGATAGAGATTTCTATTTGTACGACGAAAACTGGCAGCTGCGTGATAGTGGCAGCTATAAGTTTTATGTCGACGGTGAAACTCCTTTTCTGGAACTGACGTTTGCAAAGGGTACGGACGGGAAAAAGATCCGTCTGTACGATATATCTTTGACAAACCAGCAGATGTTTGCTGTAATAAAGTCGTTGTTGGGATGGGACTGGAGAGAGTATATGAACGGTGGGGCAGTCACTCGGGAAGTGTCGCCTATTGTCATGCACGCTACAGATACGGAAACCGGTGCCGACTGTTATTTTATGGTCCAAACACACAATATGCCCGAACATGTGCTCGACTGAATTGTAATTCCTAGGTTTTTCGATATTCCCCTTACCATGCCGACCGGATGGTGAGGGGAATTTTTTTCATCTTGGGCGAGATATTATTCCGCCTTTTTTTATGGATCGGAAGGTGAAAATACAATGTGTCAGCGTGAATACCTTATTTTGTACTTTTTATGCAATATGTGTTTAAAATATGTAAAATATAACTGTTGTTTACTTTCTTCTTGCTAGTTCTAAAGTTATGCGAAGAGGTGGTTGTTGCTTACATTATGATTTATAAATGCTGTTATTTGTATATTTATTTCTAAGTATTGTGCTTGTATGGTGTAAAAATGTTTATTTAGATGAATATTTTTTATATAAAATTAGTTTAAAATAAAAATATCTATTTATATTTGTGGAAACAATAAAAATGGTTTGCGATTATGGAACGTATATGGATTAATTGGAAAGACAATTGCAGAAAGGCATTGTCCTCTGTTGTGGCATTTTTGCTGGTTTTGGTAATGTATGGATGTTCTGGTAATTCTTCTGATGAACCCGAGTCAGAAATGCTGGTCTTGAACGCTACTTCACTCCTGATTGAAGCGGATGGAGCAGATGTAACAGAATTTACTGTAACAAAAGGGAATCAGGATGTAACTGCTGCTGCAGAAATCTTGCAGGATGGAAAGGTTTTTTCTGGAACTCGCTTCTATACAGATACTGAAGGTGAATATAAATTCTCAGCTCGCTATAACGGTGAAACTTCTGCTGAAATTGTAGTACGTGCTACCAAATCGGAAAATCTCGTTATGCCTGCCGATCCGGAACCGGACCGTTATGAAGGATTTGTGAAACGTGTTCTGTTATTGCAGGCTACAGGTACCTGGTGTGGATGGTGTCCAGCTGTTATGGCTAGTATAAAGGAATATAATAATTCATTCTCAGATGGAATGGCTGTTTTTGCCGCTGCTCATAACCGCGATGCTATGTCTAATAATTTTGCTGATAAAGTTATTCAGTGGTTGAGTGTATCTGGTTTCCCGACATTGAATATTAATTTAGTTCCGGGTGAAACAGTTTCTTGTTATACAAACGGAAGTGATGTTGTAACGGCAAATGTTGATGCTATTAGAAAAGTAGTAGAAACGTATACAGCAAAGGATGCCAAAAGTGCTATTGCGGCTGTAGTACGTGCTGATAAGGCTTCTAATAAGGTAGAGGTTGAAGCTAAGATAAAGATAGCCGAAGGTGGCAGTTACCGTGTGGCTGCTTGGCTGCTTGAAGATGGTATTTTGGATAACAGTCAGCAAAATTATACAGATTTGACGGATGATTTCTCTACACACAACAATGTATTGCGTCAGTCAAGCGCATCGCTTGCTTTCGGTGATAAGCTGGGTGATTCACTTCCGGCAGGTTCTACAGAAGACTATTCATGCAGTTTTACACTGTCATCCGAAAAGATGGATAACTGCCGTGTGGTTATCATGGTTACAGCTCCAGAAGGTGGCGTGTTTGCTGTAGACAATGTAGTGATGTGTCCGCTTAATGATAAGGTTGGATTTGAGTACAAATAATAAGCTGTATGCGATATCTGTTTTTAAAAATACAGCTCTTGTTGTTTGTTCTCTGTGCAATGGCTTCCTGTAGTGACAGCAATGATGAACCGACTGTACAGGAACCGTTTCTGGAAATAACTCCATCGGGGGGAGAGGAAATCTCCTCCGAGGGAGGTAAGCTGACACTTACGGTAAAAAGTAATGTTGACTGGGAAGTGACAAGCGACCAGTATTGGTGCAAGGTGACTGCCGGAGATGCATTGACAGGCAATCAGACACTCAATTTGGAAGTCGAGGAGAACTTGTCGCAAAATTCTCGTCAGGCTACACTCAGTTTTACTTATTCTGCTACGGACGGATCTCATACCAGTGAGGTAACTGTGCTTCAGAAAGGACAGGAGTTTGTTGCAGGAGGAACTTATAAGATTCCCGTGGTGTTTCATGTATTGTATTCCAACCGGAACATGCCTACACAGTATGTTCGTGAAGGACACTTGCAGACAGTGCTCGATGAGGTGAATAAACTGTATAGCGAGTGCAGTCAGGATCTGAAACTGGAATTTGTCATGGCAACAGTCGATCCGGATGGTAATCTGATGGAAGAACCGGGAGTGGACCGTATACCTTGGGCTTCTATTCCTATTGATTGTGAAAAGTTCATGTCTAGTTCAGATGATAAATATCTCGACCTGATATGGAATCCGGATGAGTATATGAATATTATGTTGTATAAATTCAGTAATAGTGCCATTGCCGGTATTGCACAGTTCCCCTTCCTGCTGGCTCCAGATTATTTGGAAGGTTGTGAAATCTGGACAGGAGGAGCGCTCTCTCAGGAAAACCTGAATCGTCCGCAGTGCATATCAGTGAATAGTGACTATGTATACAACATGGTATCGCTGACACCTGAAACACCTGATGGTGACGATGGATGTGTAGCTATGACCATAGCGCACGAACTGGGACATTATCTGGGATTGCGTCATGTCTTTTCTGAATCTCTTTGGGGATGCCGTGATACTGATTACTGCGATGATACTCCTACCTACGACAGATCTGCTTACGAAAAGCTGGTAGCTACCTATTTGGGCACTTCCAACTTTAAAGATTATTTGGATGAACTGATACAGAGAGAGAGTTGCACCGACGGTAGCGTATTCGTATCGGACAATATTATGGATTACTCTATTTCGTACTCCAATAAGTTTACGTCCGATCAGGCTGAACGCATACGTTATATTCTTGAAAAAGGTGTATTCGTTCCCGGTCCTAAAAACAGAACGAATGAAACCAAGTCGAGAAGTATCGGAAAGCTTGATTTACCTATGACCATAATGAAATGAGAAAATGTTATTAATTAAAAATTGCTTATGAAAAAGTTTATGAAATGGATGCCGATATCTATGATGATATTGGGTAGTATGTTTATGTTTGCTGCATGTAGTGACGATAACGAACCTACAACACCGGAAGAACCCGGAACAGAAACTCCCGGAGCAAAGGTCAGCATTCAGTTGGGTTATGAAAGTATTGAGGTAGAAGCTGCCGGAGGTTCTGCTGAAGTTACTTATACGCTGAAAAATGCAGGTACAAACCCGAAAATAAGCGGAACTTCTGATCAGGACTGGATTACAGACATTCAGGCTGCCGACGGTAAGGTTACCATGTCTGTTGCTGCAAATACTGAAACTGCAGACCGTACAGCTAAAGTAACATTGACTTATTCTGATGATGAGAAAAATGCTGCATCTGCCGAATTGACCGTTACACAGGGAGCTAAGGCAGAAGAATTGTTCACTATCACAATTCCTGGAGAAAGCGGTTCTACATGGATTCCGTTCGAAATCCAGCCAAAAGACCAGTCAGCTCAATACTTCCTTAACATTCGTCCGGCTGAAGAAATGGAAGGATTTGTAAGTGATGAGGCTTTGTTCAATTCAGATATGAGCTTCTATCAGGAACTGGCAGATCAGTACGGAATGTCTTTGAATGATGTATTGGTAGCAACAGGAGCCCTTGTAAGCGGTCCGATGGAAGATTATCTGTTTACTAAATTGTCACCGTCTACTGAATATTGTATCTATTGCTACGGAGTAGAAAACGGTAAACTGGTTGCCCCTATATCAAAGGTTAACGCTGCTACAACTGCTGCTGCACCGGTAGATAACCAGATTACTATTGATGTAACTAATAAAATAGCATCTTCTGTAGCATTCACTGTAAAAGTTACTACATTCGATGCTTATGCTTTGGCTATATTCGATGGCAGTGCAAGCGATGCTGAAATTGAATCTGCTCTGATGGGAGAAGATGTAAGTATTTATGCTGGTAATCAGCAATTATCACTCAATACAGCTTTGGAAGTTGGTAAGGAATATGCAATTGCTGCTATCGGACGCGCTGGTAATACAGCAACAACTAAGTTGGTTGTTACTAGATTTACAGCAGAAGAAGGTCAGGTGGTTGAAAACTTGACTTTGGACATGACAGCATTGGCATTTGATGGTGATGAACTCGCTGCACATTTGGGCGTAGATGATTTGAAAGGCAGACCGATTTTGTTCAATAACATCGAAACTAACGGTACTTATACACTTACTTATCCGGTAACAGTTGAAGAATTGGCCGATTTGAGAAAGCAAGTTGAAGAACAAAATCCGGATAAAGAGATTACTGATGAAACTCTCTATACTGTAATTTTGAATGCTTTTGCTGCTTATAGTTCTCCAGATAGACAGTCATTGTGGCTTGCTTCAGAAGGTAGTTGGGTAGTGCTTAGTATGACAATTGATGAGGCTCAAAAGAATTATAAAGTTGGATCAGTTGATATTGAAGTAAATGAAAATACTTACTCACCAGTTGAAGAAATTGACAAGTATTTGGATTTGAATACTTCGAAAGTTCTGTTTAAGAAAGCTGGTAACCTTGATGTTAAAGCTGCCGCAGCTGCTGTCAAGAAGTACTTGGATAAGAAGTATACATTTAAGACTTCTATCGAATCTCAGTCAATGATTAAATCAATGAAAAAATAATCTTTTGGGATATTACTTGCATGGCTTTGTCCGGAATGTTTCTGGACAAAGTTCATAAGAGAAGATAAGGAAAACGTTCCGTCAGGCTTATAAGGCTTGGCGGAACGTTCTTTTTTATGTACTCATAGGTATACAGGTCGTGAGAAAAGATCTGTAATAGTTTCTTCACACGAATCACACGGTTTCTTTACATCGCGTTTATGTGGGTGTAATACCCGGCTTTTACTTTTGTTGCGTCAATTTAGAAACACTTAACTAAAGAATATGATGACAACAAAATTTAAACAGTTCTTATTGTTTTTTATGGTCTTGCTGCTTTCGGCAGGACAAGTGATGGCTCAGGACAACCGGGCTGTCATTTCGGGTATTGTAACCGATGAAACCGGAATGGGGGTTATCGGAGCTGCTATTCAGGTAAAGAATGAATCAACCGGATTTAATACCGGTTCTATTACAAATGAAAATGGTGAATATACCATCAAGCAGTTACCGCTGGGTGGACCATACAGTATAACGGTAACTTACGTAGGCTATGGCGATCAGAAGAAAACTGGATATACACTGAATCAGGGAGATTTGCTCCGACTGGATTTTCAGTTGAAAGAAGAGAGTGTAGTGATGGAGGCGGTAGAAGTAGTTGCAAATTCATTGAAGAATACTATTGCCACTACCGGAGCTGCTACTTCCGTTACGGAACGCGACCTGGCAAAGCTTCCTGTAAACGGACGTAACTTTACTTCGCTGGTAGATCTTTCTCCACTTAGTACCGGCTCCAGCCTGTCAGGACAGCTTGCATCGTCTACCAACTATACCATCGACGGTATGACGGCAAAGAATCCGACTTCGGGAGGTAGTACGACAAGCCGAAACGGTGTGCCGTATGCTATTTCTATGGAGGCTATCCGTGAGTTTAAGGTGGTAACCAATCAGTACGATGTGACCAACGGACGTGCCGGAGGTGGTACGGTGAGTACAGTTACCAAGTCGGGTACCAATACGCTGACCGGTAGCGCGTTTACTTTTGCCCGTGCCAACTGGTTGTCCAGCCCGTATGATATCCGCGGAAACAAGCGCGACAATGACTTCTCTACTTA
>OGYW01001651.1_pt1 | contig 19018 bp, 17 predicted proteins | sample 1576621 | NCBI WGS metagenome assembly OGYW01 (sample SAMEA3541528, study PRJEB24748) | human gut metagenome | biome: human gut; feature: human-associated habitat; material: faeces | place: China | collected 2012 | reverse complement strand
CTTTCATTGAGTACCAGCGTTCGATGGTCGGTTCCATGGGAGTATCCTCACTTTCAGGTGGTTTCTGATAGATATACTTATACAATTTGAGCATATCACAGCAAGGTGGATTTATCAAGGATTATTGCGGACTATTGTAAGCAAGGCAAAGGCATGGCTGCACGAGCATGGCATGAGCCCTAATCTGGCGGGATGATAATCCCCCCATTGATCTGCCTGAAGAACATCGAAGCGAGTTCTATAACAACTGAATCAACGACATCACGACGGAACGGTCGGGCTGAAACAGGGCCGCGCTAAATCCGCTTCCAGGTCACTTGATCGTGGGCAGCAGCCCGAACATGAACCGGTAGTTATTCCAGACATACGTGAGAGGCCACCGGCAAGGTAAGACACTATAGTTCTATCTATAGGTCTGCCTTGTCGGTGGCCTTTTTTTGTTTTTCACCGACATCACAAATACATATTCGCAGCCTGAAGTACAAGGGCCAAGGATACAAATACGCTGATTTCAAATCTATTTGAAAAAGCAGTATGGGTACCCTTAGATTTCTGCGCCCTTTTTCAGGCAAGCAGCATCGGGAGTCCTTTTCGCCAGCGTAGTTGTGTCCTTTGGACCGCAGCAGGCGGAAAGGACTTTTTATGTGCGATCAGTGGCTCTGCTATATCGCTGAATACCCGTGATCTCTGAATTTTTGACTTTCACCCAAATTCAAAAATTCAAAGGAGATTACGACAAATGGGATTTAATTATGGACTCGAAAAGAGAAAGTTCACCGAGGAGTGGAAGAAGCTCTACAGCGAATACACAGTGATCTCTCGGCCTTCGTCGCAGTCGACTTCCATGTCATGGTCGATGGCGATATCATCCCGTGTCAGTTCGTTGTTTTCCTTCAAATTCTCACGCTCCTTTGGGCAAAAAATAGGGCATCGCTGCTTGTGCGATGCCCGAAGTGGATATATAGGTTTTTACATTGTCAGTGTCGGCCCGGCTTCTTCCTGTTCCTCTGCTGCAACAAGCTCCAATGTGGGGCGAATAATCAGATCATACCTTGCGTTCACATATTCCTTGTAGAATTCCTTTTGCAGATCGGAAATACCGGGTACTTGATCAATGAAGCTTTCAATCTCTCCCATATTGATTCTTGGTGCAATCCGCTTTAAAGCTTCATTGGCGTCCTCATTCTCGGCACGGCTCAAAAAGTCGTAGTAGTTGATCTTTCGCCCCTTAAGCTTGATCGCAGAGGTGGGGAATTGAAAAACCCTGGCGTGAAGCTCAGCTTCATTGGCAAGCACCTTTTTCATCACCTTGTCATCGGCTTGCGGCAGCAAGCAGCTCCCGCAGTCAAAGACGGGGGCGATTTCCGCTTCACCTTTGGCATCATCATAGAGAAAACCCCAATTGCCGTTGTGCCGGTCAAAGTTCCCAAGCAGAGCGTCCGCAATGAACATGTTCCAAAAGTGCTCACGTAGAACTATTGGGGAGACATACTGCTGCTTGTCGATGGTGTCCATAACGTCGGAAAGCTCCGTTCCGCTTCCGTTGCTAACGGAGTCAAGAACCGTGTTCTTTATGGAACAGAAGTCAAACAGCCTCTTGCCGCCTGCGGTAAAATCCTTACAGGCGCAGACGAGCTTTTCCTTTCCCTTGACGGTGAAGAGACCGAGCATGGTTTCCTGCGCTCGGATGCCCAGCATATTGAAGATGCTGCTGGCAATGTGTTCGCTGATACAGCTATTTGTATAGGACAGGTCGGTCGGCTTTCCCTCGGCAGAAGGCGGGAACTTCAGCATATATGCTTCGCCGTTATATTCAACGGCGATCTTGCTTCCGTTTGCTCCGTTGTATGCTCTGCCGGGGATCACCCTGCAATTCGTAAAATCAATCATATTCTCGCTCCATATAGATATTTCTTTCTCAGATAGTTTGCGTGTTCGGAGGTAATGATTCCGTCGCTAATCTCCGCCATGTTGATGCTGCCGTAAAGCTCGCCCCACAAGCAATCCATGAGTCCGCTGTGAGATTTCAGACCGTCCTTATAGGCATCCAAATCATGCTGGAGATAGTCGGGCAGTCCGTATTCAAAGGCTTGTTCACGTTCTGCCTGGTGGATGCCGCCCTCGGTCAACAGCTCCATAGATACGCCAAGTGCCTTTGCCAGCTTATACACAGTTTCGGCGGAACACTTTTCGAGCTTGGTTTTTCCGCTACAGATGTCGTTCAGCGTAGCATGGGGGATTCCAGCTTGTACCGCAAGCCGATATTTCGTCATATCCCGCTTGGCAAGCAAATCTTCTATGATCATCGTGTTCGCCTCCTTCCTCTATATTATATCGGCATACCGAAATAAAATCAAGAGGTTACTCACAACTTCACAGAAAATTTGCTTTTCATCTTACTTTCCGGTCGCTCTGGCTACGCTTCGAGTCAGATTGACGGCGGTGGTGGTCGCATGAACGACGCTCATCATGTTCACCTTGACGGAGCTGTCGAGGCCGAACTGCTGGGCGATACGAGGCACTTCGTTGGCTGCGAGCATGATGCCGAGTCCAAGAAGCATGTGATCCGGGAAGGTAAGCAAGCCGAGGAACAGCAGCGTTGTCTGCATAAACGCCGTCAGACAGATTGCTGCTACCTGCTTACACCATTGGTTAAATCCATCGGTATATCCACGGGGGACGCTGAACATATACAGGCTTCCGACTGCCATCTGCACGAGCAGGATGCCGCCGCGCTTGATATTCTGGAAGAAAATCTTGATCACGCAGTAGGCAAAGGCAATCAGACACAGAAGGTTGAGAAGGCCAAAGGTCACTTGGGTTGACACGGCAAAACTGCCTTCCAAGACGGATGTGCTTTGCCCTGCAAGATCCAGACTCTGGCCGCCCGCTACCATGCTTGTTAGGTCATGTGCGAAGGTGTTTTGCAGGCTGATGCAGAACTTATACAGTTCAACAGGAACCACGCCGATCAAGCTGCAGGCAAAGAAGCCCTTGAGGATGTTGATGCTTGTGGTTTTGATGTTGGCTCTGCCGTTCTGATACTCTATTGCCACATCAAAAATGGCGACAACCGTTCCAGCAACGAACAGCGACCATCCAAACAGCGTGAAAAGCCTGATAGTAGCCTGTACCCAGGACAAGTCGAAGATTTCGGCGCCCATGTTGCCCATCATGGTAAAGAAGTCAGCAACGGCGCCGTAGATGATCTCATAGAACCATTGGAGGATGGCGTCAAAGATGGTGTTGGCAATCTGTGTGCCGAGATAGAGCTTGATCCGCACGTCATCGTCTTCCTCATCGGAAAGGGTGATCTGATGCGGGGACTGTCTGATACCTACGGACTGGAGCTTTTCGTACACATCGTAGATGCTGCGGGGAAAGTCCAGCACGAGAGTGCCGCCGTCCCTTTTCTCTATGATTGCGTTGATTTTCATGCTCACATTCCTCCCATATCCATGCCCTCGTCCTCGGACACGAGTTCTTCGAGAAACTCATCGAGAGATCTGTCGCTGTCAAAATACACGAAGCCGCCGTTCACAAACTGACCATCGTGTTCCTCGGCGAAATACTCACCAAAGCCGGAGAAGTCGAAGTATTCCTCCATCTCGATGTTCATTCCGTACTCGTCCACGTTATTCACGAGGAAATGGCCGACGTCGGATTCGCTCTTTGCGTCGGGGAGGAAGCCAAACTCTCCGAGGTGCTGTGCAACGGCAGCAATGTTGGCGGCGCTTTTAACATCGGCGAGCTCGACGGCCGCAGTCAGCTTGCCCCAATCCATATCGTCGGTGTCCAGAGAGCGAAGCATTTTGTTTGTCTCATACAGCCCTTCACTGCGGATGATGCCTTCAATGCGTTCCTCCCAGGCGTCATCCTCTCCTTGGTTAAGGCAGAACTTGATTTCACAGTCGCTGTCAGAAGGAGCGCCGAGCCGGGCAAGTGCCTTCTGGATTGCAATTTCTTCGCCGGGGAGCAGGAGTAGCTCGGTACGGCCATTGTAGCTGACCTCTGCGCTGGCAAGGGTATTCTCATAGAAGTATTCGGGGAAGGCCTGACCGTCGTATACCTCGGTCAGCTCGTCGAAGGGATTGTAGATGAGCAAACCTTTTGCGGTGATCTGCGCCAGCCCTCGGTCGATGAGATCCTTGCCGATGGCGGCGTATTTCGGATCATCCTCGTCATGGGCGGGAACGGCGCCTTGCGTGTTCATCACGTATTCTCTGCCGATCTTGCCGTAGCTGCTGACGTCCTTGCACAGCGTGAAGTGGTCGAGGTTGAAGGTCAGATTGATGAGATCCTTCTCGGTCGGGTTTTGCAGCTTTGTGATGCCGATGAGGAACTGATCATACTCGTGATAATCGAAACTCTCCATCCGCTTGGCGAGGTAGTTCAGTTCGTCCAGATTTGCGAAGCGGTCTTTCAGAATGGAGAATTTTCTTTTTCCGCGGTAATATGGGCAGTACCTGCAGTCGCACATTTCTGCCGTGTACTCAAAACGGTGAAGCACCATTATGCCGCCTCCTTGGGGAAGGAATCTTGGGACGGCTGTCATCATCCGTTCTAATGCTCTTTGCTGGGGTGAATCTGAAAAGATCATTGTCTTACTCCTTTTCTGTGAAATAAAAAAGAGCCAACCGTTTCTTTGCAAAACGATTGGCTCCGAGGGCAACAAAAATCGACAGATCGTGCTTGTGACTATCTGCCGTCCTTGTTCTGTGTTCCGTTGTTACTTGGGTTCGTATCTGTCCTCAATGGGAAAACGCCGATTTTCATCTACGATTTTGAAGCTCCGAAAAACGGCTTATGGGTAGCAAAAAAGCCCGATAAATCGGGCTTTTTGCCGGGTACATCTTTTTCGTACCCTTTTGATGGCGGAGATGGAGAGATTCGAACTCTCGCGTCGGTTTGAGCCGACCTACCGCATTTCGAGTGTTGTAAGACTTTGGCAGATTCACGTCTGGAGCAGGCCGTTATGGGCCGCTTTGTTAAGAGGCAGAAACGCAGACGCCGCAAGGGGTTGCGGACATTCCGACCCGTATCGGCCAGAGGCGATTCGAACCGCCCCAAAGTTCAAATAAAACCGCGTTCTTGCGTAAAAAGCCTCTGTTCTTGCGCGTTTGCAAGAAGTCAGGCAAGAAAACAGAGACCCCGACAGCACCGATAAAGCACCCTTTCGGATCGTAAAAAAGGAAAGGAGCTTCGTCATGACATACGATGCAAAGGAACTCGCCCAATACCCAGAGATCATGAACAAGGAGCAGATGCGCAAGGTCTGCCACATCAGCAAGCGGACGGCGCACTATCTGCTGCAGTTCAATCTGATCCCCCACGTCTGCACCGGGAAGAAAACCCGCTGCTACGCCATCAAGAAAAAAGACGTCATCGATTTTATGATCAACCGGGAGGTCAACCCCAGCCGGTACATCGTACCCACCAGCTGGTACAAATACGGAAACGAGGACGTGAAGCCCTACAAGATCCGCATTCAGCCGCCCCTCCCCAACGACCCGCAGAAGACGCGGCGCTACTATGAAAGCAAGCTCGCCTCCTACCCGGACGTGATCGACGTGTCCTCCATCGTGGAGTTTACCGGCTACAACCGTCACACGGTCTGCGAGTGGATTCGCTTCGGCAAGCTCCGCGCCTTGGCGCTGCAGCACAAGTATATGATCCCGAAGTGCTACCTGATCGACTGGCTTTCCACGGACGAGCACAACGCGACCCTCCGTAAGTCCCGCCGCCATGTTGACCGGCTCTGGGAGCTGCAGAAATGGAGTGACGGACAATGAGGGGAAATATCATCGAGGAGTTGTATTACGGCAATATCGACCCGCAGGATCGCGGCTACAGCCCCAAGAGTCCTGTGAAGAAGGCGTCTGACTCGCTGAACGACCTGGAGGAAAAGCTCACCGAGCAGCTCGCCGGTGAAAACAAGGCGCTGTTCCTCCGCTTCTGCAACGCCTACGCCGAGTTCATGGGCGAATGCGAGCTGGACACCTTCATCACCGGCTTCCGTCTCGGCGCGCGGTTTATGATGGATACCTTCTTGAGCGATGACGCCCTTCTTGAAAGCTTTCTGGATATGTAGGATCAGTGAGGAAATTTGAAAAGCGTGATCTTACGTCCTGTTTTTCTATTGAAAAGTGTAATTCACTGCTTCTGCGACTGAAAATTCGCCGAATATTCACCGAAAATTCGCTTTATTCGCTCTTCAAGGGTGAATAAAGCGAATTTTTCGAGAAATCTGACTGAACGATAGTTTTATAATATCCCCAGTTACCGCCCGAAGAAGAATCTACCATCGGCGTGTGGGCCCAACGGAGACTGCGCTACCTTCGGGAGCATCGGCCGATTCTCTATGCCAATCTGAAAACCAGCGGTAAGTTACGCTCCCACCTTGCCGACGTCGAAGAACGTTAGTCAAGGACTGTGCTGCCTCCGAAGGCATCACCGAGCAACTCAAGGCGGAGAAGCCTATGGAGTGGGTGCAGAGAATGAATAATATCAAGGTCAGGGCAAGGGAGATCATCAATAATGACCTGATCTATGCATAACAGACATACGGCGGCGGAGGGCAATCCCTGCCGCCGTTTTTTGTTTATTGGTGTTGCATATCTTCTGTAATTTTGATTTCTCCAGACACTACTTTTGGCGAATTCTTGGACGTTATCGTGTATGGCATAACCGTGAAAGGAGCTTTAATAAAAATAACCGAAGGGAAAGCGATTATCGTATTATGCTTAATGTAATCAAATTTGATTTTTACAATGTATTCTTCTCCTTCGCCAAAGCAAGAATAAGAGAATATATCAGCAAGTTCACTTTCAAAATCGTCATTATAATTCGGAACATATCCCGGGAAAACAGAAGACGTAGAAACACGAGGAGAGAACCGGCGACTTGTTACAATAGATGAGTCGTAATGTGAATACGTTGATGTACTACATATGCCGAAAAGTTCGCTCATATCGCAATCATTCAGCAGGTAACCCATTTTGTCATTATCAAACTTGGGAAACTCACTTATTGGCAACAAACTATTCTTTGGAATCCTGAGAGAAATCTCTATATCTTCATCTATGTCGGTTCCGCAATTTTGAAGGGCAAGTTTCAAACACTTCTTATCATCAAATGCTTTTTCGACAGGCGCCCATTCCAATGCTTTCGAAATTGTTTCCAAAAGTTCCTGAATGGTATCGTATTTCTCTTTTTCTGCGTCTGTTCCACTAAACGAATAGCCGCCCATTATACCTGTTGGTATACTACTCTGTGATAGATTTCCAAGGATGAAAAAGTCTTCGGTAATATTGATGCCTAAGTGATCAGCCATGGAACAAATTATCTTTCGATCACCTTCGTCAATTTCTACGGGCTTATTAAACGCTAAGGTGTATCTTACAATTTTTTCCGGCATTTCAATACGTTTCTCTAAGTTTCTGGCAGAAATATCAGCATATAGCGTCCGTATTTTTTCCAAGTACTTACTGATAGTCATATCAGTATTTGGAATGAAGCTAATTATGGGGGCTACATCACTGATGTGTTGAGTTTGGTCAATACCGACGATCTTCAATTCAGAATGACGCTCGCCTTTAACTTCTGCAACTCTCTTTTCGCTTAAAAAGAATTGGGATAAATGTGCAAAAAACAGCGTTTTGAATTCTTCGTCCGATGAATATGTAAAGTAGATACCTCTATCTTTATATTTTTCACGAAACGCCTGAACCTTCTTATAGCTTTCCTCGTTCATTTGAGACGGAGAAAGAGGCTTGTCCGAGAAATACATAAATACCTGTTTCCCGGAAGACAGCATAATTTCTACCTCTTCCTCTGTGCCGGAGCCATATTCATCGGTGGGGGTTCCAAAGCGTGTCCACAGAATTGCAACTGCTGCATCACAATCATTTACAAATTGCTCATTTAACAGCGCCTGCGGTTTTCCACCTGACTGAGCATAGGAGCTTTTTCTCCAATGCTTGGTTACAATCTCAATTCCCAAAGCGTCAGAGTATAGCGTATTAAACTGCGTAACGCATTCTTCAACACAGTTTATTTCTTCTTTGATGTCTCCAGGACATGATATTAAGAGACTATATTGTATTACACTTTTTGGCATAGACCCACCACCTAAGTTCAATCAGTTGATTCCGGGATACCAAAGAAATTTCGTATCCTTTTTAGCAGCTGCGACCGCAATTCTACAATATTTGTAAATCTAAGTTGATCATGCATTGAAATATTCGATCCGATTTCTTCTTTTGGATCAATACCATCACGTATTTGATATATTAATAATACTTTTTTCCCAATGCCTTGCGCATATCCAATTTCATGATGGACATTTTTGTTTCCATAAGATAAATCTGCAATCACGAGAGAGGCTTCTCTAATACCATCAATAATACGGTGGTATATTTCATCTGAATAGCCATCCTCGTGTTCATCAACTTTTATTATTTTCAAATCAATGTTATTTTCTCGTTTCAGGATTTTTTTTACATCCTTAACCGTTTGATATGTATTTACGGTTTCCTCTCCAAATTTCATAGACATAAATACAGATTTAGGAGAATTCTCAAATACCTTATCATAGATACTGATCAGGTCATGCATGTGAATATTAGGTGCATCCGCAATGCAGTTTTCTTTTATCCAACAAATAAACCTGTGGTACTTGTTTTGATCAGTTAGTTTGTAAAAGGAGAGGGCGCCGATAACGGCGATGTTTTGTGGCAAACTGTGTAATTGTGCCTCCCTCAACGCATGGTCAATTTCTGGTAATTGCCCTGAAAACATATCAAAAGCAATATCGGCTTTAGGCAGGTAGCCACTGTTAAGCAAAGAATCAAAAGTTTCCTTCAGGAAAGTGTACTTTTCCTGCTGAATTAGCAAATTAATAAAGGGATACTCTGAAAAATTGATGTTTTTTGCTGCAACTCTTGCCAAATAATAAGCCCATCCAAAAGAAGGGTCTGTTTTCAAAACCTCATTTGAGAAAGCGTTTTCACTGGTTAAGATTACTTTTAAGTTTTCTTCAAGTTTAAGCGGGATTTGTTTCGAGTTTATATTGTGAAAAATGGCACGCGAGTATTGACTCTCCTCGTCTGTATTACGGCACAAAACCAAACAAAATGGGACCTTGAAACTACTTGTTACTTCGTCCGCTGCACTCAATCTATGATTACCATCAACCCTGTTCAATTGAACGATTGATTCATCAAATGCAAAATGCGCAACCCTATTCTTATCTCCTGCTTCATGATTGAAGATAGAGATGTTTATATTTCCAAGGTTTTCTTTCCACGATCCGAATGTGCGGACGGTTTCAAAAAAACGTTCGACATCAGCATAGTTGTTATTTGATAAGAGGGAAACAGAAAGAACCACTTCAGGGAAAAAACGATACAACCCTCTATTTAGGAATTCGGCCATTTCACCTTTATGTTCTTCGATGAGTGACCTTTGCACATCAGGGTTTTCTTTTGAAACTCTGGATAGTGTTTTATAATCGGCAAACCCTCGAAGACATAGAAATCCTCCCATTGAGTATTCTAATATCCCACTCAGCTTAACCATAGTTTTTTCCTCTCTCTTATTCTTTAATCTTGGAATACTTCAACGCATCGTCGATAGCATACATGAGCATACTAGCTGTAGTAAGGCGGCGGTATGCCTCTTCAGCAGACAATATCTCGCTATTAGAATGAGCTTTCGGATTGCGGAGAGCAGACATTGCTCCTGCGAGCATTTGCATATAGCCCTTTTGCTTGTTATATCCGGTTTCCGTGCTTCGGTCGCAAAACTCTATAAGCGGGTTATTAGTTGAGAAAACGGTAGTCATGGCTGTGTCCCCGTCTGGAACCTTGCTTCCGGGATTCACAATCGAAAACAGGTTTTTAACACGCGCATTAATTTCAATGAAAGCATCCTCTGCCGCGTTTGCGAAATGACCGTCCTCAAACAGTTTCTTTGAAGATTTCTGTATTAGTGGATGTATGTAGGACCAAATCTCAGCAGTTGTTTGCTCCTCTGCAGATGGTTCCTGACCTTTGGCCGAAAGGTAATCCAGGCCGAATAGTATTTCCCCGATAGCATATGGATTGATGAACGTTTGCCCGAATTGGTTAGTACCAAACAGAATGTCCTTTGCTGCGAGCAGCTGTCGAGCAATCTGAGGATCATTCGCTTTGCACTCATTCGCTATTGCGATGGTGCTCTCACGAATACCGGCAACATCAACAGCAGTGAATTGCATGTTCAGCACATTGGGCGTATTTGCAATTTGTCGAAACCGGTTCGAAAGCTGATTTATTTGCATGGTATAATAAAGCGAATTCATTCTCTTGCCTCTTCTTCTCTATTTTGCCGTGGTCATTTCTTTATCAAATAGCTCTTTTGTTTTCTCTTGTACAAGTGGTAATAGCTCTTTCATAACAAGAAGGAGCTTATCGATTTCCACCCTCCCAAGAAGCATGGTTTGTGCGTCACCATGTATGATTGTCCAGGCCGCTGTAGTATGAATGGCAAATCCATTCTTCTCGACAACTGACCGAAACTGGTCTTGCTTTTGACCTCGCTCCAAGAGATAATCAAGGCTATGCTCATTCATATCACGTAAGTTTTTGATGTCTTTCAGAGATGCAACCGTTTCTATTCTCTGCAAGACCGGCTGAAACGAGGCGTCACCTTTGCGCTGGCATTCGTAATCCAGTTTCTCCAAATCCTCTATTGCGTGGTAAATCGCCATAATCAGAAACATGCGTTCAGCGACAAACATGCTGTTTGCGTCCCCTTGATCCCAAGGCGTTCCTCCGTGGTTCTCGTCCAGAACATCAAAAAAACGCTTTGCTTGTACGAATACGGCATTCCACCACTGGCATGTCTGATAAGCAAGCAGATATCGCTGCGTGCTGGTCATTTCTTTTTCTTTGATATCTTTGTGCACTTTATTGTTCTCCCAGTAACTCTTTTTCAAACTGTGCTTTTGCTTCTGTCCATTCCGCTTCGGCGGCTTTCTTCATCTTTTTTGCTCGGTCTAATGCGTCAAAGACTTCATCCGCTATTCTTCTCTGCATATCAATCGGAGGCAAAATAATCGGAAACTTTTTCAGAAATGTGTCCGGAACGCGCTGCTGACCTGCGGAACCGCTGAACATTCCTTGCGCTACTTCCAAAATATGTTCATCTGAGAGCAGTACCCATAGGAACGGCATATGGATTCTTTCGCTCTTCTGTCTTAGCACGTGAAATTCTGTTGAACCAAAGCCGTATTCTGTTGGCATGCTGTCGGCAAGGAACGATTTTCCGTTTTGCATGCACGGTGTTATTTTTGCCCACAGAAGATCCCCACGTTGAAACGGAGTGAATCCAGTTTTGACATCCTTATAGTTTCTTTGTTCATATACGACCTGATTCGTTTTCTCTGAAACTGCGGGCATTGGCACAAACGAAACAACGCTCGAATCGTTTAATTGTGTTCTATTGATAGCTGGATTGACATCTACATAGTCTTCTAGTGATCCAGAATGAAATGGACTATTGTGTAACTTAGAAAAAACCTCGTTCAAATACGCGCTGTGAGGATTGCAGTACAGCCCCATTGCCTTGATTTGCCTGAGTTTGGTATAGCTAAATAGAGAAGGCCGATAATCCGGTAGACATATGCCGAGCCTTTCAAAGGCACCTTTTCGAGCAATACTTGTTGCTGTATCAATGTTATCCAGCTGTTGGTTATACTTGATGAGGCTCTGTTTTATTTCATTTACCATTTCTATCTGTTTTTCGGAATCAAGAAGCGGCAAATAAATATGCTTGACTTCCCCCTCAATAATTGCAGGATAGTTTCCTCCGCTGCTTCGTTGTAGGAGCTGTTGCAATGAAGCATTGCTAAGCAGAACGAATAATAACCATTCTTTATCAACTCTATAATCAGCATCACGAATAATGGAAAAACCAGTTGAAGCAATTATTCCTTTATCTTTGATTAGCGTAATAGCGCCACGGTGAGGACGAGTTAATGCAACAGCAATATCCAGTGGCTTTGTTCTCATTTTTGCTCGGCTCGGAGCTTCGCAAACTGAGGTGGTTGTTGTGCTATACTTGTCAATCCCTAACGAGACTCCCGATATTTCAAGATACTCAAATGTTCCTGCTTCAAATTCAGAATAATCGGTCGTCTCTTTTGAAAACTTCGCGATATCTCCCAGCTGGACGTATGGATTCTTTTTGATTACCGAGATTATTGATTGGAACTGAGGCAGATAAAAATGCGGGTCAATTCTTCCTTCAATTATCCCCCGTTTGACAGCGAAGACGCAAAGGTCATTCGCACCGGGGGTTATGCGAAAAAAGGTGTGGCGTCCTTTCTAAACGCTTCATATTTTGTCACAATCTCATCCAGTTGGGAGTCAGTCTTTCGCCCCGTAGCATCATATCCAATTAGCTCAGGCGCTGCCATGAAAATAGCCTCGTCTGGATCTGCCTTTTCGCTGGTCTTCCGCTTGCGCACAAAGATAATGGAAGCTTTCACACCTGCGCCGAAATGAGCAAAGGCATGCTGAGGCAAGCTCACAACCGCAAGCAGCTGGAACTTTTCCAAGATATAATCACGAACATATTGAGAAGAGCTGTTTGTCAGCACGCCATCTGGAAGGACAATGGCGGCCTTTCCAGTTCCCGGTTTGAGGAAATCCCATATGCGCTCTATAAAGAGAATCTCTGAGCTCTGGTTTTTACGAGGCTTGGCCTTCCCCTTCGCATCATATGTGTTGCCCAGTTCATAATTTGCAAGATATGGTTTCTCCGCAAGATTGATCGTTGATCCGAAGGGGGGGTTGGTTAAGATCAGATCAAACTTTCCTTCCTCAAAGCCCCGATTGTGCTCGTGCATTTTGTCAATGCTATCGAGAGCATCATAGCTGATCACGTTGGTATGGCCGTCATCATGGACGATCATATTCATCTTTGCAACGCGGGCTATTTCATCGTTGATCTCAATTCCGAAAAGATGCTTGGATGCGAAATCGTGCCAATAGTTAAAGTAATCAACTGTACCAATATCATAGTAATCTCCTGCCTGAGTACGCATATAATCGAGCGCATGCAGAAGAAATCCTCCGGAACCGCATGCTGGATCAAGCACATCCCAATCGTGCTTCGGTTTCATCATTTTTACAGCGAACTCAATAATCGGACGTGGGGTGAAATACTGTCCGAAATCACCCTTAAAGAAGCCATCCATGAATTGCTCAAAAGCAACACCTTTAACGTCCAGATCTGTTTTGCTCAGGTTTATCGCTTCCAAATGGGAAACAACGGTGCGAAGAACCCGATCATCGACCTTAATGGAGTCAGTGAAAACTTCGGGATCTTTCACTTTCTGCTCATCGTACAGGGCATTGATTCGCTCAGCCAGCTTGGAAGATGGTTCATGCGTTTTGATCTGGAACTGGTAGGGTTCGCCCTTCTTCCGAGGCTTCTGCTCATCACTGATTTTGACAAAGATGAGCTTACAGAGCTCGCCAAATGCCGTGGGAGGAGATAGGCGCCCGCCACCCCAAAGTGTGTTGTGACACTTCTTGATAGCAGCAATCAAGTCTTCCCTGGCAACCGGCTGGATATCAGGGGCCTTCTTTTTCTTGCCGTCTGCATCTGTATATTCTCCACCTCTGTAAAAGCGGAATGCTTGCGGTTTTCCATAGGCTTTTGGAAGATCGGCAATGATATTATTCTCTCGTTCGAGAATGCCGGTACTATCGTCCGAGAAATCCAACACCCGACGAGTAGCGCCAGCAATAATAACCACATAGCTTGCACGAAGCTTTACCCACGTTGCGTTGCCTACACCCTGCTCAATTGCCTGCAAGAACTCCGCATCTGTAACGCCATCTCGTTTGCACTCTACAACCGCATACGGTTTTTTGCATTCATCATCAGAGAAAATGACAATATCCGCACGGTCCGTCGGTACACGATCCGGGATCGTCACCTCAACCTTAATGCGATGTGCTGGGTAGTCGTATTCGTAGATCAGTTCCGCCCAGAATTCAGCCCGAACTTTTTCCTCGGGATCGTTATAGTTTTCTGTGTGATTATCAGACGTGACATAGATGATCTTCTGCTTATTCTCCGGGCCGGTGATAATGGCATATCCATCTTTAATTGCCCTATCAAGGTAAGTCATATTTGCTTCCTCCAAAATTCTCTGTATGTTGGTAGCGCATTAATTCATTTCTTGTTGCGTTGGCACATTTTCCAAAAACATCACATCATAAATCGGCAGATACGTGATCTTGCCGTTCGTCGTGATCTCGCGGGCGTTGGACAGAACATAGGCCTTTTTCACATGATAATCGTCGTTCTTTACGAAGGTGTTTAGCGCACTGTGAACGGTGTAGTCCTTGCCGGACTTGACCTCGATGGGAACGGCGGAGAGGCTGTCGTAATCGTCGATCAGATAATCCACCTCGCCCTTGCTGCGGTTATCGTAATAGAACAGCTTGAAGCCGTGCGCAGCCAGCTCCTGGGCCACCACGCTTTCATACACGGAGCCGAGATTGATCCCCGTCTCATCATCCAGAATCGCACGGATATTGCTGCCGTACAAAACGTCCGTCAAAAGGCCTACGTCGTTCAGATAGAGCTTGAGCAGGTTTTTACCGACGGACTGCGTAAGGGGAAAGACGGGGGTGGTGATCGCGTTGACGTCCAAGGCGATTCCCGCCGAAATCAGATATTCAAACTCATCCTGATAGTCGGAAAAACGCTTGCCGCGCTTGTCCTCGATATCCTGAAAGACCACCCGCTTCTTCTTGCTCTCCAGATTGGAGGGGATCATATCGTAGATCCTGCGGATCTTCAGCTTCCTGCTGTTGTCCGCCTCGTACTTCGACGCGTCATCAGCATAGAACGCGCGGATATCCCGATGGATCGTCCTGACCTTTACGATATTGGTGTCTGCAATAAAGGAGTTTACAGCATCGGGCAGCCCACCGATCAACAGATATTTCTTGAAGAGGTCCATCACCTTCCCGTGCATAGCTGCATCCAGGCTCTCGCCGGCAAGGAACTTCTCATGCATCATATCGATGGCGAACCGATTAAATCCGTTTGCCAGCAGGAACTCCTCAAAATCCAGAGGGAACATGCGCTTGATCTCGATACTCCCGATGGGGATCGAGGTGGTCTTCTTCAAGGTCACGCCGAGCAGCGACCCGCTGGCAATATAGGTGTACCTATCGTCCTGCTTCAAAAACTTGAGCATGGTCAGCAGGTGCGGATACGCCTGGATCTCATCAAGGAAAATCAGCGTGTTTTTCTTCTCTCCCATTTTCTCGCCGGCGATGGTGCTGACCTGGAAATAGAAGTCCTTGACCGTGCGGACCTGCTCAAACAGCCGGGGGCCGTTATAATCCTCCGCAAAGTTCAGCTCGATATAGTTCTCAAAGAGCTGCTGTCCGACGTGACGGATAATAAACGTCTTTCCGATCTGCCGCGCCCCGTCGATAATCAGCACCTTGTTGGAATCGGATTTCAGATAGCTTTCAATATACGGTTGGATTTTTCGATATAACATTGCGCACCTCCGCACTTTTCAGCATAGTCAACGCGCCGGCAAATACATAATTCAACTTGTTACGTGCCGAACGGCACACACATTTCAATATCTATTATACTCACAATTTCGCACAAATCAATAGGCTGCGCAAAATATATATCCCATTGTCAAGACTGCAAATCCGATTATTGCACATTGGACTCCGGGGTGACGCAGGGCTATCATGTACGCGAAGGGAAACTAAAAACGATGCGTATATGAAGGAGGCGCGGTATGGAAAACAGATTTGCAGCGGCGCGGAGGCGGTATCTGCGCACGCACATGGACGGGATCTACACAGGGATGCTGCTGACGGGGACCCTGGAGCCGCATCTTGCGGAGATCGGCGAGTCGGCGCAGGCCATGTTCGACCGGCTGGTCGAGCAAATGAAGAAGGCCGAAGGCGTCACAGAACAGCTGAAGGCCGCTGATCAGATGGAATGGGTTGGTCGGATGAACTCCATCCGACAGCGAGCCGAGGAGGTCGTCCTCTCCGAGTTGGTCTACTGCTGAGGTGCGGCCATGTTCGGGCGGTGTAAAAGAGACCGGGTTTTGGAACTATGCACCAATGAGCGCCGGTTGCTGACGAGCGTGATGCTGGCCTTTCGGAACAAGCTGCTGGCCGGCGGCAAGCCTACAGAGGACGTGAACGAGCTGCTGATCCGGCTGATGAAGTAAAAACTGAATAATACCAAAAGAGCGTCTGCTTCTGAAAAGAGGCAGGCGCTCTTTTTGCGCTTTGAGCTGTGAAACTCCACTAATTTGTGACTTTTCTGAAAACTTTCAAAAATCGATGTCGTTTTTTGGCCTCCGATGTTGCGGTAAGAGAGTAGAGGGACTTTTTGAAAACGCTGTAATTTGATGTCGTTTTCAAGGCATCTCATGTGGCTGTTAAGTAGTAGAGGAAAAAAGTTCCGATGCAGTGTTTACTTTTTTGCTTTTGATGTTGCGGTACAGGAGTAGAAGGAAAAGTTTCTGCCCGGTGTTTACTTTTTGCCTCAAAACCGTGCGGTACAGGAGTAGAGAAAGATTTTCAAAAAGTGAGAAATAGGATGTCGTTTTTTTGCCCTCCATGTTGCTGTAAGGGAATGGAGAGGTCAAGCAAACACAGGCTCCCCTTACCGGCAAATAAGTCGCTACAAAATATTTTCAAGAAGTTTCGAAAATAAATGTCGTTTTGGAGGCTCGAAGGTTGCGGTAGTGGTGTGGGAGGAGATTTTGCGAGAGATTGGCTCCGTTTTGGCGCCAGACGCGAGAGAGCGCCGGGGCTTGGCTCCGTTTTGGCACCAAAAAGCTAAGACGAAAGCGGGTTTTAGTCGAGTGGCATCAATTTTGATGCCACCTTCAAAGGGCAAATCGGGCTGCGGCATCAAAATTGATGCCATAAAAGAAAATTTTCCGGGACACCCATAAAAATGCCCGCTCTCATTCCTTACTTAGTGAGGAGGTGATGTACGCCACCGAATAGAGCGGATAAATTTTTCGCCGATAACCCCCATAAAGACAGGCTCCCATCGCTTAACTAGTGAAGAGATATTTCGAAAATCGCAGCCATCAAAAAAACTTTCGCCTGATCTTAATTTTTCCGCTTTCCCGTGATCTACCCCTTGAGGGAAAAATTTTTCCGGTGATACCCGTAAAAACGGTGCTTCCCATTCCTAAGTTAGTGAGGGGACTCAAAAAACTTCTGCAAGGCTTAATTTTTCGCCTTTCTCGTGACCTACCACTTGAGGGACAAATTTTTCCGGCGACACCCATAAAATCGACCCTTCCCACTCATCCCTTAGTGAGGGGACATATCGAAAAATGGCGGTAACAAGAAAATTTTTCTCCACGCCTTAATTTTTCGCCGTTCCCGTGATCTACCACTTGAGAGAGAAAAAGTTTTCTCCGACACCCCCAAAAACGCCCATCTGAACTTACTAGCTAGTGAAGGGGTTCCTCAGAAGCATCCGATTCCCTCACCCGAAAAGGAGGTGATGCACCAACAGATAACTGAATAACCGTCACCGAAAGAGATATGACCGTGCGACGACCTCGAAAGAGCGAGCACGGCGACGCCGCGGAGATCCCGGGGCAGGCATACAAAAACCGTATCGGAAGGACGGCGCAAACCACAAAACAAACTTACCAGCTAAAAAGAAAGAAGGTGAAAACACATGAACAAGATTCAACTGATTGACGCGGCGACGCTGTACTACAAGCCGCTGGCGCACCCGAGGATGCTCATTGACGGCATCCTCGCCGACGGGCTGGCGGTCATGGCCGGCGACTCCAAGATCGGCAAGAGCTGGATGGTCCTCTGGCTCTGTCTCCAGATCAGCAAGGGCGAGCCGGTATGGGGCATCCCCACCCGGAAAACCGACGTGGTGTATCTGGCGCTGGAGGACCGGGAGTGGCGCATCCAGCAGCGAATGCAGGAGCTGACCGAAGCGCCGCCGGAGAACCTGCATTTCGGCTTCTCCTGCGGTCAACTGGGCTCTGAGCTGGAAAGCCAGATCGAGGCCGTGCTGCAGGATTACCCCTCCACGGGGCTGATCTTCATCGACACGCTGCAGATGATCCGGGACAACGTCTCCGGGAAGGTCAATGCCTACGCCCAGGACTACCGGGATCTGTCTTCCCTGAAGAAGATCGCCGACAATCACGGCATCTGCATCTTTCTGGTGCACCACACCCGCAAGGATCGGGACAGCAGCAATATCTTCAACGATATGACCGGCTCCACCGGCATCATGGGCGTGGCGGACACGGTGATGATCCTCCGCAAGGAGGAGCGCTTCGGCGACGCTGCCGCCCTCTGCATCACCGGGCGCGACGTGGAGGAAAAGAAGCTGAAAATGCAGATGTGCGGCGTCTGCTGGGAGATCACCGAGGAACTCAATGCCGACGACCTGCACCGGGAGCGGATCCCCAATTTCGTGTATGAGGTCGTGGAGTTCCTTTTTGAGCACAGTAAATTTCAAGGCACCGCCACCGAGCTGCTGGCCGCCGTGGGCAACACCGAGCTGAAGCCCAACGTCGCCAGCAAGTATCTGACGCGGTATTACAGCGAGGTTTTCCTCCCCATGGGGATCAGCTACGAGTACCGCAAAACGGCGGCGGCCCGGCTGATCATCCTGGAGCTGCACGACGGTGCTGACGGTCATGACGATGCTTCCGGGAGCGAGGGGCTTGCGTCACAGAAGGCTGAGAATGACGGTATCGCCCCGCTTCCCCTTTTACCGTCACAGCCGTCATCTGCGTCACGGAAGGAGGCGGGCGAAAATGAAGCATCGTAACGCAGGAAGGCCCGTGGCTATACGCAGGCTTTTTATCCGTAAGGGTAACGAGCATGGGATTTGTGTAGCCCTGCGGCACCCAATTCCCCCGTATCTGCCGATACGAAAGGGGCGCGCCCCTGTAACCCCGCTGAAAGGA
>OGYW01001636.1_pt1 | contig 19121 bp, 15 predicted proteins | sample 1576621 | NCBI WGS metagenome assembly OGYW01 (sample SAMEA3541528, study PRJEB24748) | human gut metagenome | biome: human gut; feature: human-associated habitat; material: faeces | place: China | collected 2012 | reverse complement strand
CAGACCAGTGCTGCCGCTGCGCCAGCTGATTCAGAATCTGGTTTCAATCGTCGTGCGGGACGGCAATTATCTGCTGAATATCGGCCCGGACGGAACGGGAAAAATGGATGAGGAGCAGGTAGAACGCCTGCGCCAGGCCGGAGAATGGCTTTCGAAATACGGCGAAACGCTGTACGGCCTGCGCGGCGGCCCTGTGATTGCGGACCGCTGGGGCGGAACGACGTACCGCGACAACATTGTTTATGTGCATATTCTGGAATGGGAAAAAGATCAGATCACGTTTGAAATTCCGGGGAATACAATGGAAAAATGGAAAGTGATTTCCGGCGGAAAAGCAGAACTGACGGAAGAAAACGGAACCTTTTCGATCTCCGTCCCGATTCCGGAGCGCGACAGCATTGATACCATTCTGAAACTTACCTTTGCAGAACCGATTGTATGGGAGGGCTGCAAAGGACGGGAAAATGATGTGTATGGACTTGCGGACGGTCTGAAAGAAGAATAGAGGATACAAAAAAACGGATCGAGTATCTGACTTTAAAATCAGATGTTCGATCCGTTTTTTGCGTGTAAATCGTATCAATCGCTTACTGTTCATTTTCATCCTTCGGCAGCCGCACGATCCGTACCTTGTCGACTCTCCGGTCTGCCATTTTCAGTACGGTTACGTCGAGGCCATCCGAGACGAAATGATCGCCTTCCTTTGGCACGCGCTCGAGGATCCCCATGATCCATCCGCTGACCGTAAAGACGTCAAATTCTTTGTCAATATCGAGCTCTTCATACACCTTGTCGATGCTTGCCGTTCCGGTCACGAGGTATTCGTTTTCGGAAACTTTCTGGATTTCCTGTACAACCGCATCATGCTCATCCCAGATTTCGCCGACGAGCTCTTCGAGGATATCTTCCATGGTGATGATACCGTCGGTGCCGCCGAATTCATCAATGATAATGGCAATATGCGATTTCTTCGCCTGCATCTTTTTTAGCAGCGGGCCGACCTTCGTATTCTCGGTTACAAAGAGCGCCGGGCGGATGATGCTGCTTAGCGGTTTGTTGGTGTGGTAAATGTGGTTGTGGAAATCCTTCTGATACACAATTCCCACAATGTGGTCGATATCATCATCATACACCGGCAGCCGGGAAAATCCGGTGTCGGAGAAAGTCTTAGCGATCTCGGATTTCGTCGCATCGAGCGGAATGCCGATGACGTTGACACGCGGAGTAAAAATCTCTGCGGCCTCCATCTCCATGAAGCCGATTGCATTCTGAATCAGATCGCCTTCCTGGTCGTTGATGTCGCCCTCCTGGGTCGCCTCCTCGACGATGGTCATCAGTTCCTCATCGGTGATGCCGTGGTTTTCCGAGGATTTGAAGATGCGGGAGAGCAGCTTCTTCCACTGGGAAAAGAGAAACGTCACCGGGGTCAGCATGATCATCAGAATGTGGAGAAACGGTGCGGAAAATTTGGCGATCGTCTCCGGGGATTCTTTTGCAATGCTTTTCGGGGAAACTTCGCCGAAGATCAGGACCACGATAGTGGTTACGATCGTGGAAACCGTCGCACCGGAGTCGCCGCCGAGAAGCTTGATAAAAAGCACCGTGGCAAGGGAGCTGAGTCCGATGTTGACGATGTTGTTGCCGACGAGAATCGTGGAGAGCAGCTTGTCAAAGTTCTCCAGCAACTTTAACACCAGTTCCGCCCGCTTGTCGCCTTTTTCTGCCATATTTTTCATGCGGATGCGGTTCAGCGAGGTGAAAGAAGTCTCCGTCGCCGAAAAGTAGGCTGAGAGCATGACGCAGATAAGAATGATGATGAGTGACACAATGTCGCTGTTCATTTGTTTTTCCTTTCTTAGGAAACCGGGACACGATGCAAAAAATGTACAAAAAGACATAACCTATCTTGAATCTGGCGGAATCAAAGATAGATTATGTCTCCGTTTATCAAATGATGAAAATAAAGCATCGTCGAGGCATACTGCCTGAGTCGTCCATGTTTCTGTAATCCTTTCGTTGATCAGTAATCCCTTTTATTGTACGGTATGTGGGAATAATTGTCAATAAGGCATGCGAAAATCACAGGAAATACGAAACCGCATTGTTGTAGCTGATATTTTCCACCATCTCTTTCAAAAACTCCAGGTTTGCCGGGTACTCCCCGTTTTCCACCCAGTTTCCGATTTGATTGCAGAGAATCCGGCGGAAATATTCGTGGCGCGGGAAGGAGAGGAAGCTGCGGGAGTCGGTCAGCATGCCGATGAAGGTGGAGAGCATGCCGATGCTGGAAAGCGTCGCAAGCTGGGATTCCATGCCGTATTTGTGATCGTTGAACCACCATGCGGTACCGAACTGCACTTTTGAGCGGATGCCAGGCGCAGCAAAGTTTCCGGCCATGCTTGCAAGCATCGGGTTGTCGCCCGGGTTCAGGGAGTAGAGCACGGTTTTCGGCAGTGCGTCATCCTCGTCCATATCGTTTAAGAAAGCACCGAGCATCGGGGCAAAGGCGAAATCGTTCATGCTGTCAAAACCGGTATCGGCACCAAGTGCACGGAACATCCGCTTCGAGTTGTTGCGGAGCGCTTTGATATGAAGCTGCATGGCGATATTGTGCTTATGATACAGCCGTCCGAGGTTCGTCAGAAGGAAGCCCTTGTACATGCCGAGCTCTTTTTCGGTGAGAACACCGCCGTTCATGCGCTTCTCAAATACATCATTCGCCTCAGCAGCCGTGCATGGCACATAGAAGCAGCCCTCAAGGCTGTGGTCGCTGACAACGCAGCCGGCGGAGAGGAAGAAGTCGAGGCGGCAGGAGAGGGCATGCACCATATCCTCCGCGGATGCAATCGTCCTGCCGGCGGCAGCGGCAAGCTTTTCTACATATTCCGGGAAATCCGGCTTCTCGAGATGAACGGCGCGGTCCGGGCGGAAGGACGGCAGAACGCGGCAGGCAAAGTCTTCCTTCTGTAATGCCAGATGGCAGTGCAGATCATCTGCAGGATCGTCGGTGGTGCAAAGATGCGACACATGCTGGTCCAGAATCAGATTGCGCACGGTAAACTCCTTCGTCTGCAGTTTTGCATTCGCCTCATCCCAGATCTCCTTCGCTGTTGCGCGGGAGAGCGGTGTCGTGATGCCGAAGTACCGCTGCAGCTCCAGATGTGTCCAGTGGTATAAAGGATTGCCGATCGCGTTCTCAATCGTCTCGGCAAACGCCAGATATTTGTCGTAATCATCGGCGTTTCCGGTGATCAGATCTTCCGAAAAGCCCATCGCACGCATGGCACGCCATTTATAATGATCCCCGCCGAGCCAGACGCGTGTCAGATTCTCCATCTGGCGGTCTTCGAGAATCTCCTGCGGATTCAGATGGTTGTGATAGTCAAAAATGGGCATTTTTTCAGCCGCCTCGTGGTACAGTGTTTTCGCCGTATCGGTCTGCAGCAGAAAGTCAGCGTCCATAAAAGGTTTCATATGGAAATACCTCCCTTTTAGAATTGAGCAGTCAGCGCAGCAAGCGTATCTGCCACAGCGCCAGGTCCATGAAGCATCGAGACAAAAGCATCCAGTACACGGTCAGAAAGTCCGGCGGAAATCAGATCCACACCGAAAATCGAAGCATCGGAGAGCAGCGGAGCCAGCGTTTTGGAAAGCGCCTCACGGTCAGCCGGTGCGCCGAGTTTCAGATCCTGCACATACGGGCGGACCGTGGCAAGCAGCGGATCCGGGCTCAGATCAAATGCATCGCCGTTGTCATCCACGCCCATCAGATACCGCAGCCACCCAGCAAATACAGCCGGAATTGCCTGAAGATCCGAGAGTGACAGCTCCGGAGAAGCAAGATACGATTTGATCGTCTCACCGAACCGGATCGACAGCTTTTGTGACGTGTCGGTCGCAATTCGCTGCGGCGTATCCGGCATAAACGGGTTCGGGACGCGGATGTTCAGCACTTCATCGATAAACTGCTTCGGAGAGAGAATGCCGGGATCGGTGACAACCGGAAGTCCTTCCACATATCCGATGCGCTCCACGAGCTTTTTCAGTACCGGATTTTTCATCTCCTCACTGATCAGTTCATAGTCCAGCAGGCAGCCGAACACAGCGAGTGCGGTGTGCAGCGGGTTCAGGCAGGTGCAGACCTTCATGCGCTCTGTTTTGTTGACAGTTTCCCGGTCGGTAAAGATCCATCCGCTCTTTTCCATCGGCGGCCGTCCGTTCGGGAAATGGTCTTCGACCACGAGGTACTGGCATTCCTCTGCATTGACGAACGGAGCAACGTAGGTGTGGCGGGAGGTGACGATCGGCTGTGCATCGGCGAGGCCGTCCTCCTCGAGTATCTTTTCGATGGAACCATCCGGCCGCGGGGTGATCTTGTCGATCATGGTCCACGGGAAGCTGACTTTTTCCGGGTTCTGCAGATAGGAGAGGAAGCCTGGCTGTACCAGCTTGTTTTCTTCCCATGCAGAAGCGTAGGCTGTCAGGGCAAGGGAAAGTTTTTCGCCATTGTGGGAGCAGTTGTCGGTGCTGACCATCGCAACCGGTTTTTCGCCTGCAAGAAATCTTTCATATAAAAGAGAAGCAACTTTTCCCATATAGCTGGTAACGGAAGAAGGTCCGGCAGCAAAATCGGCAGCAACAGACGGCAGCAGTTCGCCCGCACCGTTTTTCAGGGAATATCCCTTTTCGGTGATCGTAAACGTCGCCATCTGCAGGGAATCCTTGGTAAAGATTTCTTTTAACCGGGCAAAATCCGGAGAATCCGCCGTATCGGCAGCCAGCGATTCTGCGATGCTTCCAACAACGGTTTTCTCGACAGAACCATCGGCTTTTAAGGTCACCAGAATGCTTAAATTATCGTGCGGCTGGTACATATCACGGATGATTTCTGTATCGAAGCCCTCCGCAACGATGACACCGCGGTCAAAGGTACCGTTGTTCAGCAGTTCCTGTGCTGCATTTGCCTGGAAGGCACGGAAAATATTTCCGGCTCCGAAATGCACCCAGCACGGAGATTCTTTCGTGCGGGTGATCATTGCTTCGCGGTCATAGGATGGAAGCGCATAGCCTGCGGCTTCCCACGCTTTTTGATCTGCCAGTCCGGCAGCTGTTAAGTTAAGAGACATCAGTAAAAAACTCCTTTAAATTCCACGTTTGTGACTCTTGTCAATAGCTTCCCAGAGTCCGTTTAAATAAGTCGCGCCGAGTGCGCGGTCATACAGTCCATAGCCCGGCATTGCCTTCTCGCCCCAGATCATACGTCCGTGGTCCGGGCGGATCGGGCCGTCAAAGCCGATGTCGTACAGCGCTTTCATGATCTCATACATATCGAAGCTGCCGTCAGAGGAAAGGTGTGCGGCCTCCTCGAAATCCTGCTGGCTGTGGAATTTCAGATTGCGGACGTGAGCGAAGTGGATGCGGCCCTTTAAGGAACGGATCGTATCCGGAAGATCGTTCTCCAGGTTTGTTCCGTAGGAGCCCGAGCAGAAGGTCACGCCGTTGTGCGGGTCATCGACCATCTTCATCATGCGCAGAATGTTTTCTTTATTAATGATGATTCTCGGAAGACCGAAGACACTCCATGCCGGGTCGTCCGGGTGAATGGCCATTTTGATGTCGTATTCGTTGCAGACCGGCATGATGCGTTCGAGGAAGTATTTGAGGTTGGCAAACAGTTTCTCATCATCCACATCGCGGTAAGCGCCAAAGAGCTCTTTCACTTTTGCCATGCGCTCCGGCTCCCAGCCAGGAAGAATTGCGCCGTTTGCATCACCTGCGATAGATTCAAACATTTTTTCCGGAACAAGTGCGTCTACGGCGGACTGTTTGTAGGCAAGTACGGTCGAGCCGTCCGGACGGACGCGTGCGAGTTCTGTTCTGGTCCAGTCGAAGACCGGCATGAAGTTATAGCAGACAAGGTGAATGTCTTCCTCGCCGAGGTGCTTTAACGTTTCAATATAATTATCGATGTACTGCTCACGGTCCGGGCTGCCGATTTTGATGGCGTCGTGGATGTTGACACTCTCGATGCCGGAGATGTGAAGTCCAGAGGCCTCAACCTCTTCTTTTAACGCGTGAATCGCTTCGCGTGTCCACACCTCGCCCGGGGTAGTGTCGTACAGGGTTGTGATGACTCCGGTTACGCCCGGAATCTGGCGGATCTGCTCTAAGGTAACGGTATCAAATTTGGAACCATACCAGCGAAATGTCATTTCCATAAGAAAAACTCTCCTTTATTTTGTAATGTACTCTCGGAATCTTTCTGTACTTGCCTTTGCGGCTGATTTTCCGCCAGCTGCACCCGAATTTCATCAACGTACGCACCGCGTACGCCTCAGAAATTTGGGCACAACTGACAAAAAATCATCTCACAAAAACAAGCACAGAAAGATTCCGAGAGTACATTGTATTTTGCAAGTGGTGTTCTTTGCTTTTTATTGTATCGTTTCCAAAGAAAAAAGCCATGGCAAGAATTGTTGAGCACATTGCAAAAGTTGCGGCGGTTGGTAGGAAAAAGCAAAATCAGCCTACAAGTGTGATAAGTAATATCTTTTTGGTATGACTAACCAATAGGAAAAACCTATAAGCGATTCATCGAAATAACAATTACCAAAAGGCGTTTTAGGGGTTGCACATAGAAAAAATATGCATTATAATATGCCATGTAATCGAGAAACACATTAAACATATCGACTTAGTAGGAAAGGAGAACAGCAAATGAAAAAAACAGACAACAGACGAATGAAGGAGAACAGAATGATGGAGATGTGTTGTTGCTGTTGTTGCAGCTCCAATCAGAATAAAGAAAAATAAGAAACATTCGCAGGCAGAAAAAAGCATAGCAGAAATTGCATGTGCGGGCAGGCCGGAACGAATGCCTGCTATTTTTTTAACCTTTTTTGAAAGAAATACGAATGAATAACATAAGAATAGACAATAAACAGACATAGAAAACGGAGGACAAAAACATGAGCGGATGCGGATGCAGCTTCACCCCGGTTGAAAATAAAGAAACCGAAGAAATCAAATACACCGATGCACTGGCAGAACAGTTTGCAGCAGAAGTCGGAGTAGACCAAAGACCAAATGAAACCCTTGTAGAGATCGATGAGCGCGGCGCTTTTATCCGTCAGCCAAATGCATTTATCCAGCCATTCGGTGATAAAGAAGGCGACCTGAAAGCAGAAGCAAACCGCTTCGGGATCTACTGGGCAACCGGATGCAACTGGTCCAACCGTCCGATCATCGTGCGGGAGCTTTTAGGACTGCAGGATGTGATCTCGGAAACGAGAGTTTCTCCATCCGGCGAGACAAACCGTTACGGACATGCATTCGGACAGTATCCGGATTGCAAGGATCCGGCGACAGGCGCTTACTTCTTAAGTGAGTTCTATAAAAGAGCAAACCCGGACTTCAAAGGAAGAGCAACGACACCGACCCTGGTGGATGTCAAAGAGAAAAAGGCTGTGAACAACGATTATCACCGCCTGACGAACTACCTCGAAGTGCAGTTCCGTCCATTCCAGCCAAAAGATGCGCCGGACCTGTACCCGAAAAAATTCCGGAAAGAGATCGATGAGTTTAACGACTGGCTCTTCCCGCATGTCAACAACGGCCATTATCGCATGGCATTCTGCCAGTCACCGGAAGCATACGATGAGGCATACGAAGATTTCTATGAATCCCTCGATAAGCTGGACAAACGGCTGGAGACGAACCGTTTTCTGTTCGGCGACTACATCACCGACAGCGATGTCCGCGCTTACGTCACTCTGATCCGTTGGGATGTCAGCTACTTCCACAACGTAGGACCGGTGAAGAAACCGATTCGTGATTACAAAAATATCTGGGGCTACTTAAAAGAGCTGTATGCGATCCCGGCCTTCCGTCACGGAAGCGATCCGCAGGTGCTGGCACTTTCGAGACCTGGAAAGAAATTAGGCGAGGTTCTCTTCCGCGGATACAACGAACGAATCCTTGCAAAAGTAGATTTCGAGAAGCTGATGGCAGACGATGGATCGAGAAGAACACTCAGCAAAACACCGGACGAAGTATTCATTCGCCATCCGGAGGGAGAGACCTACGAGGATTACGCAGGAGAAATCTCAAAAACCATCTGGAACAGCCCGAAATGGGAAGACAGAAACCCGAAGAACGGCGTACTTTCCGTGGATGCATCGATTAATCCGCTGAAAGGACTTTTATAAGAAAAACAGAAGAATCCGGGGCACCTTGGTGGAACACTCTCAGGCAGCCGGGGCGCGGCCGGAACAGAAAAAAACGAGGAAATGAGGAGGATTTTATTATGAAAAAGACAAAGAAATTCTGGGCAGTATTGGCAGCGGCGGGCCTTTTGGCAGCAAGCTTTGCAGGATGCGGAAGCAATGCATCAGCAAATGCAGGAAGCAGCAGCGGTTCCGCAGCATCATCTTCCGCAGAAGGCAGCTCCGCATCGGATTCCGGTGAGAAAAAAGTGATTAAAGCTGTAACAAGCGGCACACTGGCACCGTACTTTTACGTAAATGATGACAACGAGCTGACCGGTGTCGATATCGATATCGTAAAAGAAGTGTTCAACCGCCTTCCGCAGTATGAACTGAAAATTGAGCAGGCAGATGCACTGCAGGGTGTGCTGAGCGGTCAGTACGACATCGCAGTCAACAACTATGGATATACCGATGAGAGAGCAGAATCCTACTACTTCTCTTTACCATATAAAACCAGCTTCAACGAATACATTCAGAGAACCGGCGATGAGCCGCTGACTTCTCTTACCGATCTGGCAGACCGCGGATACAAAATTGAGCTGAGTGCAGGAAGCCTTACCGCAAATGCACTGGAAAAATGGAATACAGACAACCCGGATCACCAGATCAATATCGTATATTCCAATGCAAACTTCCAGGTCCGCTACCAGCATATCGTAGATGGAACCGCTGATGTGGCAATCGACGACGGACCGATCATCGACAACCTGCTTCCGCAGTTCGGACTGGAAGGTCAGCTGGAAGCAAACGAGATCGACGAGGAGACCGAAGATTTCCTGTTCCCGCAGAACAATACCTACTTCCTGTTTGGAAAGAACGAAGAGGGCGCAGCACTCCGCGAGGATGTTGACAAAGCCTTAAAAGAGATGAAAGAAGACGGAACTCTTTCCAAGATCACAACCGAGTATCTCGGCGTGGACACCAGCCCGGACGAGAAATACTTTGATGAGACACCAAACTAGAATATCATTTTCGAAATAAAAACAGAAGAGATTACAAAACAGACGGGAAGCGGATCGAGAACATCCGTTTCCCGATTCTAAAAGGAGCGAAAAACATGGCAGAAATTTACCGGGTAGAAAAGGGAAGCGAAGAGTGGAAATACAAAGCATATGATTACGTCAGAACCGATGCGTTCTGCTGCGGACAGAACATTCCGATTGAACTGGAATTCGGACAGGACGAGAGCAAAGATGATCTGCAGGCGATTCTGGTGACAGAAGATCACAAGCCGGTAGCCGGCTGCCGCATCGCATTTCCGGCGGAAAAGACAGGAAAAATCGAGCGTGTCTGTGTTGTCAGAGAAAAACAGAAAAGCGGATACGGCCGCGTACTGGTCGAAGCCGCTGAGAAATGGCTGAAAGAATACGGTGTCGATCACATCGTCATCACGAGCCAGGACCGCGCCGCAGGCTTTTATGAGAAATTAGGCTACAAACTGAATCCGGACGCTGACCTGTCGGTATACGACCACCATGCACTGAAGAAAGACGAAGAGCCGAAAAAGCCGAAGAAAAATCTTGGCTTTACCTGTGTACTGGTAGAAAAATACGTGTAAGAGAGGACAAAAATCATGGGAAAATTATTTGACGTTTCACTGGTATTTTCATCCATACCAGAATTGCTGACAAAGCTGCCGATCACGCTGGAACTGGCCGTGGTTTCTATGCTGATCGGACTGGGACTGGGACTTGTGATGGCGATCATCAAAATGAAAAAAATCAGAGTGCTGACGCAGATTACGAATCTTCTGATTTCACTGCTCCGCGGCACGCCGGTCATCGTACAGCTGTACGTTGCGTTCTTTGGTATTCCCATGATGTTCAAGGCAATCAACCAGCAGTTCGGAACGAATCTGGCGGTTGCCAATATTTCCGGTTTCGTCTATGCGATGATCGCTCTGGGACTGAACCAGTCGGGCTTTATGGCTGAGATTATCCGTTCAGCCCTGCAGTCCGTTGACCCGGGCCAGATCGAAGCAGCACATGCACTCGGCATGACGTATCCGCAGACACTGCGCCGCATCATTCTGCCGGAGGCCTTTGAGGTTGCGCTTCCGACCCTTGGAAACTCTTTTATCAGTATCATCAAAGGAACGTCTCTTGCCTTTACCTGCGCCGTTGTCGAGATTACCGCACAGGGCCAGATTATTGGAGGAAGAACGTATCGCTACTTTGAAGTTTACGTTTCACTGGCCATCATTTACTGGCTGGTAACGCTGGTGATCGAGCAGATTATCCGCGTAATTGAAAATAAAATCCGGATTCCGGACCAGGTAGAGCTGGCGTCCGCAAACGGGGAGGGTAAGAAAAATGATAAAAATTGATCATTTATCAAAAAAATATAACGACAACGTGGTGCTCGACGACATCAGCCTCGAGATCAGACAGGGCGATGTTGTGGGAATCATCGGTCCTTCCGGAACCGGAAAATCAACGCTTCTGCGCTGCGTCAACCGCCTTGAGACACCGGAGAAGGGAACGGTGACGATCGGGGACAAGGTGATCGGCCTTTCCGAGCGGAAACCGAAAGAGCTTCTGTATTTAAGACAGAACACAGGAATGGTGTTCCAGCGGTTCAATCTGTTTGAGAAGAAAACCGCACTGGAAAATGTGATGGAAGGCCTGATTGTTGTCAAGAAGATGAAAAAAGACGAGGCCAGAGCCATTGCATTAGAAGAACTGAAACTGGTCGGCATGGAGAAATGGGCAAACCATTATCCGAAACATATGTCCGGCGGACAGCAGCAGAGGGTGGCGCTCGCAAGAGCCCTCGCCATGAAACCGCAGATTCTGCTGCTCGACGAGCCGACCTCAGCCCTTGACCCGGAGCTGGTTGGAGAGGTTCTGGATGTTATTAAAAAAGTTGCGGCACAGGGATATACAATGCTTCTGGTTTCCCATGAGATGAACTTTATCCGCCATGTGTCGAACCGTGTGATCTTCCTTGATAAAGGACACGTAGTAGAAGACGGAACACCGAAAGAAGTATTCGAGCATCCGCAGAATCAGAGAACACGGGAGTTCTTCAGCAAGATGCATATTATGGCGCAGCCTGAGTATGTTATTTAAATTGCGGACACAGCCAAAGAGTAGGAGAAAATATTATGATAGATGAGAAAAGAATTGCTGATTTTTTTGCGGAGCTGGTATCTATCGATTCGCCGGCCTTAGAGGAGCGCGAGATGGCGGACACTTTAAAAATAAAATTCGCCGAAATCGGGGTTACGCTTACAGAAGATCATACGCAGGAGCAGACCGGCTCCAATGCGGGCAATCTGTTCGCGCGCATTCCGGGCAGCCTTGCAGGAGCCCCGGTTCTCTTTGCGGCCCACATGGACACTGTTGAGCCTGCAAAAGGAAAAAAAGCCGTCTCCCATGAGGATGGAACCGTAACGAGCGACGGCACGACAGTTCTTGGCGCCGACGACCTCGCCGGTGTGACAGTCATCTATGAAGCTGTCCGCCACCTCATCGAGACCAAAACACCGCACCGCCCGATCGAAATCCTGATCTCTACTGGTGAGGAGCTGTACTGCAAAGGCGCAAATGCCTTCGACTACAGCCAGGTGCAGGCAAAAGAAGCATACGTTCTGGATTTAAGCGGCGCGATCGGTGCAGCCGCCTACGCGGCACCGACACTCGTTTCCTTCGCGGCGAAAATCCAGGGAAAAGCCGCCCACGCCGGTTTCCACCCGGAGGACGGCATCAACAGCATCCAGGCGGCCGCCCACGCAATCGCACAGCTTCCGCAGGGCCACGTGGATGAAAGTACCACTGCCAACATCGGAAAAATCGGCGGCGGCTCCGGTACCAACATCGTTTCGGAAAGCTGCGTGATCGAAGGCGAAATTCGAAGTCTGAACCACGAGACGGCGATGGAGCTTCTGGAAACATATTACAGAACCTTCCAGCAGGAAGCAGAGAAGATTGGTGCGAAGCTGGTCTGGGAAGAAAAGCTGAATATCCATGCGTATGAGACGCCGCTGACAAGCGATGCCGCAAGGCATTACGAGAGCGCCGTTGCAGAAGAAGGCCTGACCGCTGCATTCGAAAAAACTTTCGGCGGCAGCGACAACAACGTCTTTGCACAGCACGGCATCGAAGGGCTTGTCATCGCAACCTCGATGAATCAGGTACACAGCTGCGCCGAGTACACAAAAATCCCGGAAATAGCGCAGGTGGCGCGGATTGTGGCCAATCTTGCCGCACCGCAGGAAGCCTGAACAGATCCCGGACGAAAAAACAGAATACGTAAAAAATCCCCAAAGCCCGTCGGCAGATGTGAAAACAAAAACCGGCGGACTTTTCCTGTTTCCGGCATGGCTTGCCACGCAGAGAAAAATAGTCTATAATAGGGAAAAGCTTCCGGTACATGCCGGAATTTAACACCAGTAGACAAGAAGTCCCCAGCTTCTAAAGCGGTGGGATGAATTATTAAAAGAAACATAACGGCAGTGGCGGGCGGAGAGAAATCGGTATCCTCCACTGACATGAGGCAAGTCACAGTCGAACTATTTTCGACATGTCAGACTCCGTGAAAATACCGACTGTGAGTTGAAACAAGAATAAAAGAGGAAAAACAATGATACATACACCAATTCAGAAACTGGAATTTCCAAACGACAGAAATGTCCGACTGTACTGCAAGAGAGAGGATCTTCTCCCGTTTTCCCTGGGCGGAAATAAAGTGCGGATCGGACGCGCCTTTTTCCGTGACATGCAGGAGAAAAACAAAGACTGCATGATCATCTACGGAAACAGCAGATCCAACCTCTGCCGCGTGCTGGCCAATCTGTGCTGTGCCGAGAAAATTCCATGCTATATGATCTGTTCTTCCGAAGAAAACGAGGAACAACCGATCGAAACAAACAACAGCCGTCTGATGAAATGGCTCGGAGCCGAAGTCATTCCGTGCAGAAAAACAGAGATTGCACAGACCGTCGAGCAGACGATGAACCGTTTGACAGAAGAGGGATATCACCCATATTATATTTTCGGGGATAAATTCGGAACGGGCAATGAAGGCACACCGGTACAGGCCTACGTGGACGGCTACCGCGAGATTCTTGCGTGGGAGAAAGAACAGAATATTTCTTTTTCTCATATCTTTGCGGCATCCGGAACCGGCTCGACCCAGTGCGGCCTGGTAAGCGGAAAATTGCTCGAGCAGGGAACGGAGCAGATCATCGGCCTTTCGATTTCATCCCGCGAGTACGACCGAGCCATCCGCATCATGGAGAGCGGCATTTCCGATTATTTTGCGAAGAATCATCTCGTGCTGCCGGAAGGATGGGAGAGTGAACTTCATCTGGAAATGGGATACCGCCAGGGCGGATACGGCCAGTACGATGAGCGGATTTTACAGGTGATCCGGGAAGAGTTCTGCCGGAACGGCCTTCCGCTGGATCCGACGTACACCGGAAAGGCATTCTGGGGAATGAAGCAGTACATAGAAGAACATCAGTTACAGGACTGCGATGTGCTTTTTATCCATACCGGAGGCACGCCGCTGTTCTATGACTGCATTCTGAACGATACCGATGGAGGAAAAAAATGAAACTGATTTCAATAGTCATCCCATGCTACAATTCCGAGGCAACGATCCGGAAAGTTGTAGAGATGGTGATGGAAGAATTCAAGAAAATGGACGGATATGACTGCGAATTTGTCCTGGTGAACGACGGTTCCCCGAAAGACAATACGTATGGGGAGATCAAGAAGCTCGGTGAGCAGTATCAGAATGTCAAGGGCATCAACCTGCTGCGCAATTTCGGCCAGCACAATGCGCTGATGGCGGCACTCCACTACACCGAAGGAGACTTTATTCTCGGCATGGACGATGACATGCAGACACATCCGTCCCAGATCAGCAAACTGATCCACAAGATGGAAGAAGGATACGATCTGGTTTACGGCTGCTATCCGAAACGAAAAAATTCGTTCCTGAAAAATGTCACCAGCAAACTGAACGAAGTTTCCTCCCGGATTCTTCTCGGACGGCCAAAAGACATCGTTTCCAGCAATTTCTGGATGATTACCCGCCAGATCAAGGACGAGGTGGTAAAATACGACAGCTTCAATCCCTATATTGACGGCATTTTCTACCGCACGACACACAAAATCGGAAATGTAGAGGTGGAGCATTTCAAACGTGCAGTGGGAACTTCCAACTATACGTTAAAGAAACTGATCAAATTGTGGCTTGCCTACTGGAACTATTCTGTAATTCCGCTTCGCATATCGTCCGTTCTCGGCGGAGTTTCTGCAGCCGGCGGTTTTCTGGCAGCCATCATGATTGCCATCCGAAAGCTCATCAATCCGACCGTGATGGTTGGCTGGTCTTCGACGATCTGCGCCATCGTTGTTTTTTCCGGATTGATTCTGATGGTGCTCGGCATCATCGGAGAATACCTCGGAAAGATGATTCTGATTCTGAACCGCACGCCGCAGTATATTGTGCGGGAAACCATTAACGTATCTGATGAGGAAGAAAAAAAGTGAAAAAAATCATGATTTTAGGTGCCGGTATTTACCAGGTGCCGCTGATCCGGACTGCACGCAGAATGGGTCTTTACACGATCGTAGTGAGTATTCCCGGCGATTATCCGGGTTTTGCACTTGCAGATAAAATTTATGAACTGAATACGCGGGATAAAGAAGCGATTCTTGCGGCGGCGGAAAAAGAACAGATCGACGGAATCTGTACATCGGGAACCGATGTGGCCGTCAGCACAATCGGCTATGTCTGTGAAAAGATGCATCTGTCCGGCATTCCGTATGAGGCGGCGGAAATTCTGACCGATAAGGCAAAGATGAAAGACGCATTCCGGCAGGGCGGCGTTTCCGCGGCAGACGGGATGCGGGTAAGAAGCGCAGAGGAGGCACAAAAAGCCGCAGAACAGCTTGGATACCCGGTTGTCGTAAAACGGGTGGACAGTTCAGGAAGCCGCGGAATTACCGTGGTGGAGCATTCCGGACAGATCGAAGAAGCGTATGAAAATGCGAGAAACGGTTCGGCAAGAGATTATGTGCTGGTTGAAAAATTCCTCCGCGGAACGGAAATCGGCGTGGATGGATTTGTGCAGAACCACAAACTGGTCTTTCTGGCACCGCACACGAAATTTGTATACCGCGGTGCACACACGACCGTTCCGGTCGGCCACGCATTTCCGTATGGATGCAGCGGGGCACTGCGGGAAGAAATTGCCCGCCAGATGCAGCTGGCCGTCACCGCATCCGGTGCCGATCAGTGCTCCGTCAATGCGGATGTCTTTGTGGACGGAGAGAAGGTCTGGATCATTGAAATGGGCGGAAGAACCGGGGCAACCTGCATTCCGGAACTGATTTCAACGTATTACGGATTTGATTTTTATGAGCAGATGATCAAAAGCGCCCTCGGGGAAGAAACGGATTTTCAGCAGACGGAAAGCTGCCCGTGCATGGCAAAACTGCTGCTGAGTCCGGTAAGCGGAACCATCACACAAATCGACCGGGATCAGGTCGAACGTCTGCGTCAGGAAGGGCTGGAGCTTGTCCTGGATTATCCGGAGGGGCATGAAGTTTCTGCCATGGCAGATGGAACTGACCGGATCGGCCATGTGATTGTAAAGACGGACCGGGAAGCGGAACTGGATGAGCAGATGAAGCGGGTGTACCGCTGTATCTGGATTGATGGAAAAAATCTGGAGACAATCTGGGAAGAGAAAACAGCAAAATAAAAAACCCGGAATCTTTTCAAGACCTCAGAAGAGGAGCGAAAGGATTCCGGGTTTTGCGTTGCCAGGCATATCAATATCCGGTGGACCAATTTTGATTACACTGTTTTTACAGGCTTCATCATCATCCGATAGTAGACTGGAATCAGCAGTGCAACCGCACCGAACCAGGCAAACGGTGTGCGTCCGTTCTGCATACTCTGAATCGAGGTGCGGTAGACGGCGAGAAGGCCGAGCAGGAAGTAGAACGGCGCTTCGATCGTCAGGAATGCATCGGAGTAATGGTAAGAATCCGTGATTTCGCTCGAAAAGCTTGGTGAGCAGGTGCATCTGTCCCGCGAGGTCTGCTGCCGCCGCTTCCGGAAAATGACGGGAAAGACGGTGACGCAGTATCTCGAGGAATATCGTGTGTCCAAAAGCCTGCCGCTCGTCGAAAGCGGCTTTTTGCCACGAAAAATATGTTACATCTGTTTGATTGCCTGCAGCATTTCAAGATCCGAAGCAGTCACCTTGATATTGGAAACCATCGTTCGGCCGTCCGGTTTTTTCACCGTGACTTCGAGAATCGTTCCCTCCTCGATCTGCGAGGATGCGAGATCGCTCATGAATTTTACGAACTTCGGGTGGTTTTGGGCGAAACGGTTTCTCAGATTTTTTAATTCCATTAACTTTATTGGGTTAAATGCCATTCTTTTTTCTGTCCTTTCTATTCGAAACTTCTTTCGAAACATGAAAGTATTGTAACATGGAAAAGAAAAAATGCAAGCGGATAAAAAGAGAAAAGACAGAGATACTGGGAATAAGAGAAAAGATTCTCAATTAGAATGGGAGAAAAACGAATGAAAGCGAAGAAGTATCTGCTGTTTTTTCTTTTGGGCTACTGTATTTATATTGCCATCGAAGTCACCTACCGGGGTTACAGCTTCCGCCTGATGGGCATTGCCGGAGGAATGTCCCTTGCAGGAATCGGAATGCTGGAAGACGCCGGGCTGCGCCGCTTTCCGCTGGCGTTTCAGATGATGGTATCCGCCGTCCTGATTACGGCCATTGAACTGTATTCGGGGATGTTTTCCCTGAGGGTGCTGCATTACCGCATGTGGGACTATGGTACGCTGCCGTTTTCCATCTGCGAAGGATTAATCTGCCCGTGTTTTTTCGGGATCTGGTATCTGCTCTCGGCGGTTGGGATTTTTCTTACGGACTATGTGAGCTATTATATCTTCCATGAGGGGACGCACCCGGTGTATCGAAAGAAGAAAAAGGGTTGTGCCGAAGGGGAGTTCGTTATAAAATAAGAAAAAACAACCCAGGCAGGAGGTCCTCATGGAAAACGAAAAAAATTATCTGGAATATCTCGCAGAATTGTACCCGACCATCGAAAAAGCAGCGACCGAAATCATCAATCTGCAGTCCGTTATCAACCTTCCCAAAGGCACGGAGCATTTCCTTTCGGATATTCATGGCGAATACGAAGCCTTTTCTCATGTACTCCGCAACGGTTCCGGTGCCGTGCGAAAGAAGATTGACGATGTCTTCGGCCACACGCTCGGCATTTCGGAAAAACGTGCGCTTGCAACCCTTATCTATTACCCGAGAGAGCGCCTGGAGATGGAGAAAAAGCAGCAGGAGGACATCGATGACTGGTACAAGGTCATGCTGTACCGCCTGATCGACGTCTGCAAAATCGTTTCTTCCAAATACACCCGTGCCAAAGTGCGGAAAGCCCTGCCGGCGGATTATGGCTATATCATCGAGGAGCTGATCACCGAAAAGCCGGAGGTGCTCGACAAAGAAGCATACTACGAGGCGATCATCCAGACTATCCTCGAAATCGGAAGCGCCGAGAACTTCATCATTGCCGTGGCAGAGCTGATTCAGCGGCTCGTTGTTGATCATCTCCACATCATCGGCGACATCTTTGACCGCGGTCCGGAGCCGTATAAAATCATGGACTGCCTGATGAATTACCATTCCCTCGATATCCAGTGGGGCAACCACGATGTGCTCTGGATGGGCGCTGCGACCGGCCAGCCGGCGTGCGTGGCCAGCACGATCCGCATCTGCCTCCACTACGGCAATCTCGATGTGCTGGAGGACGGCTACGGCATCAATATGCTTCCGCTTGCCACCTTTGCTCTCGAGACGTACGGCGATGATCCGTGCGAATGCTTTGCCGCAAAAGGCGGCGAGGACAGCGGAAATTCCCAGCAGATGCTGGAGCGCCGCATGTACAAGGCCATCACCGTAATGCAGTTAAAGCTCGAGAACCGTCTGATCCGTGAGAACCCGGAGTACGGCATGGAAAACCGCCGTCTGCTGGAAAAGATCGATTACCAGAACGGAACGGTGACGATTGGGGAGAAAACATATGCTCTGCGCGACAAGAGCTTTCCGACGATCGACCCGGCGCATCCGGACGAGCTGACAGAAAAAGAGGCAGAAGTGCTCGATAAGCTGATCTTCGCCTTCCGAAACAGCGAAAAACTGCAGGCGCACGTCGATTTCCTGCTCAAAAAAGGAAGCCTCTACCGCGTCTACAATGGAAATCTGCTGTACCACGGCTGCATGCCGATGAATGAGGACGGCACCTTAAAAGAGGTACAGGTCGACGGAAAGAAATACAAGGGAAAAGCACTGTACGATATCCTCGAGCACAACGTGCGCCGCGCATTTGTAAGCCGCGATCCGAAAAAACGGGAGCAGGGCCGCAATACGCTGTGGTATCTGTGGACTGCGCCGAATTCCCCGCTGTACGGCCGCGACAAGATGACAACATTTGAGCGGTATTTCCTCGCAGAAAAAGAGACCTGGACCGAGGTGAAAAACGCGTATTACCGCCTGATCGAGAAAGAGGAGACGGCGGACCGGATCTTACAGGAGTTCGGGCTTGCCGGTGAAAATGTACATATTATCAACGGCCACGTCCCGGTACACCAGAGTGCCGGTGAAAGCCCGGTCAAATGCGGCGGCAAGGTGCTGATCATCGACGGCGGCTTCTGCAGGGCGTACCACAAAGAAACCGGCATCGCGGGTTACACGCTGATTTACAACTCGTACGGCCTCAGCCTCACCGCGCACGAGCCGTTTGAATCGACGGAAAAAGCAATCCAGGAGGAGAAGGATATTGTCTCCCGCCA
>OGYW01001628.1_pt1 | contig 19183 bp, 10 predicted proteins | sample 1576621 | NCBI WGS metagenome assembly OGYW01 (sample SAMEA3541528, study PRJEB24748) | human gut metagenome | biome: human gut; feature: human-associated habitat; material: faeces | place: China | collected 2012 | reverse complement strand
TCCGGCAGTCGTCGCCGCGCCGTCCGCCGCTCAGGTCGGTTCCGCCGTCGCCGAACTCGGTTCCGCCGTCAGCGGCCCGGTCGACGACCTGCCGTTCAAGGCGTCCGACGCCATCGGTGTGCTCATGGCTTACTCCACAAAGATCCGCCTCGACCAAATCGGCGCGAACGACACGACCGACACGCTGACCAATGGCGTGTCGTCCCGCCGCAACCAGCTGCTGATGGATATCAGCTCCGAGCTGGGTGTGGCCAGTGTGGATGGCGCCGCAGAGGCGACACTCACCCAGCTTGCACAGCTCGTCAACAAGGTCGCCCCGAACTACAAGGCGTTCGGCCCGGTACTGTCTGATGCGATCCGTGACCGCCTGCGCGCGCTGTTCGGTGCCGCCGGCGTCAAGCCCGCGCACATCCGCGAACGCGTGACCAACGTGTGGCAGCTCGGCGAAGGCTGGGTTGCCGCCGTGACCGCGGCTCTGCTGCTCGACACCCGCGAGGGTGCCAGCTCGCGTGGCGGTGATCTGGCCAAGCTGCCCACCGGCGCCGCCGCCAATGCGGCCGCCGCCGATCAGCTCATCGACGATGCGGTGACCCTGGTCGGGCAGACCAAGGGCGTGGCTGTCTCCAAGCCGAGCGCCGGCGGCGCAGCCGGCGGTGCCGTGGTGGATTCCGCGGCGCTCGACGCCTTCGCGGAGAAGGTCACCGGTGCCAACGGCGTGCTCGCCTCCACCGCCCGTTACGTGCTCAACGAACTGGGCGTGACGGCTCCGGCCGCCGAACCCGGCGAGGACGAGAACGTGGCCGTCGTGGCCGCCGTCGACGCCGAGCTCGGCTCCGACTGGCCCAAGCAGGTCGAGCCGCGCTTCGACTCCCGCAAGGCCATCCTCTTCGATGACCGCTGGGCATCCGCGCGCGAAGACCTGGCTCGCCTGTTCTACAACGGCGACCAGTCTGTCGAGTCCCTGAGCTTTGTCGGCGCCGGCAAGGACGTCGCCGACCAGGCCAAGTGGTTCGCGTCCAAGAGCCATGGACGGCTCGCCGACACCTTCGACCGCATCGCCACCGAGGCCCTCGAATCGGTCGCCGACGTGCCTGACGCATCCCGCTTCGCGAACGACATCGCAGTGGTGACCGGCGTGGCTCCGAACTCGATCGCCGCGCAGGTCGTCAACGGCCTGCTGGCCGGCGGCGCGACCGTCATCGCCACCTCGCACAGCTTCCGTCCGTCCGTCAAGGCGTGGGCGAAGCAAACCTACCGCGAGCACGCGGTGGGCGGCGCCAAGCTGTGGCTGGTTCCCGCGAACCTGTCCAGCTACCGCGACGTGGACGAACTGGTCCAGTGGATCGGCAACGTGCAGAAGAAGACCTCCGGCGCGACCACCACGATCCTGAAGCCCGCATACGAGCCGACGCTGTTCTTCCCGTTCGCCGCCCCGCCGGTGCACGGCACGTTGACCGACTCCGGCGAACTGTTCGAGTCCCAGGCGCGACTGATGCTGTGGGGCGTGGAACGCGCGATCGCCGGCCTATCCGCCATCGGCGCCGACACCGACGTGCAGCACAAGCTGCATGTGGTGCTGCCCGGCTCCCCGAACCGCGGCATCTTCGGCGGCGACGGCGCGTACGGCGAGGTCAAGAGCGCGTTTGACGCGATCGTCAACCGCGCCCATGCCGAAAAGGTATGGTCGTCCCGTGTCACCTTCGCCCACCCGAAGATTGGCTGGGTGCGCGGCACCGGCCTGATGGGCGGCAACGACCCGCTGGTCGAGGTCGTCGAACGCCACGGCATCCACACGTACTCCACCGAACAGATCGCCGTGAAGCTGCTCGACCTGTGCACCGCGGAATCCCGCGCGGAAGCAGTCGAGCATCCGCTCGACGTGGACCTGACCGGCGGGCTCGGCAACGCCCCGATCGATATCAAGGCGCTGCGCGCCGAGGCGATGGCCGACGCAGAGAAGGCCGCGGCCTCCGCACAGCAGTCGGACGACGACTCCACCTCCGCGAAGACCGCCGCATCCGGCCTGAGCATCAAGGCGCTGCCCAGCCCGCACGTGCCGCAGCAGGCGCCGGTCGACCTGGCCGACTGGCAGAACGTCACCGCCAAGCCCGAGGACGAGATCGTCATCGTCTCCATCGGCGAGCTGGGCCCGTGGGGCTCCGGCCGCACCCGCTTCGAGGCGGAGCTCGGAATCCACTCCGACGGCAGCGTCGACCTGTCTGCCGGCGCGGTGCTCGAACTCGCGTGGAACATGGGCCTGGTCGAATGGCAGGACAGTCCGAAGCCGGGTTGGTACGACACCGACGGCAACCTCGTGCCCGAAGAGGACATCGCCGAGCGCTACCATGACGAGGTCGTGGCCCGCTCCGGCATCCGTCCGTTCGATGAAGGCATGGGCAACGACTACAAGGACGGCGCCGACGAAGAGGAGACCGAGGTCTTCCTCGACCACGACGTCACCTTCTCCGTGCCCACCGAGGACATCGCCAAGGAATACGTCAAGATGGACGAGGCGCACACCTCCATCGCGGCCGACCCGGAGTCGGGCGAATGGAACGTCACCCGTCACGCCGGTTCGATGATTCGCGTGCCGCGTCGCGCCACGATGACGCGCACGGTCGGCGGCCAGTTCCCGAAGGGCTTCGACCCGCTCAAGTGGGGCATCCCGGCCTCGATGGTAGGCGACGTCGACAAGATCGCGCTGTGGAACATCGTCACCACCGTGGACGCCTACCTGTCCGCCGGCTTCACGCCGACCGAGGTGCTGCAGGCCATCCATCCCTCGATGGTGGCGAGCACGCAGGGAACCGGCTTCGGCGGCATGATGTCGATGCGCAAGCTGTACCTTGACCGCTTCCTCAACCATGAGATCCCGACCGATATCCTGCAGGAGGCCCTGCCGAACGTGGTGGCCGCGCATGTGATGCAGTCCTACGTCGGCGGCTACGGCAACATGATCCAGCCGGTCTCCGCCTGTGCCACCGCCGCGGTGTCGCTGGAGGAGGGCGCCGACAAGATCGCCCTCGGCAAGGCCGACTTCGTGGTCACCGGCGCGATTGACGATATCGGCGTGGAATCCGTGATCGGCTTCGGCAACATGAACGCCACCGCCAACTCGGAGGAGATGTACGCGAAGGGCATCGACGCGCGCTTCTTCTCGCGTGCGAACGACCGTCGCCGCGGCGGCTTCCTGGAGTCCCAGGGCGGCGGCACGATCCTGCTGACGCGCGGTGACATCGCGCTTCGCATGGGTCTGCCGGTCGCCGGCGTAGTCGGCTTCATCCACTCGTACGCGGATGGCGCGCACACCTCGATCCCGGCCCCGGGCCTTGGCGCCCTGGCGGCTGGCCTCGGCGGCCGCGACTCGAAGCTCGTGCACGATCTGGCCGCGCTCGGCGTCACCCCGGACGACATCGCCGTGGTCTCCAAGCACGACACGTCCACCAACGCGAACGACCCGAACGAGTCCGAGCTGCACAACACGCTGGCGCACGCCATCGGCCGCACGAACGGCAACCCGCTGTTCGTGATCTCCCAGAAGACGCTCACCGGCCACGCGAAGGGCGGCGCCTGCATCTTCCAGGTCAACGGCCTGACGCAGCTGTTCAAGTCCGGCGTGATCCCGGCCAACGCCTCGCTCGACTGCGTGGACCCGAAGCTGGAGCGCGACGACCACATGGTGTGGCTCACCAAGCCGCTGCACGTCGGCCGCGTCAAGGCTGGCCTCGCCACCTCGCTCGGCTTCGGCCACGTGAGCGGTTTCGCCGCGATCGTGAACCCGGGCGCCTTCGAGGCGGCCGTGGCACACACCGCGGGTGAGGACGCACTGAACGCCTGGCGCGAGCGTGCGAACGCCCGTCTGGCTGCCGGCCAGCGTCACCTTGAGGAAGGCATGATGGGTCGCGCGGCGCTCTACGAGCCGATCGACAACCGTCGCTTCCGCGAGGACGGCACCAAGCTCGCCGACGGCAATCGTTACAACGGCCACGAAGTCGAAAAGGCCATGCTGTTGAATCCTGACGCCCGCCTCGGTCAGTCCGGCTTCTTCGAGGCCTGATCTGCCGAGTCACGTCTGACTGCTGAATGATGGGCCCGCACGTTTCCGCGTGCGGACCCATTTTGCGTTCGTAAGTGCGCGCCGAAACGACGTGTCCGCGCACATAGCGACGCAAACCAGCCCATTTGCGTCCTTAAGTGCGCACACTTGTCGTTTCGGCGCGCACTTAAGGACGCAAAGCGGCCCGGACCCGTCATACACTGGAACAGGTCTCTCGGAAAGGTGGCGCGGTATGTCGGTTCTCGGTCTCGGGCACGATGTCGTCGATGTCTCGGCGTTCGCCGAACAGCTTGCGGAACCGGGTTCGCGCATGCGAGGGCTGTTCTCTGTGCGCGAGGTGAGGCAGGCCGGCGAGCGGGCCAGACGCAAGAACGATGACGAGTCCACCCACTTGGCGGCGAAGTGGGCCGGCAAGGAAGCGGTGCTGAAAGCCTGGTGCGACGCGCTCGGCGACATGCCGAACCCGTATACCATCGAGAATTTCCCGTGGAACGGCATTGAAATCGTGGATGATTCGCGCGGCCGACCGTGCGTTGCGTTGCGGCCGGACGTCGAGCGGAAGCTGCGTGCGTCGCTGCCCCCCGCAGCCTCCAAAAACTCCGGTGAAATGTCGGGCGCGCCCGGGTTGGTCAGGATGGGGCCTGCGGTCATGCGGATGCCGATCGTGACTCCGGTGAGCACGGGTTCCGCGCCGGCTGCGGCGTCGAGCGCATCGGTTTCCTTGGTTTTTCGGTGGCATGTCTCGCTGAGCCATGATGGCGGTATCGCCTCGGCCGTCGCCATGTTGACCGTGTGACGGTGGTTTTCGGCAGTCATGACGCCGCTATACAGACAGCTCTCAGACTCTTTGAAGACGACGCTCGAAATAAGCGTGCGTCATAGGTATGTATGCAGGCGGATATTCGTTGGGGCGTCCGCAGGCATCGGCTGGCGAGTGTACGCCATCCATGTCGGGGCAGAATCCGGCATCGGGCTCGTCGGCTGTTTACGGCCCGCTGGTGCGAGGCTCGGGCAAGACTCCCGGGAGACGCACCAGCGGGTCGTATCGTATGCGGCCGACGCTTGTGTGACGATACATCCGTTTTGACGCTGCCATATCTTCCGGCGTACAGTATCATCATGATTGCCTTATACAAAGTCGCAGCGCCGCGACTTGACCGGACTGCGAAAGCGGCGGACGAGGTGGCCGCCTATGAACGCATCGATTCCACCCATGCGAAGGCACGCCGACTCATCGAGCGGGGGAGGTTCGCGCGCAACGATGACGGCGGCATCGCCATCACCGTGGTCGCCGCCGGTGCCATGGACGACGCCCGAGGACGGCTCGGCCGGCCGTGGGCATGCGTTCCCGGGCACTCGTTCGCCATATCGTTCATCGTGACCATCCCCGAATCGGTGGCGACCGATGACGCGGTCAACGGCTGGATGTCGATGATTGCCGGCCTGGCCACTCTGGACGCCATCGAAGGAACCCTGGACGAGTGCGGCGCGGTCCCGTTCGACCCCGAATGCGGGTTCCATCTCAAATGGCCGAACGACATTTACTGCCATGGACTCAAGCTTGGCAGCACGTTCACCCAGGTCGCCTCGCCGCCCGACCGGCACGGTGACGTCGCCGTGATCTTCAGCGTGGGCGTCAACCTGTCGGTGCCCGCGGATCGTTTGCCGACGCCGGAATCCACGTCGCTGCGGATGCACGTCGCACCGCTGCCGCCGACCGCGGAACTGATTGACATGATCGCGGCGCGCCTGGTCGCTTCACTGCGCACCCGTCTGGAGGCGTTCGTGCAGATGCCGCTCATCCAGAGTTCCCGGTTGCGCTCCGAGATGCACCACGTCTGCTGGATGATGGGGCGGCAGATCGACGCGCAGCTCATCGACGGCCGGACGATCGCCGGCAAGGTGGTATCGCTCAACGATGACGCTTCGATCAGCGTGCGCACGGCATCAGGGGAGACGGAGAGACTGAGCACCGGCGATATCGGTCTCATGGTGTGACGCCTGTTCCGACGGTCCTGTTTTGACGGTCCCGTTCCGCATGGACACGGGAGTTGCCAAAGCGTCGGCGATGTGTATAATAGCTCAAGTCGCCAAAAGCGACATTTTCGCGGATGTAGCTCAATGGTAGAGCCTCAGTCTTCCAAACTGATTACGCGGGTTCGATTCCCGTCATCCGCTCCACTGCCACTTCACCGGCAAGTCCGGTCGTCCAATCGCGTTTGACGTGATTCGATAGTAAAACTAGCATGACTAATCGGAACGGTTGAGAGAACGCGTCGTCGATGACGACTGCCACGAGAAGCTGAAATATGGATCGCGGCATCTGTCGAAAGCCCGCGGGAACGCAATCGTTTCGCCGCACGCCAGATATACCGTAGCGACGAGGACAGGCCCATCAGGATGTGGGCTTGGTCATGTGATGAGGCATATGCGCGGGCGGTGCACAGTATCACAAGAACAGATAAGGAAACAAATGCGAGCGAATGGTAATTCCACGCATGAGATTCTAGGCAAAATCGTGACGGCCATCGCGTCGATCGCCATGACCGCGGCGTTCGCGGTTCCGGCCATGGCTGCCAGCGACAGCGGCACGGCGGCCGGCTCCGGCACGACCCAACAGTCGGGCCAGTACAAGATCTACCCCCAGCCGCAGAACACCGAGTATGGCGACGGCAGTCTGATTCTGCGCGACAAGGCGAACACCGTCGTGGAACCGGGAATCGATTCCGCCACCAAGGCCCGTCTGAACGAGGCCCTGAAGCTCAAGGGCATCGAGACCACCGCGGCCGACGCCGTGCCCGAAACCGCGTACCAGCTCAACGTGCTGGTCGGCATCAACGGATCCAACGGCGTGGTCGACAAGTACGCCAAGCAGCTGATCGCCGACGGCACCCTGAAGGTGGACGACAGCACGTTCTCCAAGAACGACTCCTATGTGCTTGCCGTCCGTCAGGGCAACGCGAAGACGCCCGACACGATCCTCGTGCTCGGCCGCGACACCGATTCCGCGTTCTACGGCCTGACTACCTTGTACCAGATCTTCCAGCAGCTGCAGGGCCGCGCCGTCAGCAACCTGACCTTCAGCGACTGGGCCGACGTCAAGTCCCGCGGCTTCATCGAGGGCTATTACGGCAGCCCGTGGAGCACCAAGGACCGCGTGAACCTGATGACCTGGGGCGGCTACTACAAGATGAACACCTACGTGTACGCCCCCAAGGACGATCCGCTGCACCGCAACAACTGGCGCGGCCTGTACACCGAAGACCAGATCGAGAACGAGATCAAGCCACAGGCCGAGGCCGGCAACAAGTCGAAGGTGCGTTTCGTTTACGCGCTCGCGCCGTTCCATAACGACGGCGAGGCTAGGGGCAAGCACTTCCGCTTCGACACCGAGGAGCACTACCAGAAGGACCTCAAGGAACTCAAGGCCAAGTACATGCAGACCATTGACGCCGGCGTACGCCAGATCGCACTGCTCGCCGACGACTCCACCGACTGGGGTGCGCAGTACGGCAACGACAACACCTACGTGCGCGTGCTGAAGGACCTGACCGACTGGATCCACGAGCTGCAGCAGGAGAAGAACGACGACGGCACCGCGAAGTACGAGGGCCTCAAGGACACGATCCTCTACTGCCCGGCCCTGTACAGCTACACCGGAGCCGGTGACGCCTGGTACAAGAACATCCCGTCCAACGTGCAGATCGTCATGACCGGCGGCCGCACCTTCGGCGTGGCCAGCAAGGACTTCGCCGACACGTTCATCAAGAACACCGGTCGCGCCCCGTTCATGTGGATCAACTGGCCGTGCTCCGACATGAACCGCAACACCGCCTACCAGTACCTGGTCATGGGAGGCCAGAACAACTTCCTCAAGCCCGGCGCCACATACGGCACCTACGACGGCATCATGCTCAACCCGATGCAGCAGTCCGAGCCGAGCAAGCAGGGCATCTTCATGGCCGCCGACTACAGCTGGAACCTGTGGCAGAGCGAAAAGGACGGACAACAGTCCTGGGAGGACTCCTTCAGCTACATCGACCACAACTCGCCGATCGTGTCCAAGGGCTCCCGTGGTCTGCGTGACCTCGCCATGAACATGCGCATCCTCAACGACGGCGGCATCGACGGCGCGCACAAGGATGCCGAGTATGATGCCATCAACAAGTGGTGGATCAACAATGAGTCCGTCGACTACACCGGCAAGCTCGACGTCAAGGGCGTCCTGACCGAACTCAAGGGCAAGCTGGACGACGGCACCGCCACCGCGGCCGACTTCAGCCAGGCGCTCACCGTCTACACCACGCTGCAGCGCGCCGCGAAGAACTACCGCGCGAACCCCGGTGACAAGAACATGTTCGACCAGATCGAACCGTGGATCAGCTACTGGGACGACCTGACCGCCTCCGCCATCGACTACATCACCGCCGCCAAGCAGGCGCTCGCGGGTGACACCGAGGCCGCGAAGGCGACCTACGCAACCGCGAAGGCCGCTTTCGCCAAGTCCGACACGCATACGATCGCCGATTACTACCAGCGCAACAAGCCCGCTCGTGGCGGCCTGGTCATCGTGCGCCCGACCGTGCAGGCGCTCAATTCCTTCGTCAAGGTCAAGACCAGCGGCAGCGTCACCCCGACGCCCTCCGACGCCACGGTCAGCACGAACGGCGTGGGCGCCGCGGCATGGCATGAGAACGTCGATCCGAAGGCCGTCATCGACGGTGACGACAGCACGTTCTTCTGGATGCAGTCCGCCGGCTGCGACTGCGTCAAGGCCAACGCCACCCTCACCGTCACCTACGCCGAGGCCCGCAAGGCCAAGGAGTTCCGCTTCATCCAGGCGGAAAAGGGCGGTGACACGATCGTCAACGGCAAGATCGAATACCAGGATGCAGATGGCAACTGGACCAAGATCGGCGACGTGAACGGCGACCAGAAGCAGATCTTCATGCTGGACTCCGCCGCGACCGTCAAGGCCGTGCGCATCACCAACCTGGCCCAGACCTCCAAGTGGTGGAAGGCGTACGACCTGTCCGCCACCAAGATCGACGAACCCGGTACGGTGACCAAGGACGCGCTGAACGCCAAGATCGCCGAAGCCGAGAAGGTCGACTCCGCCGACTGGACCAAGTCGAGCCGCGAGGCTCTCGCCGGCGCGATTGCCGCCGCCAAGGCCGTCGCTGCCGATCAGGACGCCACGCAGGCCAAGGTCGACGCCGCCGTCGCCGCGCTCGAATCGGCGATGAAGGGTGTCGAACGGTACACGGCGAAGACCGCCGACCAGCTGAAGGCCGAGCACGTCTCCAACGACAATGCCACCTACACCGAGGCGAGCTACAACAAGTACCAGTCCGCGTACGACGACTTCGCCGCCGCGCTGGCCAACGCCGACGATCTGGCGAAGGCCGACGGCGAGGCGCTGGAAGCGGCCTACACCGCCGCGAAGTCCACGCTGCGCTACGACCAGTCCGCACGCGACTACGCGCAGCTCGCGCTGAACGACGCCGAGCCTTACGTGGGCAAGGCCTCCGAGTACACCAAGGACAGCTATGCCAAGTTCACCGTCGCGTATGAGGCCCTGAGCAAGCAGCTGAAGGCCGACCCGAACGGTGAGGGCGATCCCGCCACCTACACCGCGCTGCGCGCTGCGCTCGACAAGGCCATCAAGGGCCTGGTCAAGAGCGACGGCACCGAGCCGGAGCGGCCTGGCGAGAAGCCTGGCGAGAAGCCTGGCGAGAAGCCTGGCGAGAAGCCGGGTGTCAGCAAGCCCGGCGCCGACGGCAAGCTGTCCAACACGGGCGCCGACGTCTTCGGTCTCATCGCCGCAATGACGATGTTGGCCGCGGCGGGCGTGACGATGGCCGGCCTGCGCAAGCGGATCGGCTGATTCGGCATGAGTCCGGGCGGTCGCCCTCGCTCGTGAGAGCCGGGGCGCCGGCCCGGACGACGCTGGCAATTACGGGCTGAAATGGCCGGAATCCAAGATTCCCCGTACGAAATGGTACGTTTCACGGTGCCGAAACGGCGATAATGTACGGTGAATTCCGGATTCCGTCTATTTCAGCCCGTATTGTCGTGCATGGAAGTCAGTAAAGAACATATGGCGAGCGAGGCGAACATGGCGGACGAAACCAATAACAACGAGGCGACGGAACTGGTCGGTGACCACGTCGAAACCGTTGACGTTTCCAAGCATCCGGACCCATCCATCCCGGTGACCGACCTGTCTCTGGCCGATATCGAGCGGCGGCAGTCGCACCCGGTGCCATGGGCGGTGTTCATCGTGGCGGTGCTGGCCGCCATCATCGCGCCGTACTGGCTCGGACGCTCCCTGGCGGTCGGCCACACGCAATGGCTGATCACCCATCTGAACCTGTTCACCCCGCGCGGCGTGGCCTTCGTGTCGTGGACCGTGACGCTGACAACGTTCACCGGACTCGGTCTCGCCGTGGTGGAGTCGCGCAACTGGCTGTGGCGCATCGTGTTCGTGGTCGGGCTGGCCGCCGAACAGTTCATCGCCGGCCTGAGCCTGCTCAAACTGAATTTCTGGTACTCCACGTACGTGGTGTACGGCGACTCCGCGCGGCTGCCGAATGCGGCGAATCTGGGAATCATCGCGGCCGGGGTCGGCGTGGCGGTGTATGCGGTCGTGTGGGTCGGCCTGCTGATCCTCATCAAGAAGGACTCTCCGCTGAACGTGCTGACGCGCAGCTGGGCTTCGTTCATCCTGTTCTTCGCCATCGAGACCGCGGCGCTGCTCATTGTGCTGTTCGGCGGATTGCTGACGGCGGTGTGAGACCCTGCCGCGAAAGGCCGGAAGTAGTCCGACCCCTTGCCTATACTATCCCATTGGCGTGTTTCGCCCGCGGATAGAGAGCGCACCGGCATAAAGCCGGGTGCACCGCGCAGCAACCATAAGGAGGATGCCGTGGCACTTACGGCTGAAGAAAAGCAGGAAATCATCACCAAGTACGCGACGCACGAAGGCGACACGGGTTCCCCCGAGGTCCAGGTCGCGTTGCTGAGCAAGCGTATCGCTGACCTGACCGAGCACCTGAAGGAGCACAAGCACGATCACCACTCCCGTCGTGGTCTGCTGCTCATGGTCGGTGACCGTCGTCGTATGCTTGATTACCTCAAGCGCGTCGACATCAACCGTTACCGTTCCCTGATTGAGCGTCTCGGTCTCCGTCGATAAGAGAACTTCCGCCCGGGCATTCCTTGCTCGGGCGTTTTGCATATCGGCATGTGGATGAGGATGTTGCGAATTCGCGGATGACATACTGTGGCCCGGCGGTTGAGGGCCGATGATGAAGAAGAATCTGGAATGAACGGGTGCGGTCCGGGACGGGCCGCGTCAATGAGAAAAGCCGACAAGCTTGAACAAATCGGGATTTCGGCGTCTCGATGTGGATTACAGATATCAGCAGACAATAGAACAAAAAAGGAGGAACCCTATGGAGGGTCCCGAAATCAAGGCTGTTGAAGCCGTAATCGATAATGGTTCATTCGGCAAGCGCACGCTGCGCTTCGAGACCGGTCGTCTCGCCCAGCAGGCGGATGGTGCCGTCGCCGCCTATCTTGACGATGATTCGATGATTCTGTCCACCACCACCGCCGGTTCCAGCCCGAAGGAGAACTACGACTTCTTCCCGCTGACCGTCGACGTGGAGGAGAAGATGTACGCCGCGGGCAAGATCCCGGGCTCGTTCTTCCGCCGTGAAGGCCGCCCGAGCTCCGAGGCGATCCTGGCGTGCCGTATCATCGACCGTCCGCTGCGCCCGCTGTTCCCGCACACGCTGCGCAACGAAGTGCAGGTCGTGGAGACCGTGCTGTCCATCGATCCCGACGACGCCTACGACGTCATCGCCCTGAACGCGGCCTCCGCTTCGACGATGATCTCCGGCCTGCCGTTCGAAGGCCCGGTCTCCGGCGTGCGTCTGGCGCTGATCGACGGCCAGTGGGTCGCCTTCCCGCGCTGGAGCGAGCGTGAGCGCGCCGTGTTCGAGATCGTGGTCGCCGGCCGTGTCATCGAGAACGGTGACGTCGCCATCGCCATGATCGAAGCCGGTGCCGGCAAGAACGCCTGGCACCTCATCTACGACGAGGGCCAGATCAAGCCGGACGAGGAAGTCGTCGCGCAGGGTCTCGAAGCCGCCAAGCCGTTCATCAAGGTGATCTGTGAAGCCCAGAACGAGCTCAAGGAGAAGGCAGCCAAGGAGACCAAGGACTTCCAGCTGTTCCCCGAGTACACCGACGAGCTGTACGCCCGCATCGACGAGATCGCCCACGAGGACCTCAACGAGGCGCTGTCCATCGCGGAGAAGCTGCCGCGCCAGGACCGCATCCACGAGATCAAGGAGCACGTGCGTGAGGTGCTCGCGAACGAGTTCACCGACATGGACGATGCCGAGAAGGAGAAGGAACTCGGCAACGCGTTCAAGGAGCTGCAGCGCCAGATCGTGCGCCGCCGCATCCTCACCGAGGACTACCGCATCGACGGCCGTGGCCTGCGCGACATCCGCACCCTGTCCGCCGAGGTGGACATCGTGCCGCGCGTGCACGGCTCCGCCCTGTTCCAGCGCGGCGAGACCCAGATTCTGGGCGTCACCACGCTGAACATGCTCAAGATGGAGCAGCAGATCGACGCGCTTTCTGGCCCGCAGTCCAAGCGCTACATGCACAACTACGAGATGCCGCCGTACTCCACCGGTGAGACCGGCCGCGTCGGCTCCCCGAAGCGCCGCGAGATCGGCCACGGCGCCCTCGCCGAGAAGGCCATCGTGCCGGTGCTGCCAAGCCGCGAGGAGTTCCCGTACGCCATCCGTCAGGTCTCCGAGGCCATCGGTTCCAACGGTTCCACCTCGATGGGCTCCGTGTGCGCCTCCACGCTGTCGCTGCTCGCCGCCGGCGTGCCGCTGAAGGCCCCGGTCGCGGGTATCGCGATGGGTCTGGTCTCCGGTGACGTCGATGGCCAGCACGTCTTCAAGACGCTCACCGACATCCTGGGCGCCGAGGACGCGTTCGGCGACATGGACTTCAAGGTCGCCGGCACCTCCGAGTTCATCACCGCCCTGCAGCTCGACACCAAGCTTGACGGCATTCCGGCCGATATCCTGGCTGGTGCCCTGCAGCAGGCTCACGAGGCCCGCACCACGATCCTCGACCTCATCAACGAGTGCATCGACGGTCCGGCCGAGATGAGCGAGTACGCCCCGCGCATCATCACCACCACCGTTCCGGTCGACAAGATCGGCGAGATTATCGGGCCGAAGGGCAAGATGATCAACCAGATCCAGGAGGACACCGGCGCCGAGATCGCCATCGAGGATGACGGTACCGTGTTCATCTCCTCCGAAGGCGGCGAAGCGGCCGAGAAGGCCAAGGCCATCATCGACCAGATCGCCAACCCGCACGTGCCGGAAGCCGGCGAGACCTACAACGGCAAGGTCGTGAAGACCACCTCCTTCGGCGCCTTCGTGAACCTGACCCCGGGCACCGACGGTCTGCTGCACATCTCCCAGATCCGCAACCTCGCCAACGGCGAGCGCATCGACGCCGTCGAGGATGTGCTCAAGGAAGGCGACACCGTCGAGGTCGTCGTGCAGGGTGTGGATGACCGTGGCAAGATTTCGCTCGCCATCCCCGGTTTCGAGGATCAGGAGAACAATGCCGGCCGTGGTCGTCGTGATGACCGTGGCGACCGTGGCGACCGCCGCGGAGGCCCGCGTCGCCGTTCCGACCGCGATGACCGCCGTGACGACCGCGACTACGACGACCGTCCGCGTCGCTCCTTCCGCCGTGACGACCGCGATGACGATTTCGACGATCGCCCGCGCCGTCGTCGTTCCGACCGCGACTACGACGACCGTGACGACCGCGGCTATGACCGCGATGACCGTCCGCGTCGCCGTTCCGACCGTGACGACCGCGATTACGATCGCGATGATCGCCGTGGCAGCCGTTCCGATGATCGCCGTGGTGGCCGTCGTGGCGGTTACGATCGCAACCCGCGTTACGCGACCGACGAGAACTACGACGAGTACCGCGCCGACCGCGTGGAGCGCTCCGAGCGTCCGCGCCGCCGCGTGCGTCGCGACTTCGATCCGTTCGAGAACTGATCTCTTGCGGCATGGCCGCTCGCGCTAGCGGCTCGACGTCCGAGAACCGGCGTCCTCTGAGCCAACGCGGGTAGCCTGCGCCTCACTTACGGGGAGCCCCATCACGGGGCTCCCCGTTTTTGTGTTTTCTGTGCCGCGCGGCCATCCTGCACGCCAAATTACGGGTTGAAATTGTCGTTATTCGCAATTCCCCGTGTCAAATCGCCGCTTTCGGGCCCTAAAACGGCGATTTCGCACGGGGAATCATAGATATCGACAATTTCAACCCGTAATTTGGGGATGATCCGGCCTGGCGGGGCATTCGCCACGGTAGGTGAGATGGCACCGTTTCCGGATGTGGCCTGCGGCAAAGGCCGCATGCCCTTGTGCGGCCTCAGCCCGCGAATCCGAGAATCGTGGTCTCACGGCGGGTGAATCTCGGCGGCGTGCGAGATATTGGTGATCGGAACCGGCTGAGCCAGCGCGAACTGGTCGCTGCATTCGCCGATCAGCCCGATGTCCTTGCTTGGGGCGACGCCGGTGAGCAGCATCATCTGCTCTATCCACGCCAGCGTCCGCGGCTCGAACGATTGCCAGCGCGTGTCCTTCGCCTCGAACCGCTCCAGCTGTATCCCATGCCGTTCGGCGCATATGACGCTCTCCCGGTCGAAGATGTTGATGAACGGAAACTCGTGGTCGCCGTACGGCACGATGGGCAGGCCGAGTTTCATTGCGGATTTCAGACGCCCGTCATGATGCCGGATGTCCAGCATGATGAATGCGTCGACGAGGTTGCCTTTGCCCAGCCGACGCATGTCGGCGAGGTCTTCGGTCGTGCCGGTCGATGACATCAGGATGAGGTCGTAGCCGTGTTCCTTCGCGGTGGCGCGGATGGCCCGCAGGATGGGGAACAGCTCCGCGCCTTGCGTGGTCTCCGTGGTTTCGGTGAGCAGACCGATGATGTGCGAGCGGTTGCTGATCATGGCCTGGGCGTGCGCGTCGGGCACGTAGCCGAGCTCCCGCATCGCCTTCTCGACTTTGTCCCGCGTCTTCTGCGAGATCGGCCGGTTGCCGCTCATGACATACGACACGGTGCTCTGCGCGACGCCGGCGAGGGCGGCCACGTCCTTCGATGATACCGTGCGGAGTGAAGGACATGGACGACGACACGGTGACGTATCATCTCACATAGTCATGCTTCAATGGCGGCAACAACGATACGAAGGAGTGCACATGGGGTGGATCATTCTGGCGATAGTCATCGTCGTCATCATTGCGCTGGTGCTGTGGGCGGTCGGTGCCTACAACGCGCTGGTCGCGCTGCGCAATCGCGTGAAGAACGGCTGGGCACAGATCGACGTGCAGCTCAAGCAGCGCGCCGACCTGATACCGAACCTGGTCGAAACGGTCAAGGGGTACGCCGGGCATGAATCCTCCGTGCTGACCCAGGTGACCCAGGCGCGCGCCGGAGCCGTCGCGGCCGCGGCGAACCCGAACGCGACCACCGTCGAGCGTGCCGCCGCCGAAAACGCGCTGTCCCGCGCGCTGTTCAACCTGCAGGCGACCATGGAGGCGTACCCGCAGCTGCAGGCGAACCAGAACTTCATGGATCTGCAGGCGCAGCTCAAGGACCTGGAGACGAAGATCGCCTACGCGCGGCAGTTCTACAACGATGTGGTGCTCAAGTACAACACCAAGATCGAGACGGTGCCGAGCAACATCATCGCCGGCATGTTCCACTTCGAGCAGGCACAGTACTTCCAGGCCGACGAGGGGTCCCGCCAGGTGCCGCAGGTGCGTTTCTGACGCCCGACGCCCGACGTCACCGACCGCCGGAACCATCGCCGCTGCTGATCATTGGAGATCGCCATGAACCTGAAACGTCTGCTCCGCTCGCTGGCAACGGCGTTGGCCGGCACACTCGTCGTCTTCGCCATCGTCATCGGCGCCGGCCTGATGCTGAGCGGAAGCTCGCCCGACCTGAGCTACCGCACGCTGGACTATGACGTCGCGGTTCAGGCCGACGGCAGCCTGAAGGTTACCCAGCACATCGACATGAAGCTCCGCGCGCGCGACGGCGACACACCATGGCGGCAGCTGTACCAGAAGTACACGCTGCGAGAGGACGGCCTGACCAACATCACCGACATCAGCGTGCGCAACGTCACCGCCGGCGAAAACTATGAGCAGGGCGCGCTGGCATCGCCGGCCGACCATTCTGATACGTCATGGGACCGCGAATACGCCGGGCACTGGTACATCGCGGACGTGACCGACGGGGCCGAGAACCCCCAGCCGTTCGATCCCGCCAAGGACGGGTACGAGATCAGCGACAACACGACCTCGCGGCGGTCGAAAGACGTGGAGATCGGCTGGAACATCCCCGCGACCAAAAAAGCCAGCAGTCTCAAGTTCGACGTGACGATGACGCTCCACGGCGGCACCACGCTCTACAAGGACGTGGCATCGTGGCAGTGGGAGCCGTTCGGTGACAGCAACCTGATCCCCATCGGCAAGGTCACCGGAATTGTGCGCTTCCCCGACGGCATCGACGCCTCCAGCAGCTGGGCATGGCTGCACTACGCCGGCGTCTCCGAGACCTCCCGGATGGACGACGGCTCGCTGCGTTTCAGCGCGTCCGATGTTCGCGCCGGGCAGTATCTCGACGTGGTGGCGGCCTACGACGCCTCCGCCGTCAAGCCTCCGTCCGGATGGCGGCAGGGCGATGCCGCGTGGGTGCGCCAGCAGACCGGCCGCACGTACCTGCCGAAGCTGAAGCAATCCGAAGGCCAGCAGGAAATCGCGTGGCGGCAACAGCAGGCCGGCCCGGCCCGCGTGCGCGTGGCCTTGTGGATCGCAGTAGTCCTCGCCGGATTGGTGCTGTTCGCCATCGGCATGGTCGCGGCGGTGCGCAGCTATCGCGAATCCCAATACCACGGCGACATCGAATACTGGCGTGAGCCGCCGGACATGAGCCCTGCCTCGGCCGCGAAGATGGCGGATATCATGGGACTGTCCAAGGGCAGTGTCGACTCGTTGCAGATGACGGCGACGATGCTGTCGCTCGCCTCGAAGAAGGCGATCGCCATCTATCCGGGTCCGTCGAGCCTGTACCGGGGCATCGACATGAGCAATGCCGACAACGTGCGGCTGGCCGGCATGATTGGCGCCGACGAGGGCAAGGCGAAGTCGCTGGGCAAGACGATGACCATAGTGCTGCTGCCGGCGGGATTCGACAAGGACGCGGAGCGGGAGCTCAACCTGAGCCAGAGCGAGCGTGCCGCGCTGAGCCTGATGCAGAAGGTCTCCAAGCGCGTCGGATCTCCCGTGTTCGATCTGGACGGCATGAAGCGGCATTGCGAGGACTGGAAGAACGGGTACAAGGCGCTGAACCTGTTCACCGAAGCGTGCTCGTCCGAGTTCGCGATGCTCGGAGCGACGCGCAACGGCGGCACGCTGGCCAGCTGGATGGGTGGCCTCGGCGCCGCGCTGGCGCTGGTCTCCGGCATCATCGCGGTGTTCGGCGGCAATATTGCACTGGCACTGATCATTTCCGCACCGATCATGATGCTGTCGATCGTCGTGTGCTCATATGCTGCGTCCAGTGCGCTGACGTCTTCCGGCCAACGGTATGCGGGACAGGTGCAGGGACTGTACCGGTATCTGCAGGATTTCAGCAATTTCAGTGACCGCGGGGTGGCCGACATGGTGCTGTGGGACCGGTATCTGGTGTATGCCGCGGCGTTCGGCATTTCGGACCGCGTGATGGCGGAGTTCGCCAAGGCGTACCCGCAGGTGACCGATCCGCAATGGCTGGACGCGCATGGCGCCGGCTCGCTGCTGTACTGGAGCTACCGCCCGTACGGGTATGGCTATATGGGCGGTCCGACCGCCGGGGCGGGTGCCGGCGGCGTCGGCGGTGGTTTCGACCCGGCGTCGTTCAGCGCGAACTTCGGTGACTTCGGCGCACAGCTGAATGCCGGTTTCTCCGAGATCGGCTCCGTCATCCACGCGGCGACGTCCGGTGGTGGCGGTTTCGGCGGTATCTCGGGCGGTTCGTTCTCGGGCGGCGGTTTCGGGGGCTCCTCCGGCGGCATTGGCGGCGGATCTTTCGGAGGCCGTTGAAGTCACGCTCTCAAAACTCGCAGATAGAGGGGCTTCTCGACTGAAAACCCCTCTATCTGCGAGTTTTGAGAGCGCAACCTCAGCTAAGCGCGTGGTCGATGTCGCGAATCAGGTCGTCCGTATCCTCCAGACCGACGGCGAGACGGAAGAAACCCTGATGGAACTCGGGCGGATACAGGTACTGCCGTTCGTCGTCTTCGCCCAGGAACACGATGAGGCTTTCGGCATGGCCGAGCGACACCGCCGACGTGATGACGTTGAGTTTGCTGACGAAACGGTTGTGTCCGTCATGGTCGGTGTTCAGTCCGAACGCGAGTACCCCGCCGAAACCGGCGTCCGGGCGGGCGAGCTGGCTGGCGGCGAATGCGTGATGCGGATGCGATTCGAGCCCCGGATACGCCACGAACCGCACCTGCGGCAGTGATTGCAGGTGCTCGGCGATGGCCTGGGCCGAGGCGTTGTGCTGCCTCATGCGCAGCGGCAGCGTGACCGAGCCGCGGTTGATGAGCCATGCATTGAACGGCGAATTGAACGTATTGTCCACTCCGGCAAAATCTGGTTGAGCAGACGGTATGCGGCGATGTAGGTCGTGTCGGAGAAGATCGCGTGGTCGCCGCGGTTCAGCACGGTCGTGAACGTGGCCGCCAGCGCCGCCACTCCGCTGGCAAGCGCCTACGCGTAACCGGTGCGATTCCAACGGTTGATAGCCCCTCATACAAAGAACCGTCGCGCTGAGGGGCGCAGGGGTACCGCTCAAAGCGTCACTGTGTGAGGCCACCGTCACTGTGTGTGCCCTCTCACAGTGACGGTGTTGCTAGAGCCCAGTATTTGCAACGGTTTTCAGGGTATCGGGCACCCGAATCAGATTGACCAACGGATTCACATTTTCAATCAATATGGC
>OGYW01001613.1_pt1 | contig 19287 bp, 17 predicted proteins | sample 1576621 | NCBI WGS metagenome assembly OGYW01 (sample SAMEA3541528, study PRJEB24748) | human gut metagenome | biome: human gut; feature: human-associated habitat; material: faeces | place: China | collected 2012 | reverse complement strand
TCGTCACACTGTCTATACACGCATATTAGCACTCCTTACGGCAAATTGCAAGAGGGAACGCCAATTTTCATCGATTTGACGCAAATATTTGCAGTGTGCTTATGCAGCATTACATAAAATACCACATTTCACGGGGGAAAGGGGGATTTTTTCGGGCAGAAAAAGCGCCGCCTCCCTTCGTGGGAGGCGGTGCTTCTACGTTTTTACTTGGCGGGCTTGACGATGAGGTTGATGAGCTTATTCTTCACCAGAATGGTCTTAACGACCGTCATGCCGTCGGCGGCCTTCTGAACCTTATCCAGCGCCAGAGCGGCGGCCTTCACCGTCTCCTCGTCGCTGTCCATAGCCACGGTAACGGTACCCTTGAGCTTGCCGTTGACCTGCACGGCCATCTCCACGTGGGAGTCCACGGTCTTGGACTCGTCCCAAGTGGGCCAAGGCATCTGCATGGCCATCTTGCCGGTCTTGGCGGCGTAGCCGGTGAGCTCCCACATCTCCTCCACCATGTGGGGGGCGAAGGGAGAGAGCATCAGCATCAGCTGCTGCAGGTCGCCACGGGTCAGGCCGGAGGAGTAGAACTCGTTGACCATGGCCATGAGGGCGGCAATAGCGGTGTTCATCTTCAGGTCGTCGATATCGGTGGTGACCTTCTTGATGGTCTTGTGGATGATGGAGGCGTTCTTCCCGGAGATCTCATCGCTGTCCTGCGCCAGCTCCATGAGGTTCCAGCAGCGATCCAGGAAGCGCTTGGAGCCCTTGACGGCCTCGTTGGACCATGTGACGGCCTTCTCGAAGTCACCGATGAACATGATGTGCAGACGCATGGTGTCGGCGCCGTACTGGGCCACGATATCGTTGGGATTGACCACGTTGCCACGGGACTTGGACATCTTCTCGCCGCCCTCGCCAAGGATCATGCCGTGGCTGGTGCGCTTGGCGTAGGGTTCCTTGGTGGGAACCACGCCGATGTCATAGAGGAACTTATGCCAGAAGCGGGAGTACAGCAGGTGCAGAGTGGTATGCTCCATACCGCCGTTGTACCAGTCCACGGGGCTCCAATAATCCAGTGCCTCCTTGCTGGCCAGAGCCTTGTCGTTGTGGGGGTCCATATAGCGCAGGAAGTACCAGCTGGAGCCGGCCCACTGGGGCATGGTGTCCGTCTCCCGCTTGGCAGGGCCGCCGCAGCAGGGGCAGGTGGTGTTGACCCAATCGGTCATCTTGCTGAGGGGACTTTCACCGTCATCGGTGGGCTCGTAGCTCTCCACCTGCGGCAGCACCACAGGCAGCTGCTCCTCCGGCACCGGCACCCAGCCGCACTTCTCGCAGTTCACCAGAGGGATGGGCTCACCCCAATAGCGCTGGCGGGAGAACACCCAGTCACGGAGCTTGAAGTTCACCTTCTCCTTGCCGAAGCCCTGCTCCACCACATATTTCTTCATGGCGGGGATGGCCTCCTTGACGGTCATACCGTTGAGGAAACCGGAGTTGACCATGATGGCGCTGTCATCCTTGGCCACGAAGGCCTCCTTGGTGACGTCACCGCCCTGCACCACCTCGATGATGGGCAGGCCGAACTTCTTGGCAAACTCCCAGTCACGCTGATCGTGGCCGGGGACGCCCATGACCACGCCGGTGCCGTAGCCCATGAGGACGTAGTCTGAGACGAACAGAGGCAGGGGCTTGTGGGTGACGGGGTTGATGGCCTCGACACCCTCCAGCCGGACGCCAGTCTTTTCCTTGTTCAGTTCACCACGCTCGAAGTCGGACTTGCGGGCAGCCTCCTCCTGATAGGCGGCCACGGCATCCCAGTTCTTGATGTGGGGCTGCCAGTTCTTCAGCAGGGGATGCTCCGGAGAGATGACCATGTAGGAGGTGCCAAACAGGGTATCGGCACGGGTGGTATAGACGGTGACCTCGTCACCGATGTTGGTCTGGAAGGTGATCTCGGCTCCGGTGGAACGGCCGATCCAGTTGCGCTGCTGGATCTTGACACGCTCGATGTAGTCCACGTCCTCCAGATCGTCCAGCAGACGCTGGGCGTAGGCGGTGATCTTCAGCATCCACTGGCTCTTCTCCTTGCGGATGACCTCGCTGCCGCAGCGCTCGCAGACGCCGTTGACCACCTCCTCGTTGGCCAGCACGCACTTGCAGCTGGTACACCAGTTGACGGGCATAGTGGCCTTATAGGCAAGGCCCCGCTTGAACATCTGCTGGAAGATCCACTGGGTCCACTTGTAGTAGCTGGGGTCGGTGGTGTCGATGCAGCGGTCCCAATCAAAGCCGTAGCCCAGCATTTTCAGCTGGCTGGTGAAGTTGGCGATGTTCTGCTTGGTGACGATGGCGGGGTGGATATGGTTCTTGATGGCATAGTTCTCCGTGGGCAGGCCGAAGGCATCGAAGCCGATGGGGTACAGAACATTATAGCCCTCCATACGCTTTTTACGGGTGACGATATCCATGGCCGTAAAGGGGCGGGGATGGCCCACGTGCAGTCCCTGACCGGAGGGGTAGGGGAACTCGATGAGGCCGTAGAACTTGGGGCGCTTGTCCCCGGTGACGGCGGCGTAGGGCTTGGTCTCCTCCCACCGCTTCTGCCACTTTTTCTCGATGGCAGCAAAATCGTACTTCATGTCGTTTTCTCCTTTTATGTTACAGTCTTTTCCTGACAAAACAAAAGCCCCCGACCGCTGCTGCGGTCAGGGGCGAAGCAACTCGCTGTACCACCCTGCTTCCGTGATGAGGTTCTCCCCCCTCACGCTCAGGCGGCTTTAACGCAGGCCATACGTCCCGCCCTGTTCAGGCAGGAGGCTCCGGGGCCAGTACAGCAAGGCACCTCCGCCGACTCACACCATACGTCGGCTCTCTTGGGGGCAGGTCTGCCTTGCCTTTTTCCCTTCATCGCTTTTGACAATACAGTTCTATGATAATATCCTTCGATGGATTTGTCAAGCGTTTGGTAGGGAATTGTTTTATTCCTTGGCGTCCACCACGCCCGTCAGATCCACCGGCGTACCGTCACGCCACAGGCGCTCCAGCCCGTAGAACTCACGGGCCTCGGCGTTAAAGACATGGACGGCGATGCAGCCGTAGTCCAGCAGCACCCACGTGCCGCCACGGTAGCCCTCCCGGTGCAGGGGATCCTCCTCCGCCTCCTCCAGCAGGACCTTCTCCACGTTATCCACCAGTGCGTTGATCTGGGTGTTGGAGGAGCCGGTGGCAATAACAAAGTAGTCCGCCAGCGTGGTCAGCTCCCCGATCTCCAGCACCTGAATTTCCTTTCCCTTTTTATCCGACAGCGCACGGGCTGCCAACAGCGCCAGTTCCTTGGCATTCTTCATTTTGCTTCACCTCTTAACAGAAAATCTCTCGCTTCCAGCGTATCATGATGCACGGGATTGCCCATGCGCTCCATCTCGTCGATGGTGTCGGACAGGCCCATCAGGAGGCCCTTGTCCAGATCGTCGTATACCGCACGGCGCAGCTCGTCCACCCCCGGAAAGTCCCGATTGGGCTCGATGTAATCCGCCAGATAGATGACCTTTTCCAGCAGGGTCATATCCGGCTTGCCGGTGGTGTGCCAGCGGATGGCCTCGTAAACGGCGTCCTTCACGCCGAAGATGTCACGGGCCACGGCGGCGCCGGTCTTGGCGTGCAGCAGCTTCAGGGCGTGCTGCTCCAGCTCGTCCAGCCGGATATCGTACCTGCGGCACAGGGCCAGCTGCTGCTCCATATCCAGCTTCTTGGTGCAGTCGTGGAGGAGGGCGGCGATGCGGGCATCCGTCTCGTCGGCCCCGTAGCGCCGGGCCAGCCGGATGGCCTCCTGCTCCGTCCCCAGCACATGGGGCATCCGCTTGGGCTTTAAGAAGCTCAGGGCGATGGGCCGCAGCTCCTCCGGCGTCAGGTGCTTCAGCTCCGCATGGGTGCCGTAGAGCCGCTGACGCAGGATGTAGCCGTACACCGCCTCCGGCAGATACTCCCTGCCCTCCGGCAGCAGCTGCCGCAGACGGGTGGAGGAGATATCCACCACATGGGGGTTCTCCACCACCGTCACCTGCGCCCCGAAGGTCTCCTCCAGATATGCCTTCTGCCGTGCAAAGCGCTGCTGCTCCGGGTCCCCGGTGCGGCTGAAGGCCGCCACACGGACAAGGCGCAGGATCTCCTGCGGCTCACGCCAGTCCTGCAAGGACAGGAACATATCCGTTCCCATCAGCAGCCACAGCTCATCCTCCGGGTACTGCTGCCGCAGAGTGCGGAGGGTATCCGCCGTGTAGCTCTTCCCCTGCCGCCTCACCTCCACATCCAGCACCTGTGCGGGACAGGACAGCTCCGCCGTGGCCAGCGTGGCCATCTCCAGACGCTGGGCGGCATCGGCGCCGCCCTCCGGCAGTGCCTTATGAGGCGGGATGCTGGCGGGGATCAGCAGCAGAAGGTCCAGTCCCAGCTGCTGCGCCGCCGCCTGTGCCGCCGTGATATGGCCCCGGTGAATGGGGTCAAAGGTCCCGCCGTAAATACCGATCTTCATATCACACGCTCTTCTTCCGGTCCTTGACCAGCTCGATCTTCCGCTTGGCCTTGTCATGCTGCATCCGATAGAGGACGAATTTGCTGCCGATGACCTGCACCACCTCGCACCGGGCGGCTACCTTCAACTCCTCCGCCGCCTCACGGGCGGTGAGCATGGAGTTTTCCAGCACCCGGCCCTTAATGAGCTCCCGTGCCTCCAGGGCGTCGTTGACCTGCTTGATGAGGTTCTCCCCGATGCCGTCTTTGCCCACATGGACGATGGTATCCAGCGTGGACGCCATCCCACGCAGCTGGGCTCGCTGCTTGCTTGTCAGTTCCATATCAGTGATTCTCCATATATTCTTTCAGTTTTTCACCAAAGGCCCGCAGGGCCACGCCCCGGTGGCTGATGGCGTTCTTCTCCTCCGGCGTCAGCTGGCCGAAGGTCTTTCTCATCTCCGGCACGAAGAACACCGGGTCATAGCCAAAGCCGTTCTCCCCCTGCGGGGCATAGGCAATAGTGCCGTGGCAGTCGCCCTCGGCCTCCAGCACGTCCCCGTTGGGGAAGCAGCAAACCACCGACGTGTGGAAGTGGGCGGCACGGGTCCCGGCTCCCCGGAGGTTTTCCAGCAGCAGCCGATAGCGGGCCACATCGTCGTCCAAGCCGCCATAGCGGGCGGAGTACACACCGGGGGCGCCGTTGAGGGCGTCCACGCACAGGCCGGAGTCGTCGGCAATGGCGGGCAGGCCGCTGGCCTGCATGACGGCCTCGGCCTTAATGCGGGCGTTTTCCGTGAAGGTGGTGCCGGTTTCCTCCGGCTCCAGCGCCAGCCCCAATTCGGACTGAAGCACTACCTCCACCCCCAGCTGGCCCAAAATGCGCTGCATCTCCGCCAGCTTGCCCTGATTATGAGAAGCCAATACGAATTTCATCACAGTACCTCCCCCAGAATATCCTTTTCCTTCCGGATCAGCTCCCGGCAGCCCTTGGCGCACAGCTCCACCAGCTCCTGCTGCTCTGCGGCCGTAAAAGCCCGGCCTTCACCGGTACCCTGAAGCTCGATGATCTCCCCCAGCTCATTCATGACGCAGTTCAGGTCCACCATGGCCCGACTGTCCTCACTGTACGGCAGGTCCAGCATGGGTGCATCGTCGATGATGCCGGCGGAGATGCCCGCCACGAAGTGCTTCACCGGCGTCCGGGGCAGCACCCCCTCCTCCACCAGCTTGCGGCAGGCCAGTGCCAGAGCGATGAAGCCGCCGGTAACGGAGGCGGTACGGGTGCCGCCGTCGCCCTGCAGCACGTCGCAGTCCACGGTGATGGTGCGCTCGCCCAGCAGGCGGCGGTCTACCGCCGCACGGAGGCTGCGGCCGATAAGGCGCTGGATCTCGGCGCTGCGGCCGGAGAGCTTCAGCTTGTCGATGTCCCGGCGGGAGCGCTGGCGATTGGCACGGGGCAGCATGGAATACTCCGCCGTCACCCAGCCGCAGCCGGGGGCCACATGGGGCGGCACCCGCTCCTCCACGCTGGCGTTACAGAGCACCACCGTGTCGCCACAGCGGATCAGCACGCTGCCCTCAGCGAATTTGATGAAGCCCGTGGTGATCTCCACCGGGCGCAGCTCATTATATTTTCGTCCATCTGCACGGGTCATATGCCTTCCTCCTCAGATAAGATCGTTGACGAATTCCCTTGCGTCGAAGGGGCGCAGGTCGTCGATACCCTCGCCAAGGCCCACGAACTTCACCGGCACCTGCAGCTCCTGTGCGATGGCAATGACGATGCCACCCTTGGCGGTGCCGTCCAACTTGGTGAGGATGATGCCCGTCAGGCCCGCCGTCTCCTTGAACTGCCGGGCCTGAATGAGGCCATTCTGGCCGGTGGTGGCGTCCAACACCAGCAGCGTCTCCTTGGCGGCGTTGGGGGCCTCCCGGTCGATGATCTTGCGGAGCTTCGCCAGCTCCTTCATCAGGTTATCCTTGTTGTGCAGGCGGCCTGCCGTGTCGCACAGCACCACGTCCGTATTCCGAGCCTTGGCCGCCGCCAGCGAGTCAAACAGCACGGCGCCGGGGTCGGCTCCCTCGTTCTGGCGCACGATGTCCACACCGGCCCGCTCCGCCCAGATCTCCAGCTGATCGGCGGCGGCGGCACGGAAGGTATCTCCGGCGCACAGCAGCACCTTCTTGCCCTCATTCTTCAGCCGGTGGGCCAGCTTGCCGATGGACGTGGTCTTACCCACGCCGTTGACTCCGATGATGAGGGCCACGCTGGGCCGGGTAGAGAGGTCCAGCGCGGGATCGCCCACCGACAGCTTTTCCGTCAGAATGTCCCGCAGGGCGTTTTTCACGTCCTCCTCGTGGGTCAGCAGCTTGGCATAGGCCCGCTTTTTCAGCTGGGCCACGGCGTCCACCGCCGTATCCATGCCCACGTCCGCCAGGATGAGAGCCTCCTCCAGATCGTCGTAGAATCCCTCGTTGAGGGAGTCGAAGGACATGGGCTTGAGCCACGCCTCCTTGAATTTTGCAAACAGTCCCATGGCTGCTTCCTCCTTGCATCGGGCTGCCGCCCGGTTATTTGATCTTCAGCTCCTTGGCCATATCATTGAGGTTGATGGTGAGGATGCGGCTGACGCCACGCTCCTGCATGGTAACGCCGTACAGCACGTCGGCCTCCTCCATAGTGCCACGGCGGTGTGTGATGACGATGAACTGCGTCTTACCGGCGATGCGGCGCATATACCGGGCGTAGCGCACCACGTTGGCCTCGTCCAGTGCCGCCTCGATCTCGTCCATGACACAGAAGGGCGTGGGATGTACCTTCATGATGGCGAAGTACAGGGCAATGGCCACGAAGGCCTTTTCACCGCCGGACAGCAGCGTGATGGTTTTCAGCTGCTTGCCGGGAGGCTGGACCTTGATCTCGATACCGCAGCCCAGGATGTCGTTCTCATCCTCCAGCTCCAGCCGGGCCTTACCGCCGCCGAACAGCTCCAGAAACGTCTCCTGAAAACTCTCGTTGAGCAGCCGGAACTGCTGGGCGAAGATCTCCGTCATCTGGCGGGTGATCTCGTCAATGACCCCCGTCAGCTCCTCCTTGGCCTTCTCCACGTCCGTCCGCTGCTCGGAGAGGTAGGTATAGCGGGTATTCACCCGGTCGAACTCCTCGATGGCCCCGATGTTGGGAGTGCCGAGGCTCTTGATCTCCCGGTTCAGCTCCCCGATGCGGCGGGTGGCCTTGGGGATACTCTCCAGCTCCATGCGTTGGCTCTGGGCTTCGGAATGGCTCAGCTCATACCGCTCCCACAGCTTGTCGAGGATGTTCTTCTCCTCCATGGCGGCGGCGTTTTTCTGCTGCTCCAGCCGGGCCACCTCACGCTCCGTGTGGAGGACCTCCTCATTGCAGCGCTGCATCTCCTGATTCTGCTGGGTGCGGCGGCGCTCCAGCTCCAGCTTCTCCGCCGCCAGCGATGCCAGCTGCTCCTTCAGCTGGCGGCACTGGGTCCGCAGCTCTTCCGCCTTCTGCCGGTGGATATTCATCTCCCGGCCGGCTTCCTCATTGGACCGGCGGAACCGCTCCAGCAGCGCCTCCCGTCCGGCCCGGTCGGTATGCATCTGGACCTGCAGACGCTCCAACTCCCGGCGGCTGTGGAGTGAGGTCTCCCGCTCCGCCGCCAGCGCCGCCAGCGCCGTTTTATGCTCGGTGATCTGGCCGGAGATCTCATCTGTCCGGGTCTGTAGGTCGCTCTGCCCGGCCCGGCTCTCCTCCGCCTGACGGGACAGGCGCTCCGCCTCGCCCTCGTGGGCGGCGATCTCCTGACGCACTGCCTGCATCTGCGTCTCCTGCTCCTGTAGGCGCCGGGTCAAAGTCTCCCGCTCCTGCTGCAGGCCGTCCTGAGACAGGCGCAGATTCTCCAGCAGGATCTCATGGTGCTCCTGCCGGCCCTCCAGTGTCAGCACCTGTTGGGCTGCCGCCCGCTGCTGCTCCTTGGCCACATCCAGCTCATACTGAGCCTTTTGCAGCTCACGGCCCGTCTCCTGCGCCCGGCGGTCGGCATCCGCCAGCTGCCCACGCAGCTGCTCCAGCTGACCTGCCAGCCGCTGCAGCTCGTTGGCACGGGACAGTACACCGGCGCTGCGGCTGACGCTGCCGCCGGTCATGGAGCCGCCCCGGTTGATGACCTGCCCGTCCAGCGTCACGATGCGGAAGCGGTTCTGGTACCGCCGGGCCATGGTGACGCCGCAGTCCAGATCCTCCACCACCACCGTGCGCCCCAGCAGGTTCTGGAACACACCGTCGTAGCGCTTTTCATACTGCACCAGTTCCGAGGCAACCCCCACGAAACCGTACTCCTCCTCGATGCGGCTCTCCCGCAGCTTCTCCCCCCGGACAGCGTCCAGAGGCAGGAAGGTGGCTCGTCCGCCGTCCCGCTGCTTCAGGTAGCCGATGGCGGACTTAGCATCGTTCTGCGTGTCCACCACGATATTTTGCAGGGCGCCGCCCAAGGCGATCTCGATGGCCACGGTGTATTGCTCCTGCGTGGTCATGAGGCTGGCCACCGGGCCGTGTACGCCCCGCAGGCCGCCCTTGTCCGCCGCCTGCATCACCAGCTTCACCGCACGGGAAAAGCCCTCGTACTCCTTCTCCATCTCCGTCAGCAGGCGGATGCGATCCTCCATGGCCGCCGCCTGACGGCTCAGCTGCTCCCGCTGCTGGGCGCTTTCCTGCGCCCGGCGCTGTCGCCCGCCCATTTTCAGGCCGTGGCCCTGAATGACGTTCTCCGCCGCTGCGGCCTCCTCACGGGCCTCCTCCAGCGCCTTACGGTTCTCCGCTGCTGCGCTCTCCTCGGTTTGGCGGCGCTCCTGCAGCTGCTCCAGCTCACGGCCCACCTCCTCCAGTCGGGTGCGGGCCGCCTGAGACTGGGCCTCCAGTCCTGACAGCTGCGCCCTTCCATCGGCGGCAGCCGCCGTGGCCAGCGCCTCTCTGGCCCGCAGGGCCTCCGCCTCACGGACGGCGCTGCCGGCACGCTGAGTCATGGACTGCAGCTGCTGCATCCAGCCCTCCAGCTCGCCGGTCAGCTCCTGTGTCCGGCGGTCGATCTCCTCCGTGCGCCGGGTGAGGGCATCCATCTGCCCCTGCAGATCCTCCGTGCGGCTGCTGCTGTCGGCCATCTCCCGCTCCAGCCGGGTCATGGACTCCTGATTATGATCCACCCCCGTCTGCAGCACGGCGATGGCGGCGTCCTCCTCCCCTGCAGCCGTCTCCAGTCCGGACATCCGGCCCCGGAGGGCCTCGGCCTGCATATCGTTCTGCTGCACCTGCTCCACGCAGGTCTCTGCGGCGGCATACACCTCATCCAGCGCCGCCTGCGCCCGCTGCTTATCCTGACAGGCGGACTGGTGATCCGCCTCCAGCTTCCGGGCCTTGACCTTCAGGGCCTGAAGATTTTCCAGCCACACGCTGATCTCCAGCACCCGCAGCTCGTCCCGCAGCACCAGATACTTCTTCGCCGTCTCCGCCTGCTTCCGCAGGGGCTCCACCTGCAGCTCCAGCTCAGCGATCTTGTCGTTGATGCGGACCAGATTCTCCTCCGTCCGCTGGAGCTTGCGCTCCGACTCCTCCTTGCGGTGGCGGTACTTGCTGATGCCCGCCGCCTCCTCGAACACCTCACGGCGCTCACCGCTTTTGACGGACAGGATCTCGTCGATCTTGCCCTGTCCGATGATGGAGTAGCCCTCCCTGCCCATGCCGGTGTCCATAAACAGCTCGTTGACATCCTTGAGACGCACGGACTGGCGGTTGATGTAATATTCCGACTCTCCGCTGCGGTAGTAGCGGCGAGTGACTGCCACCTCCGCCTCGTCCCGGCCGGGGAAGATGTGCTCCGTGTTGTCGATGACCAGCGTCACCTGTGCAAAGCCCATCTGGCTGCGCTTCTCCGTGCCGCCGAAGATCACGTCCTCCATCTTGGCTCCCCGCAGCTGGCGGCTGTTCTGCTCGCCCATGACCCAGCGGATGGCGTCGGAGATATTGGACTTGCCGGAGCCGTTTGGCCCCACGATGGCCGTGATGTCCTCACCGAAGTTCAGCACCGTCTTATCAGGGAAACTCTTGAAGCCCTGGATTTCCAAAGCCCGAAGGTACACGAGTCGCTCACCTCTTTCATGTTTGCATATAATAACTAATTTATTATAGCAGGCTATCCCCCCTGTTTCAAGCAAAATCCGCTGACGAACCGGGAAAAGCCCATCAAAGCGGCGATGGTGGTGCCATCTCCTTCCAAAAGACAACCCCCCTGACCGCCTTGCGGCGGACAGGGGGGTATGCTCGGGGAATACGGTTTACTTCACCAGCTGGCAGAACAGATCGATCTCATCAGCCAGAGACTGGAGTCCCTGCCGCCAGAAGGCCTTATCCGTCAGGTCGATGCCGGCGATCTTGGCGGTATCCTCCACGCAGGTGACGGAGGTGGCGTGGAGCATCTTCTTATACAGCGGCACGAAGTCCTTGCCCTCCTGCTGATACTTGGCATACAGGCCACGGGCAAACAGGCCGCCGAAGGCATAGGGGAAGTTGTAGAAGCTCAGGCCGCCGCTGTAATAGTGGCCCTTGCACAGCCACATATACGGGTGCAGGCAGGTCTGATCCAGCCCGTCGCCGTAGGCCTTCTTCTGGGCCTCCAGCATCATCTGGCACAGGCGGTCGGGGTCCAGGAACTCCTCCGGCCGGGCGGCAAACACGGCGGACTCGAACAGATACCGGGAGTAGATGTCGCAGATGATCTGGCAGGCGTCGGACAGCTGGCTCTCGATCAGAGCCAGCTTCTCGTCGTTGCTCTCGGCGGCATCGATGGCGGCGCTGACGGTGAGCACCTCGTTGAAGGTGGAGGCCGTCTCTGCCACGGGCATGGTGTACTCCTGGCACACCAGCGGGTGGGAGAACACCTGCTGATCGTGGAAGGCATGGCCCAGCTCATGGGCCAGCGTCACAATATCACCGAAGGCGCCGTCGAAGTTGGTGAGCACCCGGCTCTGCCTGGCGCTGGGAACACCGCAGTCAAAGGCTCCGCCTACCTTGCCGTTGCGGGGATAGAAGTCGATCCACGCCTCGTCGAAGGCACGCTCCACCATGTCGTGAAGCTGGCTGTCGAAGCCACTGAAGATGCTCAGCAGATAGTCCTTGGCATCCTGCGTAGTGTACTTCTTGTCGCTCTTGCCCATGGGTGCAAACAGCTCGTACCAAGGCAGGCCGTTCTCGTGGCCCAGCGCCTTGCCCTTGGCCCGCAGATACTGCCAGAACTTGGGCAGATACTCATCCATGGCCCCCAGCAGGGCATCCAGCGTCTCCCGCTTCATGCGGCTCTGATACAGGGCCTTATCCAGCGGGGAGGCATAGCCCCGGACCTGGCACTCGTTGATGACCTGCAGCTTGATGCTGTTGAGGGCATAGGCCACGGAGTCCTTGATCTTGTCATAGCACGCCAGCTCCGCCTCATAGGCGCTCTTGCGGACGGCAGGATCGGGATCGTAGGCCAGATTGCGGATGGCGGACAGGTTGGTGACGCCGCCGTCGTACTCCACCTTCACGCTGCTGGTGAGGTTATCCCGCAGGCTCTCCCACGCCGAAGCACCGGAGATGTTCATCCGGGCGAACAGCTCCTCCTCCCGGTCGGTGAGCAGGTACTTGCTGTCCCGGCGGATGGACTCCAGCAGGAAGCGATAGGGCTCCAGCGCCGGGTCGGCGTCCATGATGGCGTCCAGATCCTCCAGCTCCGCCACCGTCCGGCGCAGGGAGGCGTTGGCGGCGGCGCAGCCGCTGAGCTTGGCGCTGAGCTGGTCGCCCAGACTGTTGGCCTTGGTATCGGCGGTGTTGGCGCTGCACCGAAGGCTGCAGAAGATGAAGAGCTTGTTGACCAGTTCCTCCACCCGCTCCTGCACCTGCAGGAAGCGATGCACCAGCTGGCTGTGCTCCATGCCCGCCGCCTCACCGGCCAGCGTGTTCACCGCCGCAATGGCCTCGTCCAGTGCCTTCATGTCCCCGACAAACGCCGGGTCATCAAAATCCTTGTAAAGGATACTCAGATCCCATACCTCGTTCATGTTCGTTCCTCCTGCTTTTCAGATAGGCGGCTCCCCGCCGATTTTTCCGTCTCATTATATCACACCCTTCCACCGGTTACAACCATTTGTTTCCGGGAAAAGAGCATCCCCCGGAGTAAAACTCCGGGGGATGTGTGGTTTCATATCGCTCCGTCATCCGCACTGGTGGGAATGGACCGTATACTCTGCGGTGTCGTGGCCGTCGTGGTGGATCAGGACGATCACGCCACCGTCATACCGCAGCGTCACCGTGCCGTCCTCCGCCCGCTCGCCGCCGGTGAGGGTCACAGAGGTCATACGGGTATCCGTGTGGGCGACGTAATAGCTATCTGTCTCCGCCCAATAGATGAATTTGGACAGCCCCACCTGATTGGTTTCCGCCAGAGACACGCCGAAATACTCCTTCAGCACGGCGTCCATCACCTGCCGGGGCGCCCGAAAGTACTGCATGACCGACTCCGGATCCAGCGACGTCAGATACGCCCGCTCCCGGTCGGTGAGATAGGTGTGGCCATAGAGAAGCCCGTAGAACCCGATGCCGTCGTAAAACAGGTGGTGCAGTTCGATATCCTTCGGGGAGGTATAGCTGCTGGTGGTGGCCTGACTGTACCAGCTGCCCGGCGTGAACATCGCCTGAAACTCCTCCAGCTCCTCAGCCGTCAGCGTACCGTTTTCCGGCTTCTGAGGATCGGGCTGCTGATTCTGGGCGCAGCCGGCGCACAGTCCCACGCACAGGCACAGCATCAGCACCAGCGTCAGGAAACGTTTCATAATATGATCCTCCTTCACTTCAAAGCTCTTTTTTACGGTGCTCCTCTGTAAAAGACCTTACCATACCCGTCTGCGCCCGTCAATAGTTTTTCGCAAAAACATCTATATTTCTTCCGTTTTTCTTTCGTTTTTCATCTAATATATACAAATCCGTTACAATTTGATACAAAACCGTTACAGCTTACTCCTCCTCGGAAGGCTTCCTGCGGAACATCTCCCGCAGGCTGTCCTTCAACCCCTTGGCTGTCTGGCGGATATCCTCCACTGTCTCCGCCACGTCGGAAACCTCCACGTTCCTTTCACCGGTAGTGAATACGAAGCCGTCGCCGCCCTTGCGGCACACCACGTCTCCCCCGGCCCGGACGCTGCCGCCTACACTCCCGCAGGCCACATCGCCGCCGCTCCGGACGTCACCCGTCACCCCGCCGCAGGCCACATCGCCGCCTGCGGTGACATTGCCCTCCACACCGGCGCAATGCACATCACCGCCGGCCTGCACGCCGCTGCCTACGGCGTCACACGCCACATCTCCGTCAGCCGTGACACTGCCGCCTACCTCGCCGCACTTCACGTCTCCTCCGGCGGTAACATTGCCGCCTACCGGGCCACTCTCGCACACCACGTCGAACCAGCTGCTGACGTTCACCGCCGGACCGTCGTACACGAACCGCAGTTCCTCCCGGTGTCCTCTCAGCGCTGCCGGCTCCTCCGTCAGCAGCTGATGCCCGTGGTACATCACCGCATACAGGGTATCGTCGTCCGGCCACGGCAGGGTGCGCTCCGCCTCCTCCTGCTCCGCCGTCCGCTGGGGCTGTGGAGCCTCCCGGCCAAACAGATCGTCCAGTGTCACATGGAACAGATCCGCCAACTGCGGCAGCAGCTGCACATCCGGGCAGGACAGCCCCGTTTCCCTTAGTTAAAGATATTGTTGGGTATTTCAAGATGTGTCATTCGATTTTGCCGATAAAGCGGTAGAAGATTTCTACCTCCTGTTCCCGGCTTCCGTCCTCACTTTTGACCGCTTCATGGACAAGGATTTTTTCAATCAGCGTATTCAGAAGTTCAGCCGTCAATTCTGTGGGATTGACATACTGTTTCATCAGACCTATCCACTTTTCAGCGTCAACCGCTGTCTGGGCGGCGACCTCCATCGCTTCGTGAAGCCGTTCAATTTTTGCGTCCAATTCTCGCTGTTCGCCCTGATACTTTTCGGACAGCATATTGAAATTGTATTCTGTAATGCGTCCGGCAGACCAGTCCTCATACATTTTTGCAAACAGGGTGTCTACTTCTGCTTTGCGCTTTTCCGCCTTTTTCAGTTCGGCTGTCTGCCGCTTCCTTGCAGTATTGCGTTCCTTGTCGCTGGCGTTAAGTAGCCGTTTCAGAAGTTTGTCCCCGTCCTGCTGTGCCAGCACAGACCAGTATTGCAGACGGGAAAGGACATAGGCGTAAAGCACATCATAGCGGATATAGTGCATGGAACACTGGTGCAATCCTTGCCCGTACTTGCTACAATGGTAGTGGGCATAGTGATTTTTGTTCTGGCTGTTCATACCATAGGCCAGCGACCAGCCGCAGTCCGCACATTTTACCAGCCCGGAAAATATCTGTGTTGTGCCGTTCTTCTGCCGTCTGCGCCTGTTGCAAATCTGCTCCTGTACTTGACGGAACACATCTTCGGAAATAATCGCTTCGTGGGTGTTCTCCACACGATACCATTCCTCTTTTGGCTTGCGTACTTTCTTCTTGTTTTTGAATGAAATATTGGTCTGCTTATTGTGGACGCTGTGTCCGATATAGGTTTCCTCTTTCAGAATACTTTTCACCTGCGCTATCGTCCACGCATAGGCTTTTTCCTCCGGCGCTCCGGCATAGATATTTGCGAAAGTGCCGTATCTCTGGAAATTCAGCCAGCCGGGAGTAGGTACTTTTTCTTCGACCAAAATCCGTGTAATGCTGGCGGCTCCCCGGCCATGAACGGCAAGGTCAAAAATCTTTTCGATAATCCACCTTGTTTCCGGGTCAATCAGAAGATGGCCTTTCTTATCCGGGTCTTTGACATAGCCAAGCGGAGCATAGGCTCCATAGTGTGCGCCATTTGCGAACCGTGTCCGCATGGCCGCCTTTACCTTTTTGCTGGTCTGGCGGGCGTGCATTTCATTCAAAATGTTGAGGAATGGGGCAAGCTCATTCTCTCCGTTGATGGTGTCCACATTGTCATTGACAGCGATATAGCGGACGCCTTTGCTGGGAAAGTAGATTTCCGTGTACTGGCCGGTCAGAATGTAGTTTCTGCCTAAGCGGGATAAATCCTTCGTAACAACGCAGTTGATTTTCCCGTCCTCAATGTCATCAATCATTCTCTGAAAATCCGGCCTGTCAAAGTTCGTTCCAGACCATCCATCGTCGATATATTCATCTATGACATTCAGGCCATGCTCGGCGGCATATTGCCGGAGCATCATGCGTTGTGTCTGAATACTCCCGCTTTCTCCTTGCAGTTCATCGTCCCGGCTCAATCTCATATAAAGCGCCGTGTTGTAAATCGTAGTATTGTAAGGTTGTTTCACCGTTAAAAATCCTCCTTCTAAAGAAACAACCCACGCTTACAATACTTTTGCTCTATGGCAATTATATCATAAGCGTGGGCGTGTTATCAATGATGGGCTATCAGGTTGAAGCGGCTTTTTCTGCGGTATGCCGCACCACATCTACAATCAGATCACCGAGGGGCTTCCCGCCTGCGGCGAAGTGTTCGGAGATTTTTATACGGTTGTTCCCACATACAAAATACTGCGTGCCGTTCTCTGCTTGTATGACCTGCCCTGTCCGGGGTGTAAAAATATCGCTTTCGCTTTTTGCCATCCAGTGTCCTCCATATTCAGTTTTCAAGGTACAATGCCGCACAGGGGCGGCGAAAATTTCTGCTTATATCTATCACCTTTCCTTTACCGTGTGCCGCTGCTGCCGTTTCAGTTCCGCCAGTATATCCGGCGGGATACGGTCAACCAGCCGCTGTAAATTGTCCAGTTCGCTTTTCAGCTTTGCCCGTTCCATCGTATCTTTCATCTTGCCTTTTTCACTGGCCTTTGCCCTTGCTTCCAGCTTCTCATTCTCCGCCAACAAGTCATTGATTGTGACCTTGTACTTTTTCAGTTGCCCGGAGAAGTTCTCCATCTGCGGGAACCACTTTTTCAGCATGGAGAGGGCTTCCTCTTTTTTCTTTCCGGCGTTCAGCGGGTTAATGCCGTCAAGGGCGGCTTCAATGGCTCTGGCCTGTTTGGAGAGGGAAACCGCCTGTTTGAAAAGCCGGGTGGGGATATGCTTCCGGCCTGTCTTGCTGGCACTCTCCCCACGCTCCAAGTCGGGATATTTCACCACCATATAGGCGTGAAAATCGTCCTGCCACTTCGTCAGGTTTGCCCGGTTGCCGATAATCTCCTTTGCACACAGGCGGTTGTCCTTTGTCAGCGGAACAAAGGTCAAATGCAGGTGGGGCGTTTTCTCGTCCATGTGTACCACCGCCGACACGATATTTTCCCGTCCTACCCGGCCAATGAGGAAATCTGCCGCCCTTTGGAAGAACGCCTGTATCTCCTTTGGGGATTTCCCCTTGAAAAACTCCGGGCTGGCGGTTATCAGCGTATCGACAAACCGTGTGCTGTCTTTCCTTGTCCGGCATCCGGCCTGCTCGATACGGCTCTGAATGAAGTGGTAATAGCGTCCCTCCGGCTTGACGATATGGAAGTTGTATTTGCTCCGGCTTGTGTCAATGTCGGGATTGCTGGCATACTGTTCTTTCTGTCTTTCGTGATGGGCTTCCAGCGGCCTTGCCGGGTTGCCCTTGTGCTTCTCAAACCGCAAAATTGCGTGTTGTGCCATTCTGCTCCTTTCCCCGTTCCTTTCCTATCCGGGGTTTTCCACAGGGAAAATCTCACAGGAATTAGCTCGGATAGGATTGGAATGGATTGAATATAAATCAACCTTTTTATCTTTGTATTTCTATATACCGTCCGGTTTCCGTACTTCCGGGGAGTGATTTCCATACTTCATGAGTGCGGTTTTCAGTCCTCCGGCGTACCAGAACGGGATTTCTTGAAGTCGGTATTTGGAACCGCTTCATAGGATTTTGGGTAAATTCGGTTGGGTTTTCCACAGCCTTGCTTCTGGATTTCCACCAGTCCGGCGTATTGCAGCTCCCGCAGGGTGTTGACGGCTTTCTGCCGCCCACAGTGGAGCAGGGCGACCACCTCGCAGATTGGATAATACAGGTAAATGCGCCCGTACTCGTCCGCCCAGCCGTTCTTGCGGGATAACTCCGTCCGGCGCAAGATAAAGGCGTACAGTATCTTCGCTTCATTGGACAGGGGCGTAAATGTAGGGGCTTCAAAGAGAAAATTCGGGAGCCGGGTGAAGCTGACCGATTTCTCCGGTTGATGAATATAAATCGTGTTTGTCATAGTGTGCTTTGTGGACAGTTAGAACGGCATTTCCGGGGGCAGACGATATTTTATATGACCTGCCCCGGTTCTGCCCTCTGGAAGCCTTATAAATCAAGGCTTTTTTCCTGCCTAATTGTCCACACTCGACCTCCTTTTCCGTTCACTTTCCGCTTTCTGCCGCCTGTGAACTCTGGCGGCACAGTCCGGGCAGTATTTCCCCCGGTTGGACTTTGGGACGAACACGCCGCCGCAGACCTCACAGCGTTTCAAGTCCTTATCCCGGAAAATTTCCGCTTCCAGTGTTCCGACCAGCGGCAAGACCGACCAGCGGAACCACTTACAGCAGACCGAGAAAGAAATCATCTGCGGGCAGGTATGACCGTCCCCGTCGTCAAGAGCGATACAGTCCCCGCCCTCACAGTTGCAGCACTCCCGGCGGATTAGGCTGTTTGCCTGTTTCCTCTGCGCCGGTGTCATGCGGTAGAGGGAACCGTCCGGCCTGCGCTCCAAGGACGGCAATCGCTTGTATAAATTTTCTTTCATGCGTTCCTCCGTTTCCTTGCTGCCGTTCTCCCCGAAAAGGCTTCCTGCCCCATTCCTGCGGCGTGTTCCGGCGTTGGCACGCTCCCCGGACTTCGGGACATTTTGTCCCGAAGCTGGCTCGTTGCGGTGCTTCCCCTGCCGGGATATTCCTTTTCGGACGGTCATCCTGTTTTCAAGGTGCTGTTCACCGATGAACTAACCTAAGTCTACACCTAAATGACCGTCCGTCCCGTATATCCATAAAGTCGGAAATCAGCCCGGAAAACTCCCTATTTCCACGCTCTCGGAATTGTGGTACAATAAAAATATCCAAACAGCGAATCGAAATAAGGGAAAAAATATAGGAGGAAAATATATGGGCGCATGGAATTATGGCGTTTTTGATGATGATACTGCATATGACGCTTTGGACGACCTTAAAGCATCATCAAATATAATCGCTGATATTGAAAGATACTTTGATGAGGTTATACAGGCAGAATATGTCGGTTACGACGAAGCGCATTATGCTTTGGTATCAGCCGCATTTATTGACAGTGTTATAAATGATACTCAATATAGGTGTGATGGTGATGATTATTTTGAATGGACGAGATTGCAAAAGTGCTTTGATTTCTCTCCACTCAAACATAAAGCTGTAAAAGCCATTGACGCTGTTCTTTCTGATAATTCCGAATTAAAAGAATTGTGGGAAGAAAACGAGGAATTGTATGAAGCATGGAAAGAGGATAAACTCTCAATAAAGAAAAGGCTTCAACAATAAATAGCTTTTATTATCGCTTATTTATCGGGCAGATGAGGAGGGAGAGCATGGAATTATCCATACAAGAACGATTGAAAGACCTGCGTGTGGAGCGTGGGCTGACGTTGGAACAACTTGCGGAGCAGACGCACCTCTCCAAGTCTGCGCTGGGAAGCTATGAAGCGGAGG
>OGYW01001609.1_pt1 | contig 19309 bp, 19 predicted proteins | sample 1576621 | NCBI WGS metagenome assembly OGYW01 (sample SAMEA3541528, study PRJEB24748) | human gut metagenome | biome: human gut; feature: human-associated habitat; material: faeces | place: China | collected 2012 | reverse complement strand
TGCTGTTTTTCGGAGAAGATGTCATCGACGGTATCCAGCTTCCGGAGAGCGAAATTCCGCAGACGGGGCAGCAGGATGTCTGACATCCGTGACATCGGCGCTTTCTCTCCGGAAAAATGCAATCCGCCCCATCTCCCGCAGCCGGCAGCGGAAGATGGGGATTTTTGCAGTTTCAAGGTTGTCCCCCGCCGGCGATTGTGTTATGATACTGTATCGGAGAAGAAATTCTCCTGTACACCTGATTGGTCGCAGAATTTGCTTGCGTAGCTCAGTGGATAGAGCGTCGGTTTCCTAAACCGTGCGTCGGAGGTTCGAGTCCTCTCGGGGGCGCCATTTTATTTCTTTTCCGATAAGCTGCTCACTAGTTATCTTTTTCCTCTGTGCCTTATTATTGACTTAAGCATAAACAGAGACGGTCTTTAGGAACCTAAAGAACTATTTCTCGTTCACTTCCATCGATATCGGCAATTTTTGCTTTACCTTCTGCTAACGAGAAGAACGTCAGGCGAGGATCATCAAAATCCTCGTAGGTTTCACCCAATGCCGTCATATGTTCATAACCAGCTCTGCGAACGTCATCACCGGCAGTGTCAACCATACTTGCAACACCCGTAAGAATGACCCACCCACGACCTGGCTTCCAAGCCGAAAGTTCGAATTTTGGGTTTGCTACCAGCTGTTCATAAACGTCTTTATTGGTCGCAGTGCAGAACCAAAGCTTTTCGCCCTCACGCATAACGAAGCTAAAGGGACGAACATGAGGCTGATCGCCTTCACAGGTTGCTAAATACCAAGCAGGAACAGAAGTAAGATATTCAATCAATTCATCCATTAAACCCATCCCCTTCTTCAAAGGCTGCATCGCAAAAGTGACTTGCGATGCATCAAAATTAGAACAACTCGCTACACATCAAAAGGTAAAGCAATTCTTGATGTATCAAAATAAGAACAACTTGTAGCACGTCAAGATCAATTCTGACATACCGCTGTCGATTTACAACACACCAGAAGCAATTTACCGTACGCCAAGGTATCGCAATAACACATCGGTTACGATAACTAACGCTGTTCCGCAAAGCAAATACATTAAACCGCCGAAATCACGTTTTGAATAGGTTAATTCCTTCAAACGAGTACGGTTCTCTCCGCCATGATAGCAACGCGCATCCATTGCCAAAGAAAGCGTTTCTGCATGGCGAAATGCGCTGGTAAATAACGGCACAATGAGCGACACCATTAATTGAAGCGTACTTTTGGTGCTGGTACTAAAGTTCGCACCGCGACTTAGCTGAGCGCGATATATCGTGCGTAATTCAATAGCAAATTGAGGCAAGAAACGCAAAGCAATGCCCAGAATCATTGAAAGCTCATGTGCTGGCAAACCAAATCGAGAAAAAGGCTTCAACAGATGTTCAAAAGCATCAGTTAAATCAAGCGTCGTAGTAGCCAAGGTAAGCAAACTTACACCAAGCAAAAGCATAGTCAGGCGAATAGCAATAAAAAGCGCTTGCTCTAAACCACCCTGACTAATGCAAACGATCCAAAACTGGAAATAAACTTCCCCACCTTGAACAAAAAAGATATTCAAAAGAGCGGTAAATATTACCAAGATAGCAAGAGGCGCAATGGAGACGAATGCTTGACGTACCGAAATACGCGCAAAGGCAAACATGCCTGCCGTGAATACAGCAGCAACCGCAAGCGATACGTACGATCCAGCCGCAAACACCATCACCATAAAAAGCAAAGCAAGCAAAAGCTTAGCCCGAGGATCCATGCGATGAACTACGGAATCTTTAGAAATGTAGCGACCGAAAACGGTCTGAATATCGAAGAGCGCCATGACTAATGCTCCTCTTTTTTGTCGTTTTCGGTAGCGGTATCACAGCTCAGTAGCTTTGCAATTTCGTCCGCTAATAATTCTGGGCTATACAGTTTTTCTGGAAGCTGAAAACCAAGTTCACGCAATTCATTGGATAAACGCTGCGCATGAGGAATACCTAAACCTATTTTTCGAAGTTCTGGTCCATGATGCGTAAAAATATCTTCAGGTGTACCCAGAAACGCTATTTCGCCTTCATGCATAACAAGCAGACGATCCGCCAAGCGAGCAATATCGTTCATGTTATGCGAAACCATAACAACCGTAAGTCCATGCTTAGTGTGTAAATCTTCAATCAACGACAGAAAATCGGAACGAGAAGCAGGATCTAAGCCCGCCACAGGCTCGTCAAACACCAAAGTGGTAGGACGCATAGCCAAAACACCAGCAAAAGCAACACGACGCTGCTGACCGCCCGACAATTCGAAAGGAGAGCGATTGGCAAGCTCTTCGTAATTCAGATGTACAATATCAAGCGCTTCTCGCACACGAGCATCAACTTCGTCGGAACTCAAGCCCAAATTTCGGGGGCCAAACGCCACATCTTCAGCAACACTCGTAGCAAAAAGCTGATGTTCAGGATACTGAAACACCACGCCAATATCGCCGCGAGCCTGAGTAGCAACTTTCTTGTCAGCCAAATCCTGCCCGTTCCAAAGAACTTTTCCCTCAGTAGGATTAGCTAGCCCATTTAAATGCTGCACCAATGTAGATTTACCAGAACCAGTATGTCCGGCAATTGCTAGAAATTCCCCATCATGCAATTCAAAGGAAACATTGCGTAAAGCATATTTTTGCTGTTCACCGGCTTTTTTCTGACGCTTTGTCAAAGGAACATAGCTGAAGCTTACTTGTTCGAACGCAATCGACACAATTCCTCCTTCAGCGATGTAGTTTCAATATGAGTTCCAAGACCAAAGCCCCGATCTTGGAGCAAACGCGACATTTGAGCCGCAAAAGGAATATCCAAATTAAAACCACGCAAAACATCATCTTGCGTAAGTACTTCTTCTGGTGTTCCGTCCAAAACGCAACGCCCGTCTTCCATAACGATAACGCGATCAGCCTCAGCAGCTTCTTCCATAAAATGCGTAATCATTATGATCGTCAAACCTTGATCGTGAAGTTCTTTACATACGCGCATCAGACCGCGACGACCCCGTGGATCCAACATGGCGGACGCTTCGTCTAAAACCAAGATAGAAGGTTCCATGGCAAGCACACCCGCAATAGCAACGCGCTGCTTCTGACCACCCGAAAGTGCTGTTGTTTCTCGCTTGCCTGACATTTGCAATCCAACCTGTTTTAGCGCTTTATCAACACGCTGGCGCAATTCAGGGTTTTCAATCCCTAAATTTTCTGGACCGAAAGCAACATCATTTTCAACAAGGCTTGCTACAATTTGATCGTCAGGATTTTGAAATACCATACCTGCATTGCTGCGAATTACATAGGTGTTTGACGGCTCGCTGGTATCGTATCCATCAACTTCAACCGTACCCTTATCAGGAACCAGCAAAGCATTGATCAACTTCGAAAAAGTAGACTTCCCTGAACCATTGGCTCCTAACACGCAAACAAACTGGCCCTTCTCTATAGAAAGAGAAAGGTCAGAAAGTACGTACGTATTGCCAGTATAGGTAAAAGAGACATCGGAAAAGGAGATCATTTAACGACCCTTCACCTGGTCTTTCTTAGGAGTAATCAAGTTGGAAATTGATTTATAAATGATCAAGGTCAAAACAGCATTAATAATGCCCTTGAGCAAATTAAACGGAATCAAAATAGGAATAATCATTGCAATTACTGCATCGAGCGGAACGCCTAGCCACATAGGGGTCAAAATTAAATTACCCACAATAGCTGCCAGTGTTGCAGCAACAACACTAATAAGTAAGCCGACAATAGCTACAGGATAGGTGCGCTTTTTGTGGTACATAATAGCCGCAGGTAGCACGAAGCAGGTAACACACAAGATATTCATCAAGGCGCCCGTAAAGTCCGCCATTAGCAAACCATGAATTACCGCGATTACGATACCAACCGCAACACCCGCACCAGGACCAAAGCCAAAACCAACTACCATGGCAGGCATATTGGAGGCATCAAACTTCAGCCATGTAACACCTGGCAAAAGCGGGAATTCAACAAAGGAAAGCAATGCACCAATTGCACACATCAAAGCCATAATAACCATCTGCTTGGTCGACCAAACATTGGTATTCTTTTCTGGCATAGAATTCTGGGGTGTAGCAGACACGAGATTCTCCTTAATTCTTACAGCATAGAAAGCTGATCAACGAGACGGCGAGCAGCATCGCGAACAGACAAACCATCGATATCAATGGTAAGGTCTGCATACTTTTCGTACAGAGGACGGCGCTCTTCGTACAGATCGGACAAACTCATGCCCATACCACTTTTCATGACGACACCGCGCTCATGCAAGCCACCCAAACGGCTTTCCAGTTCTTCATAAGAAACGCGAAGATATACCACGGTGCCAATGGACTTCAAATGATTCATAGCTTCATCGGAATATACCGCAGAGCCACCTGTAGCAACCACCGCATGGCTAGCGTTTAAAGTGCACAACACTTCGTTTTCAACTTCAATAAAACCATCAGGCCCACAGGCATCAATAATTTTCTGCAAGGTTTTATCAAGCTTGCTTTGAATAAGCAAGTCGGCGTCAATGAATTCGTAGCCCAATATTTTTGCGAGAACTACACCAAGCGTTGATTTACCAGCACCTGGCATACCAATCAGGACGACGTTGTCTAAATTGTTAGACATCTCCTTCGTCCTCCTTCCATTTTTTACGTTTAACCTTCACTATAGCACGTTTGGCTTCAAGCCTCGGAGCAAGGATTTCATTCACTAGGATGGCGGCAAAAATAAGAGTGAAGCCTAGCAGCAAACGGGCAGTAACAACTTCGCCATAAAGCAGCACAGAAAAGATTACACCAAACACCGACTCCAAGCTTAAGAACAATGAAGCTTGAGCAGGAGGAACATATGCCAGCGATACATTCTGAATGCCGAATGCCACCACCGAAGCAAAGATGATCAAAAACGCCATCTGCCCCACTACTTCAGGGGTAATAAGACAAAGAGCAGGCGGAGTTTCAAAAACGGCTCCAACGCAAAGCCCGAACAGGCCTTCAAATATGAATTGGAAAACGGTAAGTACCAATACATCGCGAGTTTTTGAAAAACGCGACACCAACACAATATGAATGGCAAACAGTACTGCACATATTTGTGTTAAACCTTCGCCAAAACCCAATGTGAGTGTTTCTCCAGAAGTAGTAACCGCAACCAACCAAATACCGATTACCGCAATAACTGCGGCACCTACATTGCAAATTGATGGACGTTTGTGCGCCACTGCCCACCAGGCAAACGGCACAATTACGCAATAGGTTGCCGTAAGAAAGGCATTAATACCAGGCGTAGTGTATTGCAGACCAATGGTCTGTGTTAAAAACGCAGAGAAGTCAAACAGAGCCAGAGCAGCACCACACGCCACCATATTCCAAGAGAAGTGCTTCTTTACCCGCTTATGCAAAATGATCAATAAAAGAAGTCCCGCCAAGGTAAATCGCACGCCAAGAAGCAGTGCAGGCGGAACTACATCCACCACATGCTTCATAACTACAAAGCTGTAGCCCCAAATAACGGTAGCAAGAACAAGAAGCGCCTTGTAGACCCCCGTTGGTATGTTGGATAAAGCAATCACAGCGGCATATTATAGCTAAGTATGTGCGCACCTGCAGCACTACCTGCAGCACTCCTTAACGAGCGCCACCGCCTCCGCCGAAGCCACCGCCTCCACCACCAGAGAAACCGCCTCCTATACCAGCGCCAGACGAAAAATTGCCCGAAACAGCAGAAATACTGCTAGCAACTGAATTTGAAATGGTGCTCTGCAGCATAGTTCCCACATCGGGCAAGTTTGAGGTGTGATAGCCTGCGCTATACCAAATCCACCAAGGGGTACTATCATGCAATCCCATAGCAGAGTAATTACCCACACCAACTTCAGGAACCGCCTTAGCTAATTCTTCCATCGCTTTTTCCGCAACTCCAAATATGAGGGCATAGACCATAAATTCACCCCAGACTTTCACATCCAATGGTGGACGTTCATTGAGTGCAGAAAATTCGGTAAGCCACTTTTTTAATGCTTCGCAGCGTGCATACGCATCAGCACCTTTTTGGGTGCGGCGATCCATAAAGCGCGATACCACCATCAAAACAATACTGGTAACTATTCCAGGAATTAAAACCAGTGGATTACTAAACAAGAAAGCGACTATGACACACGCTACTATTAGAACAACGCCTATCGAAGCCATTCGGGTGCGTTTTACCGTTGAATAGCTTTCGAGATATTCCCCCGCGTTTACATGAGCAGAAACTGTCCCCTGCCAACGCGTCATTTCATCGCTAAACCTTTGCGGATGTTCTTTCGCATATTCTGTAATAGTCCCTAACCAAAGAGAGGACTGACCCTCCGCTACGGTATCGAAAAGAAATTTCATAGCCTGACGATCAATTTCGCTATTAAGCTTTAATTCAATTTCGGGCACGCGAGTGAGATAGTAGTCCTCTACGGTTTTATCGCGGAAAGTGCCATCGATCTGATAAGAACCTTTATTGATAAGAAGCGCGCCTTCGTTAGCCAAATGCATAATGGTCGCCGTAAAATCTGCGGCGTCTTCTTTGTTAAAACGGCAGAGGCGTCCAATTACTGCAGGATGTTCGCCCTTAACCGGGACATCACGCCAATACTCATCATGCACCTGAGGCTGCAATTCTTTGCCATAACGAATAAATGAACGAAGTGCCCAGACCAACAGAAGCAAGCAGCCTAAAACCACCGCAAGTATAACCCCGAGCGACGCTGCGCGCTGCGCATTAGCGCGATCAGACCAAGTGCGCTCTTCATTTAACGCAGTTTCAAGATGGGCGGTAGAAAAATGAGCGTTATTGTCGCTTGAAATTATTCCGGTTAACCATTCAGTTGGAAATACAATTCGAGCTTCAGCGTAAGAGCCCGCATCAACATGGGGAACTTCATAGGTCACCGTGCCATCGTTGGCTATGTTTACCGTGGCATCAAGAGGACCATGCCCCCACGCGCGAATGGTTTCGCCAGGTTTTACTACCACATTCGAAGGGACAGGCAACGTCACGGTAAGAGAAACATTCGAGCTAGATTCCTCCCATTGACTTCCTACAAATTGCCAGTAAAGCTCCCCTACATCGGAATACGCTTGAACGGCATCTTTAACCACGTAATTCAACTCAAAAGTGACCTTTGAATCGGATTCATCAAAGAATACATATATGGCATTTTGAGCCTCGTCGAAAGAGTAGACTGTTTTTCCGGGACCGCCTGCATCACGCCAAGCAAGCTGGAAAGGCACGCTCGAAAGTGGGGCCCATTCGCCCTGAATGTCTCCGGAGTCGTTTACGTGAGCCGCGCGAACAGAATTAATGGTAATGCTAGCGCCTTCTGGGAGATCATTGTAATTCCACCAAACCGCAGTAAACGAACCATCGAAATCGAATTCGCGCTTTTCTGTTACAAGTAAATCGCCATTTTCTTCCACCTGCGCATCAATGGTCACGTTAGGCATGCTGTAGCTTTTCGCGAGTGCGGTGTGAGGCATAAAACATGCGATTGAGAAAACAAAAGCAACTAACGCTAAAAAAAGTGCCACGAATTTCGATACTTCACCGCTCGACAAGGCCGCAGCGCTAGATGGAGCACCAGCCTCAGACAAGACCGCAGCATCAGACAAGACTGCAACGTCAAACGAGGGTGCAGCCTTACTCGAGACTGTAATATCAGACAAGGCTACAACGTCGGTCGGGGGTATAGCCTTTATCGAGACCGAAACAATAGACGGGATTTCGCTATCAGATAAGGCTCTGGACTGAGTGTCTGGCCTAGCGAAAACACTCTTTTGTGGTTCATTCTGGATAATTAACCTATTTGTTTTGTAAAAAGCGTGGTTTTGCACTGCTCTTCTCCTTGCAAGAAAGGCCTGGGCAGGTTATCATATCAAGTCGCATCGTCAATGGAGAGCTGACCGAGAGGCCGAAGGTGCTCGCCTGCTAAGCGAGTATACGCCAAAAGCGTATCTGGGGTTCGAATCCCCAGCTCTCCGCCACTTACAATTTTAAGCGGTTTACCACTTTCACCTGGTTAAACCGCTTTTTTATTGCATTTTCAAATTTTGCAATCTTTTGGCATATAACTCAAAAGATTTTGCTGCTAGCAATTCTTACTTCAACATTTCTCATCGTTTCAACTTTCTCGCGACTCGAAAGTTTCGCGCCTTATTACCTCAAAGACGAAAAACATTTTAAGACTGCCCCACAAGAGCGCGAGCAAGCATTCGTCCTAAACATACCCCTACGATACAAGCCGCTACCGAGCCTAGCACATAAGCTCCTGCCACGGCATAGCGCGATTCTTCTAAGAGGCCAAAAGTTTCTAGACTGAAGGTAGAAAACGTGGTAAACCCACCCAAAATTCCTGTTGAAATAAACAAGAGCGGCTGTTTGCTGTCAGAAAACACCGCCGGCAATAACACTGACATTACGCCAATTAAAAAAGAACCTCCAAGATTAATAGCAAACGTCGCAAACGGAAAAGCACCAGTAGGAACCCCTCCTAGCAATTGCGAACAGATATAGCGTAATGCAGCGCCAATAAAACCACCGCACCCTACTAAAAATGCATTAAAAATCATTTGAACATCCTGGGGTCTTTTTCCAATTTATCTAGCACTTGCACTTATGCTAGAACGAAACCTTTGGCACTTCCTCCGCGGATGCCTGGGCATCGAAGCTTTCGCGTTTATCGAAACGGAACAGCCCCGCTACCAACATGCCAGGGAAAGTCTGAATTGCATTGTTATATAACATAACCACGTCGTTGTAGCTTTGACGCATATAGCTAATTTTGTCTTCGGTCGCGGCAAGTTCAGTTTGCAACTGCTGGAAATTGGCGTTCGCCTTTAAATCGGGATAAGCCTCTGCAACAGCAAACAAGCTTTTAAGAGCATTAGTCAACATGGAGTCTGCCTGCATACGAGCAAGAGGAGACCCTGCATCCGCTACCGCACTACGTGCCTGGGTTACCTGACGCAACGTATCGTTTTCATGTCCGGCATATCCTTTTACCGTTTCGACCAAATTAGGAATAAGATCCAATCTGCGCTGTAGCTGCACATCCACTTGAGCCCAAGCGTTGTCTACACGATTACGCAATTGGATAAGATTGTTATAAAGGGCAATTACTGCAATAACCAATACAACAATCACAACGAGAAGAACTATAAGAACGATTTCCATAGGAGATTCCTTACTCACGGGAATTAGTACTTCACTTGTTGACTCTTACTTTTTTACGCTAAACACGCTCAGTACGATTCAACCATTGCAACGCCAACAGGCGCAAATGAAGTAATCCTGCTCCACCATTCGCGCTTAAACGCATCAAGTGAACAGGCATACGCATCTTGATAGGTATCGCACAGAATACAAACCGCTGAACCACTTCCGCACAGTAATACGTTTTGCGTCTGAGGCATACTGTTTGCCCAATCTATAACCTCTTTCACTTCAGGGGTAACCTGGCAAGCAGCATCAGTCAGATTGTTCCAAAGCTCTACCTCTGAACCTGAAGTATGTTGCGCAAGTAAATCAAGAAACTCTTGCGTAGGGTAGTTTGGGTTTTCATCAAACGCAGCATACGCCTTTGCAGTGGATACACCCGCTGAGGGTCGGACAAGGAGAGCAAATCCACGACGAGGCTTAAGGCTAGATTCAAATATTTCGCCCCTGCCAGATAAATAGGCGCAGCCGCCCTTTAAAAAGAAAGCGACATCGGCGCCTAACCTAGAAGCAACAGCAAAAATACGTTCATCGTTTGAGTCTATTCCCCAAAGCGCAGCGGCACCTAACAAAGCAGCTGCCGCATTCGAAGATCCACCACCAAGACCAGCCTGAGCAGGAATAACCTTAGAAAGCGACATATGAATGGTTTCGTTTTCTGCTCGACCGAGTTCTTTTGCAAGTTCCACAACAGCACGATAGGCAATGTTGTCTTCTGCTGGTACATCTAGAGGATCAATATCTCCCGATGTTTCGCAGCGTAAAACCACTTTTAAGCCCTGCGCTTCATCTTCTTCGAAACGACGCATGATAAGTGAATCATGCAATGCTAGCGAGTGCATAATGGTATTTACCTCATGGAAGCCATCTTTACGTTTTTCGCCCACTGCCAAAACTAAATTCACCTTAGCAGGAGAAATAAGCTTCACGTAATTCTTCACTGGCTCAACCTCTCTTTGGATGTTGTTTCATAATTGAGATGTCATTTCGTGACACGCAGTTTTGCTTTCATGATACACAGTTTCTCTTCTGTGTTGTTAGACTTCTGTGGTGCTAGAACTTTTGAGCTACTTACTAGGCTTCGTTTTTATGATAGCCAGTTTCGACCTCTTGCGCCTGTTTCCTTCGCTCTTTGTTACGTTGACGTTTTTCACGAAAGAAGGTTTGCAAAAGATTGGCGCTTTCTTCGCTGCGCACTCCAGCAGTGACCTCAAAAATATGATTAAGCCGATCATCAGCGTTAATAGAATATAGAGACCCTAAAGCTCCCGCTTTGGGATCAGCCGCACCATAAACGCAGCGATCAATACGCGCCTGATACATAAGCCCCGCACACATTAAACAAGGCTCAAGTGTTACATACACCGTGCACCCCGAGAGACGCCAAGCCCCCAAGTGCTCCGACGCTTTTTTTAGAGCAATGAATTCCGCATGCCCTGCAGGATCATTATCTATTTCGCGACGATTGTAGCCTTGTGCAATAACGTGGTCTCCATACACAACAACAGCACCTATAGGCACCTCATCCTGCTCTCCTGCAATCTTTGCCTGCTCTAGCGCAAGACCCATAAAGTAAGCATCCTTTTCTTGCTGTGTACTAGTTGTTTCCTGTTGCATACAAGCTACTTCCTGCTGTGAATGATCCACTTCTTAAGTGCGTACAGATTCCGCGGAATTATCCGCCTTTTTAGTTTTATTCAAACCATCATAGGATATTCATTACCGAATTGCTTGCAAATATGGTATCCTAGTTCGTGCTAAAAACGGAGGAATGGCAGAGCGGACGAATGCGGCGGTCTTGAAAACCGTTGTGCCGAGAGGCACCGTGGGTTCGAATCCTACTTCCTCCGCCAGAAAGTTACAAGCGTGCGCAGAAATGCGTACGCTTTTTTGTTTCTGCACTTTTACCTTAGTAGGATTCGAACCGATGAGGTGTAAACAGCCCAGTGGGCTGTTTAGGGCCGAAGGCGATAGCCTGAGGTCATGAAATCTTTGCCGCGCAAAGATTTCGAATCCTACTTCCTCCGCCAGAACTTTAACCTCTATTCCGAGAAGAAGCGCTCGCGCACATAATCAAGTGGCATTTCGCGACCGACCCACAAACGCTCACCAATAGCGGCTTGTTGCAAGAACACACCAACACCATCAATGGTTTTATTTCCCTTTGCCTTTGCGCGAGCCAGCAACTCCGTTTCACGCGGAGCGTAAACCATATCAGCAACAATAAGATCAGGAGTGATCAGCGATTCATCCACTAAACAACCCGGCTCATCAGGAGAACCAACAACTGTTGCATTAAGTAGAAGAGCTGATTCGGAAATAGATTTACGCAGCTGATCGGTGTCCGCTAAATCATATAAGGTGACTTCACAATCAGATGCTTCGCGCAAACGTTCAATAAGCGCTTTACCGCCTTTTACATACGAGTCGTCACGATTAAACACGTCAATCTGAGCTACCCCATCAAGCGCTGCCTGTACGATAACTGCCGATGCAGCACCGCCAGCACCTAACACAGTGATTTTCTTTCCCAGAATATTTACTCCGTTGAGCACCAAATTGCGCATAAATGCGGCGCCGTCAGCATTGTCACCCAGCGAACGACCGCCCTGAATAACAACGGTGTTTACGGCACCCATAATTTCTGCCACACGCGATACTTCATGCAAATAGGGCAGAATGCGTTTCTTGTGAGGAGCGGCAACGTTATAACCCAAGAAGCCAAGCGCCTCTAAACCACGAACTGCTGATTCCAGATCTTGCTCCGCTACCCCAAGCGGCACATACGCATACAACACCGTATGGTTTGCCGTTTTGATTATCGGCTGCATCGTGGTAGTCGCATACGCATAATCCCAGCCCAGTTTTTCGAAAACCGCATTATGAATTTCTGGCGAACTGGAATGCTCCAACGACGCTCCAATTACTCCCATGAGCCTTGTAGCTCCAGTAATCCTACTGACTAGTTCCATGATGCCCTTTCTGGGGTGTTCCTCTTCACTTTGAAAACTTTACCGCAAGGCTTCCGAATAAGAAAGTTATTCTTCGCGCAAGACGACTTTATAAAACCACTATCATTGAAGCAACTTCACCGCACAAGAAAGTTATTCTTCAAGAAGAGCTGCCGTATCTAGCCATTCCTCTTCTAATGCCGCGAGTTTTTCTTCGCATTCGTTCACCTTGCCCTGCGCTTCACCAAGAGCTTGATAGTCATAAGGGTCCACGCCTTGCAAGGCCTCTTTTGCTTCATCCACTTTGCGCTGTGCAGTATTCATTTTTCTTTCAAGAGATTGAAGTTTCTTACGAATATCGCGAACTTGCGCTGCAGAAAGAGGACTCTGGGGCGAATCAAGCTCGTCCGCCTTGCCACCAACGCCGGTTCTGGCGCCTGCCGAACTGCCAACACTGGTTCTGGCGCCTGCCGTGCCGTCATTCAACCTTCCTGCAATGCCTTCTTTCTTGTATTCATCAAGCAACTCAAGATATTCATCCACTCCACGAGGCACATGAACGACCTTACCACCAATAAGAGCAAATTGATTATCGGTCACTCGCTCCATCAAATAGCGATCGTGACTTACCAAAATCAACGTGCCAGGCCACGTATCTAGAACGTTTTCTACCGCAACGAGCATATCGGTATCAAGGTCGTTGCTTGGTTCGTCAAGAATCAAAACATTAGGGGAATCAAGCAAGATAAGCATCAATTGAAGACGGCGTTTTTGTCCGCCTGATAACGTATTTACGGGCATATTAAGATGCGCCGACGTAAACCCGAGAGATTCCAATAACGTAGCCGGACTTACTTCCTTACCGTCAATAACATAGCGACTTTTATAGCGGGAAAGCACTTCACGAACCCTATCGGATCCAAGCGGATTTAATTCTTCAAGCTTCTGAGATAAGAATGCAAACTTAACGGTTTTGCCAATTTTCACTCTGCCTGTCTGCGGCAGCAGCTTACCTTGAACAATATCAAGCAATGTAGATTTGCCGACGCCGTTCGCTCCAAAAAGCCCGTATCTATCACCAGGTCCAATAAGCCACGTAACATCGTCTATAACCTTATGATCTCCGTACGAGAAACTTACATTTTCTACGTTGACGCATTGCTTTCCTAAACGAGAAATTGCCGCTCGTTTTAATTCCACCGAATTACGCAGCGGAGGCTCTTCAGCAATAAGTGCCTGCGCTGTTTCCACATGGAATTTAGGCTTCGTTGAACGAGCACGAGCACCACGAGAAAGCCATGCTAACTCTCGACGCATCAGGTTTTGACGTTTCTGTTCCGCTAATTCCGCCTGGCGTTGCCGCTCAACCCGTTGCAAAATATAGGCGGAATAGCCTCCTTCAAACGGCTCCACCAGTGCATCATGCACTTCCCACATTCGATCGCACACTTCATCCAAAAACCAACGATCGTGCGTTACCACCACCAAAGCACCGTCCTTGCGCGCAAAACGACGACGCAAATGTTTCGCCAACCAGTCGATAGCCACTACATCAAGATGATTGGTAGGCTCGTCCAGCAAAAGAACATCAGCATCCGCCACCAGAACACGCGCAAGATCAACACGCCTGCGCTGTCCACCCGAAAGCGTACTTACGGGCGCGTCCCAAGCAATGTCTTCTAACAATCCTTCAATAATCTGACGAATATTCGCGTCCGATGCCCATTCGTATTCAGGCATAGTACCCACAATGTTCCAGCCAACTGTTTGCGCATCGGCTAAGGTATCCCCTTGATGAAGGGAAGCAAACCGCACTCCCCCTGTACGCACCACGCGCCCTTCATCGGGCTCAATAGTCCCGTCGAAAAGTCCTAACAAGGTGGATTTTCCATCGCCATTGCGACCAACTACCCCAATACAATCGCCATCGTTTACTCCAAGAGAAACTGACTCAAAAACGGTTTTGGTGGGATATTCAAAATGCACATTCTCGCAGCCAAACAAAAAGGCCATCGCACAAAACTCCTTGAATACTAAGCATCGAATCGCGGTTGGTTAAAGAATCATTGTAGCGCGGACTGGCAGAGTATATCCATGCCGTATACATGGTTTATTCGGCATCTTACAAAGCCTGTCTTCTATTTCCAGAAAATACAAAACACACTTTGATATAGTCCAGATTATGGAAGAATCTGAACAAAAAATAGGCGAGCGCAAAACAGGTGTGGTTTTAATTAACACTGGATCCCCAGCGTCACCCGACCCTTGTGATATTCGCCCTTATCTCATTGAATTTTTGTCAGATAAAAACATCATTCGCGTTCCCCATGCAATTTGGCTTCCAATACTTCATGGTTTTATCGCGCGAAATCGTCCCAAGAAAACTGCGCCACGCTATAAGAAGATCTGGACCGACAAAGGCGCTCCACTTTTAGTAGAAAGCTACGCACAAAGAGATGCGCTAAACGATCGCTTTGCAGCAAAACATTTACCTATCGTTGCCGAAGTAGGCATGCGCTACGGCAAACCTTCAATCGAAGAAGCGCTTGAATCGCTTTCCAACCAAGGATGCACTTCATTTGTGGGCTTTCCGCTTTTTCCCCAAACAGCCACCTGTACGGTAGGCACCTGCAAAGAAAAGTTTCTAACAGTTGTGCCCTCACCTAAAAACGCTGGTGTCATAGAAGGATACGCGAACAACCCCCTTTATTGGAAAGCACTCGCCCAATCCATTAGTGATACTTGGAGCTGGAAACCTGGCAGCAAGATTTTATTTTCGCTTCATTCCGTACCTCTTGGGGATATAGAAGCAGGAGATACCTACCTGGAAGAAACACAAGAATCGCTCAGCCAAACCGCACAATTACTCGGTCTTTCTTCGGATGACTGGGCTATTGCATATCATTCTCGTTTTGAAGATTCACGCGCGTGGGCAGCTCCTCACCCCAAAACCGTACTTTCTACATGGGCTGATAAAGGCGTCAACCGCGTTGCTCTGGTGACACCAGGATTTGCTGCTGACTGCCTTGAATCTCTCTATGATATTGCTTTAGTTGCTAAGAATTATTTTGAAGAGCGCTGTCAAGCGAATGGCTCCAAGGCTGACGTTACCTATATTCCTGCACTCAATAGCCGCCCAGATCATATAGATTTGCTTTTTGAAGTAATTAAGCGATTCATTCAGGAATAATTGAATATATTCCTACTCCCCAAGCAAATGTCGCACATGATAGGATGTAACCAGCCTAAACGAGAGGGGTAATTATGGAATACAAAAATATCTTAGTTCCATTCGATGGCTCAAAACATGCAATGCGCGCTATTAAAGCCGCCATTGGACTAGTGCGTGATACTGACAGCAAAGTAACTATCTTGAACGTTGTTTCTATGAGCGTTGCTCCAACCATCTCTGAAAGCGATCCCGTGGTAGGATCCACTCCTACATACATCGACTATAAAGATTATGAAGATCTCTACGACGATTCGTTGAAAAAGCAGCGTGAAAAGATGATCACGGCAGTGCAAGCTGAATTCCCTGATCTCCCCCAAGATCAAGTTGAATTCAATACTATTGCCCATCCGTCCGCCGTTCAGGCAATTGCAGATTATTGCGAAGCGCATAACTGCGACATGATTGTTATGGGTCGCAGAGGCCTAGGCGCAATTCGCGGTATCCTAGGAAGTGTAAGCTCTGGCGTATTGCGCTCAACCGATTTGCCTGTGCTTACGGTTAAGTAAAGAATGCCATGCAAAACGATATTCACGCCAATCTAGAAGCAACAACACAAAGAAACGAACAAGATGTTCGGCGCGTTTTTGTTTTTGGTTTTTGCCTACGATAAGGATTCGCCCTACTCTAGTTAAAACACGCATTAAACGCTTCGTTGCGATTCTTATTGCAAATCAATCAACAGTTTTGCGTTATTTGATAACGAGAACAGGCATTGGAGCTTCACGCAGAACTGCATAGCTTACAGAACCAAGAACGCCACGAATAGCGCCAAGACCACGAGAGCCCATTACGATAAGGTCTGCATCAACCTTTTCTGCATATGAAAGAATATCTGCAGCAGGAGTATAGCCAGGGATAACTTCGATAGCAGCACGATCGCCCAAAGTATCCAGCACAGAACCAATACCTTCGCGAACCTTTTCGGTTTCTTCTTCAATGGTCTTGTTGTACAGGTTCATAATGTCCTCAACGGAAAGCAGATACTGCTGAGTATCGAACGAAGCACTGTTGAAGTTAGCAGGAAGCTGTGCATTAGGATGAGTGGTTACAAACACCAAATGAAGCTTCGCGCTTGGGTCGTCCTTAACAAGTTCTGCCGCCTTAGTTACTGCAGCCAGTGCATGATCGGATCCATCGTAAGCAACAACTACGTTCTTGAATACCATGGTTACCCCTCCTTTTCATCAAGCGTTAATACGCTGGTAAGTGCTTTTACGGCGAGCACTTTGTTACATTTATACCTTATCACTATATTTTATGTCCGAACAGGTTTTTTATCGTTTTGAAATGGATAAAATCTGCCGCCTAGGAAAGAAAAGCACCTTGTGTTTCTAGTGGTTCAAGATTGATAATTGTTTCAGGATCGACAGCGATAGAACGAAGATAGGTTGCAATGGCGGAGTCCACTTCGTATTCCAAGTCAATCTTGCCTTCAAATACGCACCAGTAGAACATCAAGCCTGTCGAAGCTGCGGCAATACGCAATAGCGATTCGTCAGTATCAACGTCTTTACGAATTAGACCCATTTCTTTTGCTTCGTCAATATAGGAACGAACGCTAGCAATAATAAAATCGTCTTCTGCATCGCGATGCATAAAGTCAAAGAACGGATTATGGTTTGAAGCATATAAACCCGAAACAAATTCTATACCCATATCTTTGCAATACACCACATAGGCCCGATAGATAATCAGAATTCGTTCAGCAGGATTATATTTTTCGCTTTCTTCCATTGCTTTTTCGCGATAAGGCGTAAAGGCATACTTTAAGTAGTAAGAAATGAGGTCTTCCTTGCCACTGAACAGATTATAGAAACTGCCTGTTGAAAGACCTGCTTCATCACAGATATTACGAACTGTAAGCTGTTTCATACCATCGCGATTGACAAGCTTAATTGCAGCCTTAAGAAGTTTTTCTCGCGCCTCATGAACCGAAACATATTCATTTCGCCTGATCATATGCGATTTCCTCCTTTATAGAATCCGAATTAATTCAAAGTTCTTGATAGACTACCCGAAAGCTGGTTTAAGCGCCATACGGGTTAGGAAAATCAAAAAATGAACACGTTTTACTACGCTACTTTATAGTAGCTTTTGTTCTTCACGATAAGAGCGAAATTAGCCCTGTTGTGTGCTGAGATTGGATAAGCGGACTATTGTCTGGCAACAAAACAAACATCGCCCCCTATATCTGCGAATACACCCTTCGTTAGAGGTGCGGACAAACAGCTTCTAGGTTAGGTTAATCCGTATATCTACAAATGAATCCCCTACGCACGAATGACACGAGCGCCTTGTGGGGTATCTTCAATTGTGTAACCAAGATTACCAAGTTCGTCACGAATTTGATCAGCAAGGACGAAATTCTTTTCCTTACGAGCTGTCGCACGTGTATCCAGCAACGCCTGAATTGCCTCTTCGCCATTAGCGCCAGCATATTCAGCAAGGCCTGCCGCCAAAGCTATAACCTCATCAGCATCGTCGCTTTGGGTATCTTGCGCTACATTCACCTCAATACCCAATACACCAAGCAGCTCTTCAACAGCAAGAGCGCCTTCTTTAATCGCATCTGCATTCATGCAGCATACGCATGCATCCGCAAGCATCGTGTTAGCTTCACTTACAAAGGTAAAAATTGCGCCTAGAGCACCTGCGGTATTAAAATCATCGTCCATGGCTTCCGTGAAGGCAGCGCGCATAGTTTCTACTGCCTTGCGATACGCATCCAGATCCAAAGAGGATGGCTCTTGCGCGGGGTTTGAACACAGCCATTGCGTGTTGTTTACGAAATTCGTCAGACGAGTAAGTGCTGTTTCTGCCTCTTGCAGGCGTTCGTCGGAAAAATCAAGGGGACTACGGTAGTGCGTCTGCAACATAAGCATACGAAGCACACGAGCATCGGTGGTTTTTAAAATATCGCGGAGTAGTAAGAAATTACCTAACGACTTGGACATTTTCTCCGAATTAATCTGGAGCATGCCACCATGAATCCAATAATTTGCAAACGTGCAGCCGCAAGCTGCCTCAGACTGGGCACGTTCATTTTCATGATGCGGGAACGCTAAGTCCGCACCACCACCATGAATATCGAAAGGTAATCCCAAATACTTTTCTGACATAGCCGAGCATTCAATATGCCAACCAGGACGGCCTTTACCCCAAGGAGAATCCCAAGAAGGCTCCCCTGGTTTAGCTGCCTTCCACAGCGCAAAGTCGAGCGGATCACGCTTGCGATCCTCTAACCCTTGACCGTCTGCGCGCAATTCACGATGACCCGATTCCATTTCGTCAATATTGCGGTTGGAAAGCTGCCCATATTTTTCGTAAGAGCGAACCGCAAAATATACATCGCCTTCCACCTCGTAGGCATGACCGCCTTCAATCAGTTTTTCGACTAAAGCAATCATGGCACCAATTTCTTCGGTCGCTCGCGGGCGAATATCTGGATCAAGCACCCCTGCTTCATGCATGTCATTAATGAAAGCTTGTGCATATTCTGCTGCTACTTCAGCTGCACTACGACCTTCTTCAAGCGACTTGTTGATAATCTTGTCGTCCACGTCGGTAAAATTGCGGACGAAGGTGACTTCATAGCCTTTATAGCGGAGCAGGCGCACCAGGATGTCGAACGCCACCGCGGAACGGGCATGTCCGATGTGCGACAGGGCGTAGGCCGTGATGCCGCAGGCGTAGACGCCCACCAGCCCCTTGCGGACGGGCGTGAACGTTTCCTTTTTTCGGGACATGGTATTGTAGAACTGCATGGGGGCTCCTTTGGACGCGGGGAAAGGGGGAGGCGGGGAGGGCGCTTTTCGTCAAAAGCGCCCT
>OGYW01001595.1_pt1 | contig 19344 bp, 16 predicted proteins | sample 1576621 | NCBI WGS metagenome assembly OGYW01 (sample SAMEA3541528, study PRJEB24748) | human gut metagenome | biome: human gut; feature: human-associated habitat; material: faeces | place: China | collected 2012 | reverse complement strand
ATATTGCCGGAATCGGTATTACGAATCAGCGCGAAACTACCGTAGTTTGGGACAACATCGGGTCAAGGCGGAACGCGTCGGCTGTGTCTCCTACTACCGCGGTCTCATCGAGTTTTCGAATATCTGCGTGAAGAACTGCCTCTACTGCGGAATCCGGAAGAGCCACAGTTCAGTGCATCGGTTTGAGTCGACGCTTGATGAAATCCTCGGTATCGCGAAGTGGACCTACGAAAACCACTATGGTTCCGTCGTGCTGCAGTCCGGCGAACGGACCGATCCGAAATTTATTGATTTTGTTGAGGAGGCCCTCCGCGGAATCAAGCGGGTGTCGGATGGAAAACTCGGCATCACGCTCTGCGTCGGTGAGCAGACGGAAGAAACTTACAGGCGGTGGTTCGAGGCGGGGGCTCACCGCTATCTCCTTCGGATCGAGGAATCCAGCCCCGAACTCTATTCAACACTGCACCCCGCGGACGGCCACCACCTCTGGTCTGTGCGTGACGCCTGCCTCCGGACACTGAAAAAAATCGGGTACCAGGTCGGCACCGGTGTCATGATCGGTCTCCCGGGGCAGACCGCGGAGAATCTCGCGGACGATATCCTGTACTTCAAAGCGCTTGGGATCGACATGATCGGGATGGGACCCTATATCGTGTCCCGCGGGACGCCGCTCGGCGATCGGGTGGAGGCGGAGGGCGGAAATACCGATGCTGCCTGCCGCCGCCGTTTTATCCTCGGACTCAACATGATCGCGGCGACCCGCCTCGCGCTGAAGGACGTGAATATCGCGGCCACCACAGCGCTTCAGGGGCTTGATAAACGGGGGCGGGAGCTCGGGCTCAAAGCGGGCGCGAATATCCTGATGCCGATCGTGACGCTCCCCGAGCATCGCGCGGATTATCAGCTTTACGACGGAAAACCCTGTATCGAGGACACGTCTGATCAATGCAAACGCTGCCTCACGGGCCGCGTCCGGTGGGCGGGTGACACCGTGGGGTTTGATTCCTGGGGCGACTCGAGGCACTACTTCGGGGAACGCGGCATCAATCCGGCACTGCCGAGTTCACGCAAGATGGGGCGAAGACGTATCTGCAACGCTTGAAATCCGTCTGGATGGAATCGCCGTTTTGGGATGGCGTGAGAAGAGCAATGGAAGAAAAACCGCAATGACAAGACCTGTCATCTGCGTTGAGACCGGGGGTGCTACTGGGATATCGAAGATGCGACGCGGGCATACCGATGTAAGTCCGGGTATATCTGAAACGGTATGGCACATGAGTATCCGGTGCGCGGGTTTCATTCCAAAAGGGAAAGAGAGGAGGAATTGCATTGACCATCATCAAGCAGACCGGTGTGCAGAGTTCCGGTCACATGAAGAACCTGCGCGGTTATATCAACGATGACCGAAAGGTGATTCTACGCGACAGTCTGAACATGGACGGTTGCACGAACCCGAAGCGCTGGGCGCATCACATGTGGATGACCAGAGAGGCCTACGGGCACAACAAAGCGGCAAGGAGAGTCCGGGACAAGAAGACTGGTGAGCTTAAGGAAGCGAAGAACACGATTCTGTTTCACCAGATTCTCGGGTTCAATCCCGACGAGTGCGATTTAAACGGTGGGCGGCTCTCACCGGAAGAGTGCATGAGGTATGCCAAGGAGTACGTGGGAAAGCATTACCCGAACCAGCAGATAGTGATGGCGCTTCACAACGAATACTGCAAGGCGGACAAGACCCATCGCTATGCCGTCCATATCGTCATCAACCGTACCGACCTCTCCACGGGCAAGCGGCTCGATGAGGGGCGTGGGAAAAGCGCCAAGGTGAAACGCGCCAGTCGCATCCGCGACCTCGACCACGAGTGGGGGTTGAAACAGGTCGTGGAGGGCGAGCGCAATTCCTCCGTCCACAAGAAGCAGCCGTCCCGTATCGAGAAGGAACTTGCGGCACGCGGCATCGACTCCTATAAGACGAACTTGCGAGAGCTGTGCCGTATCGCCGCCGGGGAAGCGGAGAACATCTATGATTACCGCGAGCTTTTGGAATCATGGGGCGCTGACACGGAGTTCAAGAGGGGGCGCATGTACGTTACCGACACGGACAACAATCGCTATGCCTTCTCCGTGGCGAAGCTCGATGCAGACCTCGGAACGAAGGGGTTGGAAGCTGCGTTTAAGGCGAATGTGGCGAAATCCATCCATGCGGAAGGAAGCGCAGCCGTTGCGGAGAAGAGGGATATCGAGCAGCAAAAGGCGATGGTAACGGAAACGAAGGAGAGGTACCTTGCGCAAATTAAAAGCGTCTACCGGAAGTACCGCAAGGAGATACGCGGCATGGAGGGCATGGAAATCGTGGATATCCCTAAGCTGAAACTTCCGCGTCCCGATTCAGATATCGCGGACGATTCGGAGGTCAAGCGCCTGATTCTCGCCTGTTGGCGCGGAGCCGACGAACTCAGGGCGGAAGTATCCTCGACGGTCATGCCGAAAGGGAAGAAGAACGGCGGAAACGCCGGGAGCGGCGGTTCCCAGCGGGCGCAACAGGCACCTGCGCAGGAACGCCCGGAACCGAACAAGGAGAACGGCGAGCGTTAATTAAAAAGCGGCGCGGGCGGGATGTTCCGCTTGCGCCGTTATATGGGTTGCGAGAATTGGCATAAAAGCGCCCGCTGCTCCCTTAATGTTGCACATCGGGGAGCAGCGGGCTAAAGCAAGAAAGTTTCTCCACGGAGGAAGAAAACGCGTTCAGTTTACCTCGCTATGCGTTCGCGTCAAGCTGACGCTTGAGATTCGACACCTTCAACCACTGGAGAAGGAAGGCAATGGGCGCGAATGCAGCCGGGATGGAAAGAAGAAGCGTCGCTATGAGGAGCAGTCCGAGAGCGTTGCCCCAAACGAACAGCCTTGAGCGCTTGATTGCACGCCATGCGGCGATGTAGCCAGCAGGTATCGTACCGACATAGAACCCGGTAAAGGCTGTTGCAGCCAGCAGGACGGGAACGAGTGCAATGATTCCAATTGCACCCGTCTGAGTTATCAGGGCAGGGGAATTAACGAGAAGCAAAAGGAAAACAACTATCGCCGTTATCGCCCCGACGATATAGAGGAACTTCTTCATCAAATCGAAGACTCGTTTTTCCTCATCATATTCGGCGCGAATTGCCATGGTGTTGTCTTGGTATATCGGGTGTTGGTAAGTTCGCATGTTATGACCTTCTTTCTAATGTCAATTCTAATAAGTCTGTTAGTTTGCATGACGGACGAATTACCGACCGTTCCATGTAAACAGATATAGGTTTACGAGTCTATCTTACTATATTGCTGGGTTGCTTTCAAGCTGGTTTGTTGTCCTATTTGTGCGGGATATATGGAGTATCGTCTTGAAGATTTATCTGGTTTGGTGGTATGATATATTACTAGTAATCAAGCTAGACGGAAGAAAGGAGATACCATGGCGGGTAAGCCACAGGCGGAGAAAGCCGTTGAGCGTTTCCCGGAACTCGGGTGTTTCGCGGTTGCGGTGCGCCGCATTGTGTACGAGAAGGGGATGACGCTCGACAACGCCATCAAGAAAAGCGGAATTAGCAAATCCGCTTGGTTTGCCGGAATGGCCGGAAGCGGGGGAAAGCCGACGCGTCTGCCGAGTCTTGCGTCCTTTTTCGCTATCGCGGACGGTCTCGGAATCACGCCCGAGGAGCTAATTGCCGCGATGCGGAAGGAAGCCGGAGTGCGTGAGAAGAGCAATGGGGAGAGGGCTGAGAACGATGAGTAGGATTTTCATCACCATAGGGAGCGCCCACTCGAAAGCCGCAAATGTAAACCCCGTGGACGGCATCTGGTGTTCCGACTGCGGATGGGCTGGGCGCGTCGAGGAGGATATGACGGATTCTGAGGAGAGCGAAGAGCCGCTGTTCGAGGAGTTTTCCGAATATGTCCCGAAGTTCTGCCCGAACTGCGGGGTGAACCTGCATAAACCCTAGAGGTGTCCAGACAAAGGGACACCTGATGCGATAGTCTGTCCCTATCCGATAGGAAAGACCGGAAAGGTCGAGGAGAGAGATGGAAAAGGAACGTTTTCTTGTCGAGGTGACGGTGAAGGGCGAGAAGGGTTGGAAGGCGATACACATGTGCGGGAGCATGGCGGATGCGGTGCACAACCTCTCCTATCTGCTCGACACGCCCATCGCTATCCGCGTGCGCGAGAAGAGGGGCAAGGGTTTGGAGGGCTGACGGACGGAAAGGAGCGAAGATTACATGGCAAAGCATTTTAGCGAGGTGAAGAGGGAGCTTGAGCAGCCGGACGGGCATATGGCCGGTATCGGCCAGCAGCTTAAGCTCTCTGAGGAAGCGAGGGATGCCAGAAATGCCGGACGAAGGCTTGAGGATGAGAACGACGAGACCGACCTCATCGGAACCGTGAAGAAGCTGGAAGACCTTATCGCCGAGCAGCGCCGGAGCAACGAACGCATCGCAAGGGAGATGCGCGGCATGGTTTCGGAGATGAAGGATGTGCTCGAAAAGGTCGAGGAGCTGAGAAACGGCGCGGCGGACGCGCAGCATCAGGCGAATCAGATGGCGCTCATGGGAGTTGCGAATGCCCAGCAGAAAGCTGGGGAGATGACCATAAAGAATGTCGAAGAGGTGACTGCAAGGAGCAGGAAGGTCATCGACTCGATGGTAGAGGAATCCAAGAGACGCATTGAGCGGCTTTCGATGGTGACGCTTCCAGACAGACTGTTCTACTACTGCAAGTGGATGGCGGTCATCCTCGTTCTCATCATCCTCGTGCATGTCCTATGGGGTATGCTGGTGTAGAGAACTACCGGTAATATAGATAGCAGGAAATCTTCTTATAAGACAGAAAGGACTGACAGAAATGAAGAAAGACAGCAATATGTTTAACGACAACAACATCGAGACTGAGGGTGTCCCGGCGGACAAGACCGCCGAAATCCCGAAGGTCGTGGATTCAACGGAGGAGGAGAACGCTAAGAAGCCGCTCATGCTCTTCGGGCGCGAGTTCTCCCGCAAACAGGTCTGCGCGGCTGGTGCAGGAATCCTCTGTGCGGCGCTTCTCATCGGCGGCGGATATGCCATCACACATGCGGATTGGACGGGCAAAGCGAACGTCCCTGCGGTGTCCCAGTCAAAGGACGATGAGGAGCAGGACATGGCGCTCATCCTTGAGGTGAAGGCCGACGGCTGGGATGCGGACACCTCCACGCCCGTCATCGCCCATATCGAGGATGCGGACGGGAAAGTAGACTTCTACACTGCTATCGCCGCGAACAAGCAGGTGACCGTGAAGGTCGGTGAGTCCGGTACCTATACCGTCACATTCATCTCACCGGTGAACGCCGACGGCTCCATCTATAAGGTGCCATCGAAGAAGGTTACCGCCGGAAAAGCCGACAAGACAGTTGCCACAGGCGTGACTTTCGATAAGGTGGATGCGGACAAGGTAACGAAAGATGACCTGACCGCCATTGCCAAGGACGTTGCGGAAGCCGTGAAGAAGGGCGATTCCACCCTGACCGGAGACAAGGGCGCTGAGGTCGTGAAGAAGTTCGAGGACAACATCAAGAAGAACCCGAACGCCGATGCCGATGCCGTCGAGAAGGAGACCGAGAAGGCTGAGGAGACCGCCAAGGAGGACAAGTCCGATGCGAAGACACCGGAGACCTCCGATAGCAAGAAAGATGATGGGAAGGCCACAGGCAGCTCCGATAACTCTGGAAACAAGAGCAATTCATCCTCCAAGAAAGACGAGGGAAAATCCGATAGCAAGCCGAATGGTGGCAACAGCAGCAACTCCGGCTCGAACACCAATTCAGGCAGCTCATCGAAAAAGGATGACACCCCGGCGCATCAGCACAACTGGGTAGCCCAGACAAAGACCGTCCATCACGACGCTCAGTACAAGACCGTCCACCATGACGCGGTGACGCATCAGGTATGGCATGACCCGGTAACGGAGGAACACTATATCTGCAACCAGTGCGGTGCGGATATTACGTCAGACCCATGGGGACATATTAACAACTCTCTTATGAATGGTGGTAATTGCGGAAGCTATCACTCTACCTATGTGACTGTAAAGCAAGGGTATTATGAAACTGTGACCGACAAAGCAGCATGGGACGAGCAAGTGCTGGTGAGCAAGGCATGGGACGAGACCGTGACCACCGGGTACAAGTGCTCTTCCTGCGGTGCCACGAAGTAACTAGAAAGAGCAAGGCAATCGTCTATTTCAGGCAAGGAAAGCCCCGACCAAATGGCCGGGGCTTTTTCTAATGCGCCTTGTTCAGGTCTTTCGGTGGTTCCGACCCGTTCCGTTTCGATAGCTCTGCGGTCGCACTCTTCATATCACCGATTTCGGAACCGAAGAAATCCGGCTCTTCAAGCCCAAGCGAATGGGTGGGAACCGGAACGATGATGCCACTGGAACCCTTGATATAGGAGAGGGCATCGTGGCGTTCGCCGACCTCGGTGAGCGATGCGGCGAGAAGGGAGTCCTTGAACCAAGGATATCTCTTTTGCAATTCCTCCATGACGGCCATTGCCCTGTCAATCGCCATTACCGTTTTCGACTCATACCCGGAAAACTTGGTGTGGACGAATCCGTTGCGTTCCATGAAAATGCGGATAAGCGTCCAAGCGCCGCGCCAAGCATTCGGCCTGATGGAGCCGTAATTCTCACTGAGCGCAGCCATTCCCAAGTCGAAGTGAAGCTCCTTGCGGGTGTCGGGGCGGAGGGGAAGTGATAGTTGCATCCCATTCTCAAGAAACTCCTTCACATCGTAGCTTTCACCGATTTCCGTGAAGGTGGCCGCTTTCACGCATTTTTGGAACCAAGGAAACTTGTACATCATCTCATCTATGGTGCCATAAGCACGCTGATAGGACATGACGATATTTTCTGCCGATTCATATCCAGAATATTGCGGCTTCTCAAAGCTATGGGATTCCAGAAAGTCCTGAATATCTGACCATGCATTCCTTTTACCGGTATAGAAGCGTTTAACAGACTCGTTGTCTAGGTCGAAGTGAAATGCTTTCCTATCAAGTTCCATCTGGAATCCTAAGTACGAATGCGACTAGTCGTAAATGCGTTTCGGGCTGATATCCCGGATTACCTGTAGGTAGTCTTCGCCCTCCGGTTCATTCATATCCTCATAGGTACGCCAAGACTTAATGTTCTGCATGACCCAAGGCTGTTTAGAAAGGGCGGCGCAAACAGGACACTGCGCTCCGAACTGCACCTTGCGGTTCTTTGCCTGCCAAGTACCAAGTCCGATGCGGACGTTACCCATTTGCTCCGCATATTTTCCCACACAGTCATAGAGGTCATCTACGTTGTAGCCATTCCTTTTTGCCTTCTCCTCATCGAACTCGATGGTGAAGCGCCAAGGTTTCTTTTCCATTTCTGCCATACCTATCGTCCTTTCTGCCAGATGGCTGTTATCATATGTTACCATTATACTATAATGCCAGTATTACGGCAATACGTTAATTGAACGCATGTTCCTCTTTCGGCGCGGGCACACGGCTACAGGACGGCAGCAAGGGCAGGTTCCGGCATCTCGCTTTCCGGCTGGTGTTCGGATGCGCTTGTCATATCATGACTCTCTCCGGCGAGCGACACCTCCTCTTCCAGTTCCGGTGCGTCAATCTCGATGTTCTTTCCAAGCTCCTCCTCGTAGCGCTCCATGATGAAGGTGTCCGCATGGTCGGCTTTCGATGCGGCTTTGAAGAGATAGGAAGGGTCGTTTTCCAATGCATTCATCCAAGATTGCAGATAGGAGACGTGGTTCTCGTAGAACTCGCCCTCCAAATCGGTGCTCTGGATACCGAGGTCTGCGGAAAGGAACAGGCTTCCAAGCTCCGCGACCAGCTCTTCCTCAGCATAGGAGGGGCTTCCGAACCGGGTGTCGAGTTCACGGGCGAGGGCGGATGGGTGTCCGGTGGAGTGGGTCATCTCATGCAGCAGGACGCGGGTGAACGCTTCATCTGAGCGAAAGGTCTCTCGCGGGGCGATGAGGATGCGGTCGGTAGCCGGAGAGTAGGCGGCACTTCCGAGGTAGCCGCTGCTCTCGATGACGGGGCATCTGGAAGACTCTTCAAGGTTCTGTGCGATGGTTGCCGTTCGGTCGTTCAGATGGACGGGAGCGTTCTCCGGCGGGATGCCCTCGATATCCTCCGCATTGAAGACGTTCCAGTAGCCCACGAGCTTCGGGTAGCGTCCCGCAAGCTCCTTCTCACCGGTATCCTCGTTTTCCTTGTAGAAGGCGAACTGCTTCCATTTCTCGATGAGCGCGGACTTGGCACCTTTTTTCACATGCCAACCGGCATCCTTTATCTGGTTGAAGGTAGCCCACCGGTTGTCCGTGTAGCCGCGCATGAACCCGATGAAGCCAAGATGCACGCGGTTTCCGCCCTGATACACGGTGCCGGAGACGGGGTTGTGCGGTGTTAGGGAGGGCAGGTACGGTTCTGCCCAACGAAGCCCGTCGCGCTTCATGTCCTCGATGATTTTCTCAACGACCGCCTGACGCTGGTTATCAATAATCTCCGTAGGAGTCTGCTTCTGCTTAGATTTCATCATGGTCTCCTTTCCGGGAAAGCTCATTAAAATTATACGATAGCTGCCGCTTTTCCGACATGCTCTAAGAAAACGACCCCACAGAATCGAATCTGCGGGGTCTTGGCGGTAGGTTTGTAGCGTGAGTGCGAACAGATTGAAACCTGTCCTTATTCGGCACCAGAGCCAGTCTGACGGGATTCGGTCGAAACAGTTTCCGTTTGCGCCTGTTTTTAGCCGATACTGGTGGTCACGACCGTCCGCTCATTCTGCTTCCAGAAGTTATAGGAGCAGGAGACGAGGGAGATGACCTGATTCGGTTCGGAATTGGTATCGAGTACCATGGCGGCAGATTCTCGCGAAGAATCGTACCAGTTCCGAAAATCCGAATCACCGGCAAAGACCGTCCGTTTGGTCGGCTCCCATCCCTTCACGATATTCGCGAAGCGCACGGTGTAGCGCATCTTGGTGTTTGGGGTTTGGATGAGTACCGTCTGATGCTCAGAAGCGAAGGATTTATCGCTATACCGTTGGACGTTGCCGAAACAGGTGACCGCGTTCCCGAGGGTCAGGCTGTGTCCGAGGATGACGGCATTCGGACTTTGAAAGCCCTCCTTCTCGCATTCTGCGTCGAGATAGAGCGCACCCAAGGGATTGTAGTTCCGGTAGATATCGTGATGCAGGTAGTAATCCGGGTCGGATGCGTGAGCTTGCAGGATGGGATGGTTGATATCCGTCCCCGGCACGGTTATCCATCCGATAACATCCCCGTTCACGCTCTTCCAGTAATCCCAATCAACAGTAGGGAACTCGGATTCCCGACCACCTGCGCTTTCCGTGGCGGTTTCCTGCGGCGTGCCGTTTGGTGACGGTGAGGGACTTGCATCCCGATAGAAATGAAGCAGCACGCCGAAAAGGATGGCAGCGACGGCCAAGAAGACCGCCGCTGCCGCAAAAGCCGCACGGGATTTCCGGTTATGATTTCCCAATCTGGCCATCTGAATTACTTGGCGGCATCCGATGTGGCCTGCGGGGCATCCTTCGTCGCTCCGCAGGTGGTGCAGACCAGCTTGTCGATGACCGTCTCATCGTAAGCCGGGGTGTCGGTGACCTGTTTATCATAGCCCTCGCTCACCATGACCTCATCGGTGATGGGGACGTTGGTGGAGTAGCCGGAGTGACCGGTCTGCTTGATGTGGTCATCGGCCTTGCCGTCGATGACCTGCTTGCACTCATTGCAAACGGTATGGTAGGTGGTCAGGTTCTGGTAGACGGGTGCCACGTGCTCCGTGTGCGTCACAGCGTCATGGTGGACGGTCTTGTAGGTGATAGACCAGTCGTGGGTGTGAGACTTCTCTTTGCTCTTAGAGCCGTCCTTCGCAGACGCGTCGGAACCGCTTTCCTTGGAATCATTCGCCTGCACGGATTCGGCCTTGGAATCTGCATCGGTTTGGTGGCCGATGCCATAATAGGCACCGCCGCCGATGAGCGCGACGAGAGCAAGGCCGCAGATGGCGGCAATGACCTTCCGGTTATGCGGCCTCTTCTCGCTTTCCGGGTTCGCGTGCATGTTGTTCCCATCCGCAGGTGATTCGGTGGAATCTCCGTCGTTCATCTCGATATCGTTCTCTTTATCGTCCTTCATGGGTGTATCCCCCTTTCAAATTAAAAGGAAGGCAGGGTGCCGAAGAGCTGGCACCCTGCCGGTTTCAGGCGTTACGGGCACTAGGCTTCGGTGTTATCCTCTGCGCTCTCGTCCGCATCGCCCTTGGTGGTCTTGCGGCTCTTGATGCCGTAAGCGGTCGCGCAGCCTGCGGCAATCAGGAGGATGCCGATGGCGATGGCGATGTTCGTCATGTCAACGCCGGTCTTTCCGTAGGTGGAGCCTGCCGGGGTCGAGGTGACGGTCACGGACTGTCCCTCGTCGTTGATATCCTTATGCTCCGCCACGGTAACGTCCGTGGTCTTGCCGTCGATATCGCTCTGTTTGGTCAGCTCCTCGAAGACAACCAGTGTATGACCGTCAAGGGAGGTTGCATCGAACTCGCCGAGGTTGATGGAGACCGTGCCGCTCTCACTGTTCGGCGTGAACTTGAGTTCGGCGGTCACGCCCTTGTCGGCAACCTTCAAAGGTTCGCCGGTCTTCTTATTCATGAGCGTGGCATGGAGCGTGTACTCCTTGCCGGGAATAAGACCCTCGTACTTCACCTCGTCAGTGATGACGGCATCCTTGCCAGCCATCAGTTCATGGTCACCGTCGGACTTGTCAGTCGCAGTGGTACCGATGGTACTCGGGGCGAGTTTTACCGTCTGTCCCTCGTTGTCCTTATCGCATTCGCTCGCGACGATGGAAACGGGAGTCTCATCGGAAGCGTTCTCGATGCTGCCCTTGAACATGACCTCAAAGACCACGAGGTTCTTGGTCTCGCCGGACAGGCGGTCGATAACGTCGTTGGAGTTGAAGGTGTAATCCATGTCGATGGAACCGGACTCCTTCTCAGGGGTGAACTCCGCCGTCTTGTAGACAAGGCAGGAGAGGAGGTCTTTGTTCTCCTCGGCATATGCCTTGACCTTGGCGAGGTCAATGGAAGCGGTCGGGAGCTTCTTTGCGTTCGACCAGTCGATACCGTTATCAGTGACCTCGACCTCATCGGCCTTGTAGGTCTCCTCGATATTACGGACGTAGCTTGTGCCGCCGTCTGCGGTGCCGCTGCCGCTACCCTCCAGACCGGTGAGCTTCCAAGAGCCATCTTCCTGCTCGGTGAGAGTCTGGGTGTCGGTCTTGACAGTCCAAGTGCCGTCCTCGTTCTCGGTGCGCTCGGAAGCATCATAGGTGTAGGAACCATCCGCGTTCTTCACGATGGCGGCACCGTTGCCCCAGTCCTTGTCCTTAACCTTGATGGAGTAGGTGTTCGACTGGAAGCCAAGCACGTTCATCAGGCCGGAGGTGAACTTGATGAGGTCATCCTCGGTATACTTCTTCGCGCCTTCGCCGGTCAGTACGGGAAGACCGGTCTTTGCATCCATCAGGATACCGGCCATGGTGTAAGCCTTGCCGGTGAGCACATGGTCGTACTCCACCTTGTCGGTGACGGTGGACTCGGCATCGGCGATGACGGTCTTGTCACCATCGAGCTTGTCCGTGGCTGTGGTACCAATCTCGGAGGTGTGCATGGTGACCGTCTGGTCTTCATCCTCGATATCGCTATGGGAAGCAATCTCCTTGTCCTTGTAGGACAGGGACTCGAAAGCGACCACCGGTGTGTTGTCCTTCAGAAGCGACCCATCGAAAGTGAAGGTTACATCGACGGTGCCGTAGGTGTCCTCGGGAACGAACTCGGTCTCGGCGGTGACGGGGTTGCCGTCGGCATCGAGGAGCTGCTTCTTGGAGACCTTGCCGTCCTTGTCGGTGACCTTCTCGTAGAGGGTGCCGGAAACCTTGTAGGTCTTGCCGGGAGTCACGTTCATGTAATGGACGGTATCGACGATGGTGGCATTATCCTCGCCGATGAGGTTCTTATCACCATCAAGGGCATCCGTTGCGGTAGTGGAGAGCTTGGGCTTCGTGATGATGACAGTCTGGCCGGAATCATTCACGTCGGCATGGGAAGCAATCTCCTTGTCGTTGTGGGACAGGGACTCGAAGGCAACGAGAGAGGTACCTTCCTTGAGCGAACTGCCATCGAAGTAGAAGGTCACATCGACGTTTCCGTAGGAGTCCTCTGCGGTGAAGTTTGCTTCCGCAGTGACGGGGGTACCGTTCTTGTCTTTGAATACCTTCTTCGTGACCTTTCCGTTCTTGTCAAGAACCTTCTCATAGAGGGTACCGGTGACCTTGTAGGTCTTACCGGGGGTCACGTTGTTGTAGTGGACAGTATCGCGGACAGCGACATTTTCCTCGCCCGTGACCGTCTTGTCACCGTCGGCAGCATCGACGGCGGTGGTGCCGATAACGGGAGCCTTCACGGTAACGGTCTGGTCAATGTCGTTGATATCCTTGTGGTCGGCAATCTCGATACCGTTCGTGGCAACAGTCTCGAAGGCGACGAGCTTGGTGCCGGTCTTGATGCCGCTGGCATCGAAGGTGAAGGTCACGGTCGTGGTACCGCTTTCGGCTTCCGCCGTGAACTCCGCAGTCGCGGTGACGGGGGTGCCGTCGGCATCCATGAAAGCCTTCTTGGTGGACTTGTCCATAAGGGTTCCCGTGAGCGTGTAGGTCTGCCCGGCGGTAAGCCCGGTGTAACGGACATAATCGGTAACGGTAACATCATCCTCAGCGGTGACGGACTTGCTATTGTCCGCATCGCCCACGGCGCTTGTCGAGAGCTTCGGCGTGAGCACGGTCACCTGCTGGGAAACGTCGGATTTATCCCTATGCTCGGCGAGCTTCGCACCCTTTGCATCGGTAAGCGTCTCATAGACCACGAGGGTCTTCCCCTTGAGGTCGTAGGAATCGAAAGCGTAGTCAAGCGTGACGGAACCTGCGGAGTCCTCAGCCGTGAAGGTCTTCTCGGCAGTGATAGCCTGACCGTTAACCGTGACGGCATCGCCGGTAGCGGCATCATGCAGCTCACCGATGACGGTGTAGGTCTTACCCGCGACGAGATGGCTGTACTCTACCTTGTCGGAAATCTTGACGGTGCCGACCCCAACGTAATGGTCGCTATCAGAAGCGTCGTAGGCGGTGGTGTGGATTTCCGGCTCCGGGTCATCGAAGGTGCCGAGGTCGATGGTCTTGGCATCACGGGTCACAGTAACAGTCGTGTTGATGAGCGCATAGCCCTCATTAGCGGAGCAGCGAAGCTCTTCGACGGAATAGGTGTCAAAGGGCAGGGCACCGAGCTTGTTGTCCGCCTTGACGGCATCGGAGGTGGAAGTGGTGCCGTTCCCATCGAGCACGCTGTTGTTGCCGAACCAGAAACCGGCGTTAGCATCGAGCTTCGTGCTGTCGATGGTGCCGCTTGCGGTCAGCGCCCAATCGTTCGCGTTGGTGTTCGAGTCATGCGCGTTCCAAGAGGACGCGGAGCTGAAATAGCCGTTCTCGTCGGTCACGGCGATGTGGGACTCGCCGGTAGTGAGGGAGGTCACCTTGAAGGGCACGCCTGCAAGGCGGTCGGAACCGTTGTCGGATTTCTTAGTGAACTCGATATCGGAGCGGTAGACCTGCTCGGCAACCTTCGGGACGTTGTAAGTACGAACGGCACCTGTGGTCGGATTCTCCTGAATCTTCTGGAAAGACACATCGTCGGACTTCACATAGCCTGCGGGTGCCTTGGTCTCACGAATGACGACAGTGCCGCGCGGGATGCACGGGTCGTTATTAGAGTTGTAGTAGAAGGTATCGCCGGAAACAAAATCGTCGGCCTTGAAGTTGGCGATTCCGTTTTCGTTCGTCTTGAACGTCCAAGAACGCGTCGGCTTCACGTCGGCGTTCTTAAGGTCATCGTAGCTCTTGTAGTCAAGGGTGGCATAGTAATCGACGGTGAACTCGGCACCTGCAAGGGTGGCGGAACCCTGCGGGAGGTTGCCCGCGCCGTTATAGGTCTTCTGGCCGTCGTATTTACCAAGGAGCATAGCCATAGGGTCATTTGCAGGATTGTCGCTGACCGAGAGCTTCACAGGCGAAGACTCCCGATTCGCTCCGGAAACATCTGCGGTGTAAACCTGCGAATCGGTGAAATATCCCTTGGGAGCCTTGGTCTCCTTCACATAGTAGCGTCCGGGATTGAGCGAGACGGTGTTCGCGTTCCCGCTTGCGTTCGTCGTAAGGGTCGCTACCTTGTTCGAGCAGTTGGAGTCAGTGTAGACCCCATATTCGGCACCTGCGAGGGAATAGCAGTCATTGGCATCGGTAAGGGTCTTATTTGAGGAGTCCTTATGCAGTGTCAGATATCCCTTGTGCAACGTCTTGATGACACGGTAGTAGCGAACGGGATACTTGGGCGTGATTTTGGAAATCACGTTGCCGCCTGCGGAGTTCGGGAAATAGCCCTTTACAATTCCGTCTGCGTGGCTGGAAGAGTGCCAGAAAAGGTCTTCCGAGCTGTTGCTGCCCCAGAAGAAGCCGATATGGCAGTCTGAATTGCTATGATTCCAGTCCACCGGCTCCATGTAGATGATATCGCCCTTCTCAAGGATACCGGACGCGAGCATCTGCTCTTTGGAGCTGAACGTGTAGCTGACGGCATTGTTGTCGCGACAATACGCTTCCCATTTGGAAGCGTTCGCTTCGTTGCCCTTGTTGTAGCCGTCCTTGGCGGTATAGTTTCCGATGATGGATGTGTTCGCTCCGCAGGCACGGAGGACGGTAACCACAAAACCGGCGCAGTTCATATAGGCACCGCTACCGTACTCACCCTTCGGTTTCCAGCAGTCCCAAGTGTTGATTGCACCGCCCTCGCCATGAGGCCCTTTGTTGCCGTAAGGTGTAGTGAGGTAATACTCGTCGTTCTCGTGCTGGGAGAGCACGGACTCGACCGTCTTGGTGGCACCGAGTGCTTGGTCGATGGTCTGACCGGCAGCATAGGTGCTAACACCCGATTTCTGCGCGGCGTAGGCAAGCCCCGCAGGGCACGCCGATTGGAAGATGAGCACTGCGGTCATGACCGCAGTGAGCACCTTAGATTTCTTGATTCGTCCGAGAATCTTCATGTGTTCTTTCTCCTTCCTTTGTTTGCGTGGTTTTCTGTAGCTTCGTTGGTGGTTCGTTTGAACTGCGTTTCTCGTTGCGTTTTATCTCTAACCGAAGTCATATCCGCCGATAGCCCCGGTGTTGTTTTCCTCGTTTTGCCCTTCCCCATCATCGTCTGCGAAACCCTCGTCCTGAGAGATTTCTGCATCGCGGATGCGCTCGATGGCGGATTCGGTGTAGCCCATGATGCGGGCAATCTCATCATCCGAGTACGTCGGATGCGCGTGCTTCAAGTAGTCGAACACGGCGATGGCGCGGCGGTTGACGGATTGCACCGTGGCATCGGAGTAACACAGCTGCTCCATGGCGAAGAACCGCTCGCCGTTTATCAGGTCATCACCCTCCCGCCACAGGAGCTTTTCGCCGTCCTTCTTGAGCCAGACTACATCGTCCAGCTCATCTGGCGAGACGAGGAGCATGGCACTCCCGACCTGACGGGTGGCGGCGGGAACCTTGGTGCCCTCAAGGGTCACCTGTCCGCTTGCGTGCTGCGGATTTCCGTCATACCAGTGCTCTGCGAGGATGATGCCGTTTTCCTCAAGGGCACCGAGGTAGAGGTTCCAGTCGGTAAGGATGTTCGTTCCCTTCGCGCGGAACGGCTCGGAGTTCGTCTGGGCGGATGAGTCGAACTTCTCGTAGCGGAAGGACTTGTAGAGCACCTCGATTACCATGAACTGTCACCTCTTTCCTCTGTACTACTGGGCGATATCCTGCCCGGTTCGCGACTTGGTGGACTTGGCGGGGTCATCGCCTGCGAGCGCGTCCTTCCCGGTCTCCATGTCGCGTGCTTCCCCCGCAAGGCTCACGCCGTCCTTGGCGGCGGCACGCTCTGCGGCCTTACCGGCCTTATAGGCATCCTGCGCCACCTTGAGTGCGTGGGTGAGGTCGGTGGCCTTCACCTCGTAGCGCTGATACGGGTGCTCGGCATCGTCCTTCTTACCCGTCCAGATGGGCACCGGCTCGTCCTTCTTGAACGAGACCGTGGCGCGTCCCTTCTCAAGCATGTCCTTCTTCATGTAGTCGGAGAGAAACACATCGGTTGAGAAGCCGCTCACGTCGATGCCGTTCACCTTCGTCCCCTTGGGGAAGGAAACGAAGCACTTCTCAAAGGTGCGCCCGTCACTTGTCTGAATGTCGTGGGGCGTGAGGAAGGCGGCGGGCATGTTGATTTTGGCGTAGTTGTCTGCCTTGGGAGCCTGCTCTGGCTCCGGTGTCTTCTTGGGCATGTTTTTTCATCCTTTCTGTCTGTGCGGAACTTGTAGTCCCGCGCGGTGTGTATACGATACCCGATTTTATCACAATGGTGTGTTTTGGCTGCTTAGGATAGCTGTCGGCGAACGGATGCAAGTCCGGTTCGAGTGAAAGCGGCTCATGCTTATCGCACCCCCTTCACATGGTTCGTGGGTTGTTCCGCGCGGGTCGTATCGCAGGTTTCGAGCACGGCGCTTCCGGAAGTGCAGTCATGGGATTCGGCGTTCAGGTCGTAACCGCTTTCCAAGGCATCCGTGAACTCGCTACCGTATACGTTTTCGAGTGCCGCGTGGCACGCATCCTGCATTTTGGCAAGGCTCATATGGTCTGCCGATGCGAACTCGTTTAAGTCGCGCATGTTGTCCATGACTTCGGTATCGAAGGTGAAGGCCGGGTAGGAGCAGAACCCCGAACGCATGAACTGGCCGGTGAAGGCTCCGAGCTGGGAGATTTTCGAGAGCATCGCTTCTCCCATGTTGTTGGTGTCGAGGAAAACGGTCGCGTCCTGTTGCAGCGGGGAACCGAAGTTCACGGTGACGCTGCTCCAAGGCTGTCCGAACGATTCCTCGGTTGGGTCGGAGAGATAGGCGGTCACTGCAAGGTTGCCGTCCGCATAGGACTCCCTGACGAGTTCGACCTGCTGGGTGTATCCGAAGGCATCGAAGGAGAACTCGATGCCCGATTTCTCACTGTCGTTTCCTTGCAGGTTCCCGGAAAGCATGTCCGGGGAGAGCGGTATGGCAGGGCGGTCTGGTGCGGATGTAGTCGTATCGTAGGGCGCTTCCGGGGTCTGGGCTTCGGGCGCGTGGGGCATGGAAGCCTGCCCGAAATCCATGTTCCGAATATCCTCGGGAAGCATATCCGGTGATAGGAGTGTTGCCATGTCATTCCTTCCTTTCTGCCGCTACCTGCGGCCTTTCTTCGTGGGTTTTCTCGATGTGAAAAAGGGTTCTACCGACCCGTCCTTTTGAAGAACGACTTTGCAGTCAAAGGTCTTTCCGGCCTTGGACTTGCAGCCCCTTAGCGAGACCGCCTTCCCGTCAAGAAGGGATGCGGCCTGCTTCTCGGTGAACTTCTTGGTGCAGAAGCCGAACAGCTTGAACCCGCAGCCCGCGACCTCCTTCCAAGTGCCGTCTTCCTGCTTCTCGTTCTTGATGGAGGAGCAGGCGTAGATGGAGCCGGTCTTTATAACGTCCTTGCCGCACCTCGGGCACTTGCCCACTACGGTCTTTCCGGTACCTGCGATGGATGCGCCCACGTAGGCGGTCTCGCGGTGGTGATTGAAGACCTCGATGACGGAATCTTGCAGGGCGTTTACGTCCGCCTTGCCGTCTGCGATATCCTGTTGGATGAGCCACCATCTTGCGGTCACGTCTGCACCGCGAATCTCCGGCGGGAGGAGTGCGTAGAACGCCTTGGCCTTATCGGTCGCTCGAACCTTTCCCTTTCGTTCCTCAAGGTAGCCACGGGTTTTCAGACCCTCGATGATGGAGGAGCGGGTGGCCGTCGTTCCGATACCGCCGTGTTCGCCCTTCTTGCCGTCATCCTTACGCTTAAGGATTTCCCGGATTTCCGGGTCTTTGACGTACTTCGCGATGGATGCCATGTCTGTGATGAGGGTGCCCTCCGTATAGGGTGCGGGCGGGGTGGTCTCCCCTTCCGTGATTGAGCAGGAGATACCGGCAAGGGTGTGGCTTCCTGCGGGAACCCATGGGTTCCCCGTATCGGAATCCTCTCTGACACGGCTGTTTGAGATGTTCGGGAAGACAGCCGTGAACCCCGCGTCCGAAAGGCGCTTCGCTGTGAGCTTAAGCGTTCCGCCGTCCACGCTTACCGTGCTCTCGCTCACGTCGTACACGGCGGGAGGAAGAAATTGCATCGCATAGCGCTCGCAGATGGCGGTGTAGACCTTGGCTTCGTCCGGTTCCATCGCGGACACGGGCGCATCCGCTTCCTGCGGGATGATGCCGTGGTGGGCGGTCACGTTCCCATCGTTGAACGCCTTGGAGTGGAGCCGGTAATCCAAAGGCCAGCGCACACCGAGGTTCTTCATCGCCTGCGCAAGGACTGCCGGTGCCTGCTCTCGGTGCTCTTCCTTGAGGTATTGGGAATCGGAGCGGTTGTAGGTGATGGCTTTGTACTTATCACGCAAATCCTGCGTGATTTGCTGAGTCTCGGCGGCAGTGAAGCCGAAGCGCTCGCTCATGTCGGAAAGCAGCACGGTCAAGTTGTAGGGAAGCGGCGGGTTCTCCTGCTTTTTCGATACGGTCGTTTCAAAGTGCAGGTCGCGTCCGTCGAGCTTTTCCTTAAGGGCTTCCAGCGTATGCCGCTCGAACAGATGCTTCTCACCGGCAAGCAGCTCCTTTCCCGGCAGATACTTGAAGGTGAGTTCTCCGGCATCCGAATCACCGCTTGCAAACAGCTCGTAGAACTTTCGAGTGACGTGGTGGGCGATGGCTTCGTCGCGTTTCACCACAAGCCCCAGCGTCGGGGTCTGCACGCGTCCGACGGTGAACAGGCCGTCGAGACGCTTGGTGGCGAGTCTCGTCTCGTTCACGCCGAAGCACATATCCGCCATCTGTCGGGCATAGGCGGCGTTCCCGGCACCACGGCAGGAGTCGTTGGGCACGAGCCTGTCGAATGCCTTCACGATGTTCTTCTCGATGTTGTCGTTCACGTAGACGCGCTCAACCTTACCGGTATAGCCGAGGTAGTCCAGAAGCTCGTCCACGATAAGCTGCCCCTCATCGTCTGGGTCACCGGCGGCGATGACGGAATCGCAAGTTTTAAGGAGTCCCGCAATCTGGTCTATGAGGGGCTT
>OGYW01001582.1_pt1 | contig 19457 bp, 16 predicted proteins | sample 1576621 | NCBI WGS metagenome assembly OGYW01 (sample SAMEA3541528, study PRJEB24748) | human gut metagenome | biome: human gut; feature: human-associated habitat; material: faeces | place: China | collected 2012 | reverse complement strand
CGTGCTGCGGTAAAAGGACAGAACTGTCCCTATGAAAAATGGGAACAAGAAGCGCTTTTCGCTTCCTTTATTGGTACAGTCGGGAGATGTCACGGTTTCCCATTTCCCAAAACTATGCCCCAAAGCATTGGTGTCCCGTCTGTTCAAAACTGTGCCGCATTTGGTACATTTCTGTACTTCGGTTCCTGGCTTTGTGCAACTGGCCGGATTTTCTTCTTCCCAAGCGCCAGCTACATGGTTACAGTTTATCGTAACAGAACCATTTTTTACCGCAAAGGTGATATTTGTCATATCAATATTATATACCTCGTCCGGGTCATAAGTCAGTGTAATCGCTGATTTTCCCGAATCTGCATTTTCTTTGACGGTAAAAGTCAAGGTTGCGAGAACACCATTTGCTGTAGAATCCTCCAGCGTTGCCCATGTTAAAGCAATAGGGTTATTTGTCACCGGCCCGGGGATATATCCCCCCAGTATTGAGCCATTCTCTGCTTTTTTCAGTTCCAGAGTATTCCCGTCATAGCTTATAGTCACTTTCGCCGCACAAATGCCGGGATTGTTTTTGACACTGATGTTGACTGTCACCTCGTCTCCCGCATAGCCGCTTACTTCCTCAACGATAAACGCAGGTTCATCGTTGCCTACCGCAGATACAAGAGCAGGAGTAGAAAGAAAAGCGACTGCACAGAGACAGATGGAAGTTATCATTGCAATAAACTTCTTCATGTTTTTTCCTCCGTTTCGATTTTTTGACTGACAAGCTTCTATGCGCCTGACAATTCCGTCTGTTTCGATTGGTTTAATTTCGCTTTATGATTGGCCGAGTTCCACCTCCCAGCCAGCCAAATATTTTTGTAGATGGGTTACATCTTTCAGGTTAATTTCACCATCTGCATTGACATCACAATATTCCGTTGCAACTTCCACGTCCCAGCCTGCCAGATATTTTTGCAACTGGGTTACATCTTTCAGGTTGATTGTCCCGTTATTGTCAATATCTCCGCAGGAATAACCGGGGATAGGTTCCGGTTCTTTCTGCCACACTGCGACTAATATTAAATCCTGATCGGCGGAATAAATATCTCCCGGCTGGTATTTCACCGAACCGCCTACGCTTGTTGACCAGCCACAGAAAATATGTCCGTCTTTTACCGGAATATCTTTACTCAAAGTCAGGGAAGAAGCCTTTTCCTTTGTTTGAGATGCGGGTGCTCCTGTTCCACCATTGGGGTCATAAGATACGCCAAAAGAATCCTGTGTACAGATACCATCTCCGCCACACCGAGTACAACGCTTTTCCTTGTAGCCTATTCCACTACAGGTGCGGCTGCCGGCCCGCTGGCCGAATGCTGTCAGGCGCTGGGGCTGCGGATGCGCCGCTTCAAGACCGGCACGCCGCCGCGCGTGAACGCGCGCACGGTCGACTTCTCGCGCATGGAGCTGCAGCCGGGCGACGCGGAGATCGAGCCGTTTTCGTTTTCCACCACGCACCCGGTCGAGAACAAAGCCGTGTGCTACCTGACCTATACCAACGAGCGCACGCATGCCATCATCCGCGCGAACCTCGACCGCAGCCCGATCTACTCCGGCGTGATTGAGGGCGTCGGCCCGCGCTACTGCCCGTCGATCGAGACGAAGATCATGACCTTCCCCGACAAGCCACGCCACCAGCTGTTCATCGAACCGATGGGGCTCGACACGGAGGAACTCTACATTCAGGGCTTCTCCTCCTCCCTGCCGGAGGATGTGCAGATCGAGATGCTGCACACGCTGCCGGGGCTCGAGCACGCGGAGATGACCCGCTGCGCCTACGCGATCGAGTATGACTGCGTCGACCCGACGGAGCTGCTGCCGACGCTGGAGGCCAAAAAAGTGCCCGGTCTCTACGGGGCGGGTCAGTTCAACGGCTCGTCCGGCTATGAGGAGGCGGCGGTGCAGGGCTTTGTTGCGGGCGTGAACGCAGCGCTCAAGCTGCTGGGACGGGAGCCCATGATCCTCCGCCGCTCGGACGGGTACATCGGCACGCTCGTGGACGATCTCGTGACGAAGGGCACGAACGAGCCGTACCGCATCATGACCTCCCGCTCGGAGTACCGCCTGCTGCACCGGCAGGACAACGCCGACGAGCGCCTGAGCGCCATCGGCCACCGGATCGGGCTGGTGTCGGACGCGCGCTTTGCCGCCGTGCAGGAAAAATACCGGCTGGTAGACGCCGAGTGCGCCCGGCTGGAGAAAACGCACCTCGCGCCGACCCCCGCGCTCGCCGCGATGCTCACCGCGCGCGGCACTGCACCGACAAGTTCGGGCGTGAGCCTTGCCGACCTCCTGCGCCGGCCGCAGATCACCTATGCCGACCTTGCGCCCTTCGATCCCGCGCGGCCGGAGCTGCCGCACGTCGTGACCGAGCAGGCGGAGATCCGGCTCAAATACGCGGGCTACATCCAGCGCCAGCTGCGGCAGGTGGCGGAGTTCACCCGGCTCGAGGAGCGGCTGCTGCCGCCGGATCTCGACTATCGGGAGGTATCCTGTCTGCGGCTCGAGGCGCGGCAGAAGCTCAGCGACATCCGCCCCGCGAGCCTCGGTCAGGCCAGCCGCATCTCCGGCGTCTCCCCCGCCGACATCGCGACGCTCATGGTCTATCTCGAGAGCCGCGAGGGGCAGAAATAAAATAAGTGTTGTTCCCGGACGCTCATTGTGTCCGGGAACTTTTTGCGCCCAAAACCATCTTACTCCTTGACAGACGCAGCGCCGCGTGGTAACCTAACTGTACCAACACGGTTAATACAGTTAATACGCTACGAAAGGTGGTGCTGCACTACGATCTCGATCAATTACCGCGATCCCCGGCCGATCTACGAACAGGTACGCGACGGGCTGCGCCGGCTGATCGTGTCCGGCACGCTGCCGCTGGGCGAGAAGCTGCCCTCGGTGCGTGAGCTGTCGACACAGCTGACCATCAACCCCAACACGATCCAGCGCGCCTACCGCGAGTTGGAGACGGAGGGCTACATCTGCTCCGTCGCCGGGCGCGGCAGCTACGTCTGCGCCCAGATCCCGGACGATCCCGCGCGGCAGGACACGCTGCTGCAGCAGTTCGATGCAGCCGTGCAGGAGCTGCTGTACCTCGGCATGCGCAGCGAGGAGCTGCGCCGCCGCATTCCGGAAGGAGGAACGAACCATGATTGAAATCAGAGACGTTGTCAAGACGTTTGACGGTTTCCGCGCGCTCGACGGCGTGACCATGACCGTGCCGCGCGGCGCAGTGTACGGTCTTGTCGGGCCGAACGGCGCGGGCAAATCCACGCTCATCCGCCACCTGACGGGCATCTACCGCCCGGACAGCGGCACGATCGACATTGACGGCCAGCCCGTGTACGAAAACCCGGCCGTCAAGGCGCGCATCGCCTACATCCCGGACGACGTGTTCTATTTCCCGCAGGCGACGATCCCGGACATGATGCGCTACTACCGCGGCATCTATCCGAAATTCGACGCCGAACGCTATCAGAAGCTCGGCGAGGTGTTTCAGCTCGATCCGAAGCGGCAGATCCGCCGCCTGTCCAAGGGTATGCAGAAGCAGGCCGCGTTCTGGCTGGCGATGTGCCTGCGGCCGGATGTGCTCGTGCTCGACGAGCCGGTCGACGGGCTCGACCCCGTCATGCGCCGTCAGGTCTGGAATCTCGTGCTGGCCGATGTCGCCGAAAACGGCACGACCGTGCTCATCTCGTCGCACAACCTGCGCGAGCTTGAGGACGTGTGCGATCATGTGGGCATCATGAACGGCGGCAAGATCCTGCTCGAGCATCCGCTCGCGGAGCTGCAGGCCAACATCGTCAAGGTGTTCGTCGCCCTGCCGGACGAGGCACAGCTGCCCGAGGGGCTCGACATCCTGCACCGCAGCGCGCAGGGACACCTGCACACGCTGATCGTGCACGGCGACGCCGCCGAGGTCATGAACCGGCTCTCGACCGCGCAGCCGCAGTATCTCGACGTCGTGCCGCTGACGCTCGAGGAGATCTTTATTTATGAACTGGGAGGTGCAGACTATGCCGTCAAAGACATCCTTCTGTAACGGGACGGAATTTCGCAAGTGCCTGTCGCGCTGGTGGCCGCTGTGGATCATCTACGGCGTCATTCTGTTCATCCTGCTGCCGGGTGTGCTGCTCAACGCGCGCACGACGACACCGTATATGACGACACCGTATGTGTCGACCGAGCAGATCGGTTACCTCTCGAACGTCATTCTCTCCGAGACGCAGATGCTGCTGCCGCTGACGGCGTTTTGCGCGGGTCTGCTCGCAGCCGCCGCCATGTTCGGCTATCTGTACACGCCGCGCGGCGCGGGACTGGCCGCCTCCCTGCCGATCCGGCGCGGGTGCATGTTCCGCACGCACCTGCTGGCGGGCCTTGTGATGCTGCTTTCGGCCGAGGCCGTGATCTTCGGTCTCGCCGTGCTCATCGAGGCGACACGCTTCGGACTCGTCATCGAGCCGCTGCTCATCTGGCTGGGCATACTCGCGCTCGAGACGGTCGTGTTCTACGGCATCGCCGTGCTGTGCGCCATGTTCACCGGCCATGTGGTCATGCTGCCGTGCCTGTACCTGCTCGTGAACTTCATCGCCGTGGGCTTCCAGCTGCTCATCGAATCCGTGCTCTACACGTTCGTGTACGGCATGTCGGGCATGGTGGATCTGCCGGTCGACTGGCTCTCCCCGCTGGTGCTGTTCATGCGGCGCACAAGCATCAGCAGAGACTACCTGCCGCGCCCGATCAGCGGCACGGGGGCAGAGGCCGCCGTCAACAGCTTCTCCGGCTGGACCTATCCGCTCGTCTGGGCGGCGTTCGCGCTGCTGCTGCTCGTGTGCGCGGGTCAGCTCTACCGGCGCCGCCGCATGGAGAGCGCGGGCGACACCGTCGCCATCCCGGTGCTCAAGCCGGTGCTGAAATATATCGTGGCGCTCTTCGCCGGGCTGGCAATGCCGGTCGGCGTGTACGGCATGCTGCTCAACGTGCCGGCCTACCGGACACATCTGGCGCCGTTCCTGCTGCTGGCAGTCCTCGGCGCAGCGCTCGGCTTTGTCATCAGCGAGATGGTCATCCGCAAGTCCCTGCGCATCCCGCGCACGGTCTGGCGCGGCTGCGCGGTCACGGCGGCCGTGTGCTGCCTCGTCGTGATCGGCGCAAAGTGTGACCTCACGGGCTACGCCCGCCGCATCCCCGATGCCGCGCAGGTCAAAAGCGTGCGCATCATCTGCAACGGTTACAACTCCACGTTCTCCGAGGCGCAGAACATTCAGGCCGTGGAGGATCTCCACCGCGCCGTCGTGTCCGAGCGCGAGAAGATCACGGACGACACCAGCATCACCAGTCTGCAGCTGACCTACAAGCTCTCGAACGGCAAAGTGCTGATGCGCGAATACACGCTCCCCAATGCAAGCGCACGCCTGGCGCAGATCGAGCAGGTGCTCAACAGCGACGAGGCGCGCACCACGCGCAACACGCCGGCGCTGCCAATGACGCTCGAGCACCTCACCTACGCCAACATCGGCTACGAGACCGAAAGCGGCGACTATCTGTACATGGAGCTGACGGCCGAGCAGGCGCTCGACCTGTATGAAAACGCCATCGTGCCCGACTGCGCGGACGGCACCATGGGCCGCGCTTGGCTGACCGACAGCGGCACGCGGCAGAGCACGGCCTACGCCGTGACCATCGGCTATCAGCTCAGCCAATACGACCCGGCAACGGGCGAAACGACCTACGCCAATGTCAACTACACCCCGCTGACCGATTCCACGCGCACACTCGCGTGGCTGCGCGCGCACGACATCAAGCCGCTGCTCGAGGGCGACTCGATCAAGTACGGCGGCGAGCCTGACACGCAGCCGGCCACCAACACCTACGAAACGGCTGACAGCAGCATCGGCCGGTAACATCCGCACAAACAACATCCGCCGCCCGCACAGGATCTGTGCGGGCGGTTTTTTGCCGCGCGTTCATAAATCAGACGCAGTGTTCACAAATGCTTTCTGGAATATTCGAAAAATCTTCGCCCTTTGTTCATGCGTGTGTTACAAATATCGACTACGATATATACACTTCAAAAACAACACAGCCGGGAGGCAAACAACATGAACGACGCTTCCAATATCCCTGAAAACGAACAGCCGGAAAGCATCCCCACAGCATCGGGTGCAGCCCAGACACCGGACGAGAACACCGTGCAGGCAGCGGAGGAAACCACCGCGCAGACGCCGGAGGAAACCCCCGCGCAGACGCCAGAGGAAACCGCCGCGCAGACGCCGGAGGAAACCACCGCGCAGCCGAACACCTGCCCGCAGTGCGGTGCGGTGCTCAAGCCGGGCGCCAGCTTCTGCGCAAACTGCGGCGCGCCGGTGGACGGCAGCGACGACGTGACCTACCACATCGTCCGCCCAGAGGCCGAGCGCAGCTATGAAGACGCGAATTTCCAGCCCAGCGACGACGCGGCCAATACCCCGCCGCGCTACTACACGCCGGACGCCGACGCATGGGCCGAAAAGCCCAAACGCAAGCATCGCGCCCGCAAACCGAAAACCCCGCACTCGCCCGAGCAGAAACGGCTCATCACGCGCATCGCGTGCCTGTGCCTCGTGTGTGCACTGCTGGGCGGACTCGGCGGCGGCGCAGTCGCGGGGCTCATCAACCGCTCCGGCAAGAGCGCGGGAAGCTCCGCCTCCGCTTCGAGCGGCACACTCGTGACGCAGCCGGTCAGCTCCGACCCAACCTCCGCCTCGGCCATCTACAGTCAGGCATGCAAGCAGGTCGTCGCCATCACGACCGAAGTGACCTACACCAACTACTTCGGCCAGACGAGCTCGCAGGCGAGCTGCGGCAGCGGCTTCTTCATCACGGAGGACGGCTACGTGCTCACAAACTACCACGTCATCTCCACCGCGCACCAGTACGGCTACGCCGTGTCCGTGCTCACCTACGACGGCACGACCTATCAGGCGACCATCGTCGGCGTGGACAAGGACAATGACATCGCCCTGCTCAAGATCGACGCCACCGGCATGACGCCCGTCACCTTCGGCGACAGCGACAGTATGTCCGTCGGCGACACGGTCTACGCCGTCGGCAACCCGCTCGGCGAGCTGGAGTTCACCATGACGAGCGGCATGATCAGCGCGCTCGACCGCACGATCACCACCTCCGACGGCACCGACAGCGGCATCAACATGTTCCAGATCGACGCCGCCGTCAACGCCGGCAACTCCGGCGGTCCGGTGTACAACACCTCCGGTCAGGTCATCGGCATCGTGACCGCGAAATACAGCTCCTCCGGCGTGGAGGGTCTGGGCTTCGCCATCCCGGTCAATGACGCCGTGGCCATTGCAAACGACCTCATGAAAAACGGCACCGTGACCGACCGCGCCCAGCTCGGCATCACGCTGCAGACCATTCCGGACAGTGCCGCGCAGTACTACAATATGCCGGACGGCGCGTATGTCAACGCCGTTAACAGCGGCAGCTGCGCCGAGAAGGCCGGCCTGAAGGCGGGCGACATCATCACCGCCATCGACGACACGGCTGTCTCCTCCGGCGATGCGCTGCGCAGTGCGCTGCGCGGCTACTCCGCCGGTGAGAGCGCCACGCTGACCGTCTCGCGCAGCGGCGAGACGCTGAAGCTGACCGTCACCTTTGACCGCGCCAGCGACAGCACGAAATAATTTGCTTCTCCTCAACTCCGGCGGCGGGTGACCGCCCCGCCGCCGAGCGTTTTATGCATCCTCTCTTTTTCTTTCTCCATCTTCTTTTCCCCTCAGCGGAAAAGCGCCGCGCAGAGCCATCTGCACGGCGCTTTTTCCATGTCCGGACGCAGAGCTGCACGGCGACCGCCGCCGCAGCGCTCGGCACAACAAAAACCGGCAGCCAAAAGGCTGCCGGTTGCGGTTGCTTTGTTTCGTTGTACCAGTTCTGATCTGCGATCAGTTGAACCAGCCCAGACCGAAGAATGTGCTGATCTGCACAAGCAGGATGAAGAACATGATCACAGGGCAGAGATACTTAATGCAGAAGGTGTAGAAGCCGTGGATGTGGCCGTTGTAGCCGCTGTCGATCTCGCCGTACAGGGATTTCGGCTTGATCTCCCAGCCGACCATGATGGACATGAGCATGGCGCCGAGCGGCATGGCAATGCCTTCGGAGATCATATCCATGAAGTCGAGCCAGTCAGCGCACCAGTCAGCCTTGGAGTTGATGTGGAACAGATCCTTCGGCGCGATGCCGTTGGAGCCGAGACCGTCAACCGCGACGAGGCAGGCCAGCAGGGTGATGGCGAGGCAGACGACGGCAAGCACCTTGTTGCGGTCACGCTCGTGACCCTTGGCGCTGGCGTGGTCGATGAAGGTGACGGAGACCGCCTCGATCAGTGAGATGGCGGACGAGATGGCCGCGATCAGAACGAGGGCGTAGAAGATCAGGCCGAAGATGCCGCCGATGGTGCCCATGTCATGGAACACGTCCTGCAGCGTGGCGAACAGGAGGTTCGGGCCGCCGAGCTTGATCTCGGAGACGGCCATGCCCTTGGCGATGCCGTTGGCGACGGCCGCCGGGATAACGGCGAGGCCGGCCATGATGGCGACCATGGTATCGGAGATAACGATGATGACGGAGTTTTTCGGCAGGTTCTCACCCTTGCCGAGATAGGAGCCGTAGGTGATCATGGCGCCCATGGCCAGAGACAGGGAGAAGAACATCTGGCCGCCGGCCGTTGCGAGAACTTCCATAAAGCCGGGCGCCTTGTCAAAGAAGCCCGCCTTCAGAGCGTAGCCGGGGACGAACATATACTTGAGGCCGACGTCCGCATTCGGAAGCGTCCAGGCACGGATGATGACGATGACGAGCATGACGAACAGTGCGGGCATGCCGATCGTGTTGAACTTCTCAATGCCGCCGCCGACACCGCCGCGGTTGATGAGATAGCAGATGAGCATGAACAGAACCATGCAGCCGATGCTGGCCCACGGGTTGGTGAGCAGAGCCCCGAAGGAGCTGCTGTCCGGCATGCCGCTGAACATGCCGACGACGTTGATGACCATGTAATAGATGCAGTAGCCGCCGAGGACCGAGTAGAAGGTCATGATCAGGAACGGGGCAATGATGGCCAGCCAGCCGATCCACTTGAACTTCTTCGAGATCTTCTTGTAGGCGTTGACCGGGCCGAAGCCGGTGCTGCGGCCGATCGCCAGCTCAGAGAGCATGATCGCAAAGCCGACAAATGCCGCCAGAGCCAGGTAAACGATCAGGAAGGTGAAGCCGCCGCATCTGCCCATCTTGTACGGGAAGCCCCAGATGTTGCCGAGGCCGACGGCGGAACCGATGGCAGAGAGCAGAAAGCCGATTGTGCTGCCAAATGAACCACGTTTGTTTTCGTCCATTGTTTTTCCTCCAATTTCAAATTGCTTTTCCCCGGAACTCCCCCCCATAGTGCCGGACGATAACCGCTTCGTCCGAGCATCCATAACCGCAAGTGGGAAATTCTCGATGAACTTATTGCTAATTTACACTAAAATCCCGAAATTCGCAACCGTTTTTCGTGAATTTCGTTCATAAACTGTTCATTTTAGACGATGCCATAGATTGAGCCGCCCGAATGTGACCACTTTTTAGATATTCTGACGGCGTCACGAAAATGGCAGCTCCCATTATTTTGATATTCTGTTTTCGAATGGTTGACTTTACTCAAATATATTCGAAACACATTCGTCCATATGACACATACACAAAGACATCTTTTGCCGTCGGGAGTCTTGCATTTTTCCGGCGTTCATGTATAATGTCTTTGTTACCCTGTGATTATGATTAGGAGGAATTTCAAATGACATATGAGATGGATATCGCCGGGCTAAAACGCGATCTGCCCCTGTGCAAGGTCTCGGATGACCTGTACATCGGCGCGTTCGTCATGTTTGGCGACGTGGAGCTGACCGTGCACTGCGCGGCCGAGCTGCTCAAGCTGACGCCGGAATATGACTATCTGATCGCCCCCGAAGCGAAAGCCATCCCGCTGGTGTATGAAATGGCCCGTCAGAGCGGCGCGGACAAGTACTTCGTCGCCCGCAAGAAGGCCAAGGCCTACATGAGCAGCGTATTTCAGGTGCACGTCAAGTCCATCACGACGCAGGGCGTGCAGACGCTCGTGCTCGACCAGACGGACGCGGAGCTGATCCACGGCAAGCGCATCGTCATCGTGGACGACGTGATCTCGACCGGTGAGTCGCTGCGCGCGATGGAGGAGCTCGTCAACGAGGCCGGCGGCATCATCGTCGGCAAGATGGCCGTGCTCGCCGAGGGCGACGCCAACGACCGCCCCGACATCACGGTACTCGGCAAGCTGCCGCTGTTTAACCCCGACGGCACGCCGAAGGCATAAAAATCAGACACGAAAAAAGCGTCCCGGATTCCGGGACGCTTTTTTGTTCCTCTCAGCGCAGACCGCCGAAGAACGCGCGCAGCGCGGCCGCGCAGTCGTCCGAGAGCACGCCGCCGTAGATGGCGGGGTGGTGGCCGTAGCGCTCCTCAAAGAGGTTGAGCACGCTGCCGCACGAACCGAAATTCGGCTCCTTCGCGCCGTAGACGACGACCGGCACACGGGCGTTGATGATCGCCCCGGCGCACATGGGGCACGGCTCGAGCGTGACATAGAGCGTGCAGCCGTCGAGCCGCCACGTGCCGCGCGCGCGGCACGCCTCGGCGATGGCCTCCATCTCGGCGTGGGCGTCGGCCCGGTGCGTGCGCTCGCGGCGGTTGCGGCCGCGGCCGATGATCTGCCCCGCGCTGTCGGCGATCACGCAGCCGACCGGCACTTCCCCGTCGGCCGCCGCGGCGTGCGCGAGCGTGAGCGCCGCGCGCATATATTCCTCGCGCTCCACAGGCGCTCTCCCCTTTCAAAAAACCGGCGCTGTTAAAATAACAGCGCCGGAAACACGTTTTGGACGAAAACCGATCAGGCCAGAGCCGCCGTGATGATGGACATCTGGTAGACCTCCTCGGCGTCGCAGCCGCGGGACAGGTCGTTGATGGGCGCGTTCAGGCCCTGCAGGATCGGGCCGTAGGCCGCAAAGCCGCCCAGACGCTGCGCGATCTTATAGCCGATGTTGCCGGCCTCGATGCACGGGAAGATGAAAGTGTTGGCGTGGCCCGCGACCGGAGAGCCGGGGAACTTCAGCTGGCCGACGACCGGGGAGACGGCGGCGTCAAACTGCATCTCGCCGTCGAGCTTCAGCTCGGGCGCGAGCTCCTTGGCGATGACGGTGGCGTCATGGCTGAGCGCGACCGTGCCGCCCTTGCCGGAGCCCTTGGTGGAGAAGCTCAGCATGGCGACCTTCGGATCCATGCCGAAGATCTCGGCAGTCTTGGCAGTCTCGATGGCGACCTCGGCCAGCTTCTGCGCGGCGGAGAAGGTGACCTCACCGGTGGCCTTGTCGACATTGTCCTGATAGTCGATGTTGATGGCGCAGTCGCCCATGGCGAGCATCTCGTCGCCGCGGACCATGATGAAGCAGGAGCTCACGAGGTGGGCGCCCTTCTTGGTCTTGATGAGCTGCAGCGCCGGGCGGACGGTGTCCGCGGTGGAGTAGGTCGCACCGCCGAGCAGCGCATCGGCCACGCCCATCTTCACGAGCATGGTGCCGAAGTAGTTGCCCTTCTGGAGGTTGGCGCGGACTTCTTCCATGGTCATTTTGCCCTTGCGCAGGTCGAACATGCACTGGGCCATCTCGTCCATCTTGTCATAGTTGGCGGGATCGATGATCTCGAGGCCCTCGATGTCAAAGTTGCCGGCCTTGGCCGCAGCCTTCACGTCCTCGACGTTGCCGACGAGGATCGGCGTCAGGAAGCCGCCCTGCTTCAGGCGGGCAGCGGACTCGAGGATGCGGGCGTCGGTGCCCTCGGTGTAGACGATCTTGCGCGGATTGGCTTTGAGAACTTCAACCAGATTTTCAAACATGGTGTTTTCCTCCAATATGTTCATCTATTTTCTGTTTTTCTGTGAACATGGTTTCACAATTAAATAGTGTAACACCACCTCCGACGTTTTTCAACCCCCGCACACAATTTTAAAAAGAGGTTGTTGCCGTTTGTGCGCGGGCGTGGTAAAATACAGACCGTTATCAGAACGTTACAGGAGGTGCGGCATGGAACGCAATTTCGCTGCCGTCATGTCGGAGCTGCGCCACGCGCGCGGGCTGTCCCAGCGCAAGGTCGCGGCCGACCTGAAGATCAGTCAGGCGCTGCTGTCCCACTACGAAAACGGTGCGCGTGAGCCCGGGCTCGCGTTCGTGTGCAGGGCATGCGATTACTATGGCGTGAGCGCTGACTTTCTGCTCGGCCGTGCGCCGAGCCCGACCTGCACGCCCGAACAGCTCGAGGCACTGCGCGCGCTCGTGCAGGACGTGCGCACAGCCGCTGACCGCGCCGAGGCCGCACTGGAGGAGATTTCCCTATGATCCCACAAGAAAACATCCGCAATTTTTCGATCATCGCGCACATTGACCACGGCAAGTCCACCCTGTCCGACCGGCTCATCGAGCTGTGCGGCGCAGTGGATCAGCGCGAAATGGAGGACCAGCTGCTCGACAACATGGATCTCGAGCGCGAGCGCGGCATCACGATCAAGGCACGTGCCGTCGGGCTGACCTATCACCGGGACGGCAAGATCTATACGCTCAACCTCATCGACACGCCGGGCCACGTGGACTTCAACTATGAGGTCAGCCGCTCGCTCGCCGCGTGTGAGGGCGCCGTGCTGATCGTGGATGCCTCGCAGGGCGTGGAGGCGCAGACGCTCGCCAACACCTACCTCGCGCTCGACCACGATCTGGAGATCCTGCCGGTCATCAACAAGATCGACCTGCCCGCCGCCGACCCCCAGCGCACCAAGGCCGAGATCGAGGACATCATCGGCATCCCGGCCATGGACGCGCCCGAGATCTCGGCCAAGCAGGGCATCAACATTCAGGCCGTGCTCGACGACATTGTCGACCACGTCCCCGCCCCGCAGGGCGACCCGGATGCCCCGCTGCAGGCGCTCGTATTCGACAGCCAGTACGACAGCTACCGCGGCGTCATCGTGCTCATGCGCATCGTGGCCGGCACGCTCCGGCGCGGCATGGAGGTAACGCTCATGTCCACCGGCGCATCCTACAAGGTGCTCGAAGTCGGGCATCTGCGTCCCATCGGGCTTGACCCGTGCGACGAGCTCGGCTGCGGCGACGTGGGCTACTTCACCGCAAGCATCAAAAACGTGGAGGACACGCGCGTGGGCGACACCGTCACCGAGACGGCCCGCCCCGCCGCCGAGCCGCTGCCCGGCTACCGTCCGGCGCGGTCGATGGTCTACTGCGGCATCTACACCGAGGACGGCTCAAAGTACCCCGACCTGCGCGACGCGCTCGAAAAGCTCAAGCTCAACGACGCCTCGCTCTCGTTCGAGCCGGAGTCGTCGGTCGCGCTCGGCTTCGGCTTCCGGTGCGGCTTTCTCGGTATGCTGCACATGGAGATCATTCAGGAGCGGCTCGAGCGAGAGTTCGACCTTGACCTCATCACCACGCTGCCGAGCGTCATCTACCGCATCACCAAGACCGACGGCACGGTGCTCATGATCGACAACCCCCACGACTACCCGAACCCTGCGTCTATCGAAGTCGCGGAGGAGCCGTATGTGAACGTGTCGATCATCACGCCGCAGGAATTTGTCGGCAACATCATGCCGCTGTGTCAGGATCTGCGCGGCGAGTATAAGAACATGCAGTATCTCGACAGCCGGCTCGTGGAGCTGCACTACGAGATGCCGCTCAACGAGATCGTCTACAACTTCTTCGACACGCTCAAGGCACGCACGAAGGGGTACGCCTCGCTTGACTACGAATTTTCCAGCTATCACCCGAGCGAGCTCGTAAAGGTGGACATGCTGCTCAACGGCGATCAGGTCGACGCGCTGAGCTTCATCGCCCACAAGGACAAGGCCTACGGCCGGGCGCGCAAGCTGTGCGAGAAGCTCAAGGAGAACATCCCGCGGCAGCTGTTCGAGATCCCGGTGCAGGCCGCGATCGGCGGCAAGATCATCGCGCGCGAGACCGTCAAGGCTCTGCGCAAGGACGTGCTCGCCAAGTGTTACGGCGGCGACATCACGCGCAAGAAAAAGCTGCTCGAAAAGCAAAAGGAAGGCAAGAAGAAAATGCGCCAGCTCGGCACGGTCCAGATCCCCACGGAGGCATTTCTCGCCGTGCTCAAGCTCGATGACTAAGGAGGCTCACCATGCTCGAATTCCGTTTTGACACCCAGCTGCTCATCGAAGGCCATGGCCTCGACGAGGACGCGATCCACGACTACATCCTCGCCAACATCGCGGGCGACTGTCTGCTCGCCGTGGGCGACGAGGATCTCATCAAGATCCACTTCCACACGAACACGCCCTGGAAGGTGCTCGAATACTGCGCCGGCCTCGGCGACATCCACGACATCGTCATCGAAAATATGGAGCGTCAGGAAAACGGCCTGCACGGCTGAGTGATCCGGGCGCAAAAACCGGCAGAGCGTTGGCTCGGCCGGTTTTTCATGTTTCGTATGCAGTTATTTGGCGTAGGCCTCCGCCACAAGCTTGCCCTGCACCAGATAACGCTGGTGATTGTCCCCGCGGTAGCAGGTCGAGAGCGTCAGAATGCGGTCGCCCGGCTGCGGCCATGCGTCCTCGCGGACGTTCGACTGCAGGCTCTTGCGCGCGAGCACATCGTCAAAATACGCCGCAAAATCCTCTGCATCCGCAAAGTCGTAGCACAGCAGCAGATGCTCGTTCGAGTGCGGATAGGCCGCGAAGATCTCATACACGAGCATCCGGTCCGGGAGATAGACGTAGATATAGCGGTGCGACTCAAAGACCTCCGCATCCGAAAACCCGTTGAGCTGGGCGAACATACGCCCGTTGCGCAGGTTGTGGCCGTAGAGCACGGTCATGGGGTCGGAAAAGTCCTTCCGGTTGTAGCTCTGGCTGAAGATGCTGCCGCCGCTGTAGTAGGCGCCGTTTTCGCTGTGCTTGGAGTAATACTCCTGATCGTCCTCCGCACCGCGCTGCAGCACGGCATAGCTAATGTCCGTGTCCGGGATCTTGATCCACGCATAGATATCCGGGTTCATGGTCTGCAGCTCGTCAAAATCGACCGGGATCTTCACGCGCCCGAGCTGAAAGCTGCCGCCGTCGTCGGAAATGTTGGTGCGCATCCGGTCACCGAAGGCCTGCCCATGATAGTACTGCACGATGTACCACACGCACCACGCGCACGCGCACAGCGCCGCGAGCGCCACGAGCACCAGCACGCTGCGCACAAGGATCTTTTTCTTCTTCATTGTTCACCTCATAAAAGCAAAAGCCCCATGAAGATCATGGGGCTTTGTTATCCATGTGACCGCTGCTTCACTTGACGCGAATCAGCTTTTTGCCGCAAAACAGCACCGCTCCGACCGCTGCGATGGCCGCAAGGATCACCCACAGGATGCTGAAGGACTCGCCGGTCTGCGGAGAGGTCGTGCCCTTGTCAGGCGTGACAGTTGTATCGGTATTGTTCTTCTCGGGGCTGACAACCGCGCCGGCGGCAAACGCCGTCGCCGACAGAGCAAACACGAGAACGAGTATCAAAAGAATGGCCACAAAACGCTTCATTGTGAACTCCTCCATTCATATTTCAGCAATTTTAAAGACAGTATGATTCTACACCAACCGCACACAAATTGCAAGGGGGTAATTGTAAAAAATATCCGTTTCCCGGTTACCCCTCCACCGGCTCGTAGAAAATGCTCAGGATCAGCTCCAGCAACGCATCCTGATCCACCTGATACTCCGCGTGCCGCTGCTCACCCATGACCGACGTGCCGGGGACGTTGACGATGTCATCCGAGAAGTGCATCCCGCTCGCCTGCTGCGCCAGATAGACCATCATGGCGGTGTTGATGTTCGTCGTGGTGTTGCGCCGGACGTTGTTGTAGAGTGCGAGGATGCTTGCCGGATCCTCCTTGACCTGCGCGAGCATCTTGTGCACGAGCGCAAGCACGACCTGCTTTTGCCGCTGCATGCGCTGGTTGTTGCCCTCGGTCGAGTCGGCGCGGTAGCGGATGTAGCTTTCCGTGAGCTGGCCGGTGAGCGTCACGGGCTGCCCGGCGGCAAAGCCGGGGATGCTCGTGTCCGGCGTGACCGTCACGCCGCCGACGCTGTCGACGAGCTGGCGGATACCCTGCATATAGATCGAGCCGTAGACCGGGATCGGCAGATCGTAAAACAGGCGCGAGACAGCCGCGCTCGTCAGCTCACAGCTGCGCTCCGCCCCGTCGCCGTAGGCGTAGGCAAGCGCCAGCTGCGCCGTAGCCGTGCCGACATGCTCGCCCGCGCTGTCGAGAATATCGAGCGTACACATCGCGTCGCGCGAGATGGAGATGAGCGTCATCTCCTTGTTGCGCAGGTCGAGCACCGCAAGGATGTTCGCATCCGACTGGTTGGCGTTGCCGTAGATGCCGCTGGCATCCTGCTTGACCTGCTCGTCCACGCCCATGAGCAGGATCGTGACGATATCGGTGTTGTAGCGGTAGAGCCGGTCATTGTAGCGCACCGTGCCCGAGCCGAGCGCCTCCACATCGTCCCGGGAAATGTTCATCCCGTTGTCACCGGTCAGCGCATTGCGGCCGATCGCAGACAAAACCAATACCGTTGCGACCAGCAGCAGCGCGATGGCGAGCAGCACGCACACGATGATGACCAGCACGCGCGTACCGCGGCTCATGCGCTTTTTCGGCGGGCGCTCCGCCGGTGTCTGACGTTCGTCTGGCACAGCTGTCCCCTCCTCCGTCCTGCAGATATTTCTCTGCGCATGATACCACGTTTTGGCCTGTGTTGTAAAGCCGGGCACAGTGTTTGCGGTTGACTTTTGCGCGCCGCGCGCCTATCTTAAAGGCAGAAGCATACAAAATTCCGGAGGTCCTGCTATCTATGGGCGAAGACAAGAAATCAAACCGCTGGGTCAGCGCATGGAGCACCAGCCCCATCGACGCGAGCCTGTCCGAGACCGGCGTCCTCGACCGGCTCGGCGTCGCCGTGACGGACGTGTCCGCGCGCACAGCCGTGCAGCTCACGGCCGGCGGCACGCACGTGCGCCTGACGCTCTCGAACATGTTCGGCGTGCTGCCGCTGCACGTGGCCGCCTGCACCGTTGCCATCGGCGCGGACGATGCGCGCGGCATCGAGCCCGACACGCTGCACACCGTGACCTTCGGCGGCGAGCGCTGCGTCCGCATCCGCGCCGGAGCGTGCTGCACCTCCGATGCCGCCGCGCTGCCGGTCGCCGCCGGGCAGACGCTGACCGTGACGGTCTTTTACCGCGGCATCAACGCCATGCGCACGATCGGGCTCATCGGCGGGTGCAGCTACGCCGAGCTCGGCAACTGCACGCGCCGCCCCCAGCTGCATCTGGCCATACCGATACAGCACACGGCGGAGACCGGCGCATATGAGGTCATCCCCGCGCTCACGGAGATCGACGTGCTGGCAGCGCCCGGGACGCACGCGTGCGTCATCTTCGGCGACTCGACCGTGGCAAACGAGCTGCCACGTCTGCTGGCGGCGCGCCTGCGCGAGGCCGGGATCGGCGACGTGAGCGTGACGCAGGCCGCCATCAAGGGCGACCGGCTGGTGGCCGACGGCGTCGGCCGCGCGGCGAAGCTCCTCGGCGGCGCGGGCGTGAAGCGCTTTGAACGCGACGTGCTCGCGCAGGCGGGCGCGGACATGGTGCTCGTCAAGCTCGGCGCGAACGATCTCATCCACCCGCACTGCCGGAGCAAGCAGGGGCTGCTGACCCCGGTCACGTTCGCGCAGATGACAGCAGGCTACCGCGCGCTCGCCGACATGGCGCACGCGCAGGGCGTGCGCATCTGGTTTTGCGAGCTCACGCCGTGGAAGGGCTATACGCGAAATCTCTTCGGGCGCGGGGACGACGTTTGCTGGTCGCCGGAGCTTGATGCGCTGCGGCCGGAGCTCAACGCGTGGTTTCAGAGTGCGGACTGCCCCGCCGACGGCTACATCCCGCTGGACGCTCTGGCAGACCCCGACGACCCGGACGCGCTCTTCCCCGCCTATACGACCGACGGCGTGCACCACACGCCCGCCGGACAACGCGCGCTCGCAGCCCTGATCCCGGAGGACATCTTCCGGGCACCGCAGAAGGAGGTATCTCCATGATCGATATCCGTCCCGCGACCGCAGACGATCTGCCGCGCATCGAAGAAATTTACGACGCGATCCACACCGCGGAGGAGAACGGCACCACCAGCGTCGGCTGGGCGCGCGGCGTCTATCCGACGCGCGCGACCGCGCAGGCAGCGCTCGACGACGGGGCACTGTTTGTGCTCACTGACGGCGGTGCGCTCGTCGCCGCCGGACGCATCGACCGCACGCAGGTGCCGGTATATGCGCAGGTGCCGTGGCAATACGCAGCGCCGCCGGAGCAGGTGCTCGTGCTGCACACGCTCGTCGTTGACCCGACGATCGCCGGGCGCGGCTACGGCACGCAGTTCGTGCGCTTTTATGCCCGGCGCGCCCGCGCGCTCGGCTGCACGGTGCTGCGCATCGACACGAATGCAAAAAACACCGCCGCCCGCCGGCTCTACGCCCGTCTCGGCTTCCGTGAGGCCGCCATCGTGCCGTGCATGCCGGTTCCGGGTGCGCAGGTGCACCAGCAGCGTGACGCAGCCGCTGAGCAGCAGGAAGGAATAGAAGCTGATGCCTCGGGAGACCAGCACCGCCGGGGTCACCAGTCCGGCGCCGAAGAAGAGCCGCATGGCCGCCACAAAGCCGCCCTCGGAGGCGCCCACCGCCCCGGGCAGGGGCAGGGAGGCCACCGCCAGGGTGACCAGGGCCTGGGTGCCGATGATGTCCAGCGCCCCGCTGCCGGTCAGGCCGAAAGCGTAGTACACCACCAGCGGGACGGAAAACAGGGCGGTGAGCTGGCAGAAGGTGAGGCCCAGCAGAGCAGGCACCAGGGCGGGGTTGCGCCTGACGCAGTCCGCCCCCCGGCGGTACTCCTCCATCTGCTTCTCCAGCTTCTCCCTGGCCTCCTCCGGGCGGCGGACCAGACGGACGCGCACCAGCAGGCTCAGTACGCCGCCAGTGAGCCTTCTGGCCGCATTGGGCAGGAACATGAGGCAGAGCATCCCCGCCGTCAGCGCGCCGTTGACCACCGCGCCGAACAGCAGGAGCAGGCCCAGCCCGCCCCCCAGGTTGGCCACCAGATCAAAGCGGAGCAACGCCACCGCCAGGGCGTAGCCGATGACCACCACCTGATAACACACGGCGATGAGCATCATGTTGAGGGCCCCGTGGGCGGCGGGCACGCCGTCCCTGGACATGTAGTAGATCTGGGCGGGCTGTCCGCCGG
>OGYW01001576.1_pt1 | contig 19532 bp, 15 predicted proteins | sample 1576621 | NCBI WGS metagenome assembly OGYW01 (sample SAMEA3541528, study PRJEB24748) | human gut metagenome | biome: human gut; feature: human-associated habitat; material: faeces | place: China | collected 2012 | reverse complement strand
AGCCGCTGCGGCTGATTACTGTTTGCGGCTTGCTCATTTCTCTTTTTAGTTTTATTTATCTGATCTATGTGATCGTGGGAGGACTGGCTGGGCAGACTGTGGCTGGCTGGGCTACTTTGTCACGCCCCACAACGCCGTGTCAGAAGTGGAAATTTTGCGCTCAAACAGGCTTTTTCCTCAGAAATCACAGTTGACTTCCCCACTGACGTATAGGATGGGTAAGGATATAGAAAGGGATCACCATGAGCGTTCTCGACCGTTTTGAGAAAAGTGTAGAAGGCGCGGTCAACGGAGTCTTTTCCAAGTTCGGCTCCAAAGACCTGAAGCCTGTCGACCTTTCCAGCGCCCTGGAGCGCGAGATCGACGCCGAAGCCATGCCGGTCGGCCGCGACCGCACGGTAGCCCCGAACGAATACCGTTTCAAGCTCAGCACGGCCGACTTCGATCGCATCGAACAGTGGGGCAGCGAAGTGCTCGCCAACGAGCTGGCGGACAACCTCACGCAATACGCCAAGAGCCAGCATTATGCGTTCGTCGGCCCCGTGATGGTCATCTTCGAGGAGGATCTCGACCTGCCCAAGGGCAGCTTCAACCTGAGCTCCGAATCCGTGCAGGGCAACGCGGTCCCCGTGACCACCACCGACCAGGCCGAGGACCATCCGATGCTTGACATCAACGGCAACCCCTACCTGCTCACCGAGAGCAAGACGGTGATCGGCCGCGGCTCCGGCTGCGACATCGTCATCGACGATCCCGGCATCTCCCGCAAGCACCTGGAAATTGACCTGACCCCCAACGGCGTCATCGCGCGCGATCTGGGCTCGACCAACGGCACGTACGTCGAAGGCCATCAGGTGCCGGCCGCGACGCTGCTGGACGGCAATACCATCACCATCGGCCGCACCCGCATCCTGTTCTGGGCTTCCTCACGAGAGCAGGAGTGACCCCGAGCCAGGAGTCGACTTTCCGTTATGATCACCGAACTGACATTTGCGATCCTCAAGTATGGATTCCTGATCCTGCTGTGGGTCTTTGTCTGGCTTGCGGTGCGATCGCTGCACAAAGACATCGAAGCGTTCAGCCCGCAGCCGTCGCGGGCCCGACGCCGCCGAGACAAGCGCGCGATGAAATCCTCTGACGGCCCGGCACCGTCCGGCCCGGCCGCCGCACAGACCGCGCCCGTTACGCCGCCGCGCCAAAGCCAGCAGCGCACGCCGCAATCCGGTCCCACGCTGCTGGTCATCATCGATGGCCCGAAGGCCGGCGCCTCCGTGCCGCTGACCAGCGAATCCATCACGCTGGGACGCGCCGCGTCCAACACCGTGGTGCTCGACGACGAATTCGTCTCCTCGCATCACGCCCGCATATATAAGGATCCCGCCTCCGGTCAATGGGCGATCGAGGATTTGGGAAGCACCAACGGCACCATCGTCAACCAGCAGCGGCTGAACATGCCCATGCTGCTGCCCCCGCGCATGCCGGTGCGCATTGGCGCCACCACCTTCGAATTGAGGTGACGGCTCATGCCAAATTCCGTTGCATCACAGACCTTGTTCCTGTACTCGACCACGGTGTCCGACGTCGGCACCGTGCGCTCCAACAACCAGGATTCCGCGTTCGCCGGGGAGCACCTCATCGCGATCTGCGACGGCATGGGTGGCCATGCCGGCGGCGACACCGCCTCGACCATCGCCATCCGTTCACTCGCCCACATCGAGCACGATGACGTCAACGGCGACGTGAGCACCGTCGCCCGGATGATGGAAACGTCCGTCATGGCCGCGCACGACGCGATCGTCGGCAAGGCGAAGCGCGAGCGCAAGCTCGCCGGCATGGGCACCACGGTGACCGCCGTGGCGCTGGTCGCGGGCTACTGGGTGCTCGCGCACATCGGCGACTCGCGCGCGTACCTGCTGCGCGACGGTCGCCTGACCCGCATGACGCAGGACCACAGCTACGTTCAGCATCTCATCGACACAGGCCGCATCAGCCCCGCGGAGGCGCGCAACCATCCGCAGCGCAACGTCGTCATGCGCGTGCTCGGCGACTTCGACATCGATCCGCACCCCGACATCGCCATTCGGGCCGCCCATCCAACCGACCGTTGGATGCTGTGCTCCGACGGCCTGTGCGGCGTGCTGGAGGATTCCACCATCGAGCAGACGCTCACCGCCTACTCCGATCAGGAGGAATGCGCCCAGCAGCTGGTTTCGATGGCCTTGAAGGCCGGCAGCACCGACAACGTGACCGCGGTCATCGCCGACGCCACGCTGGCTCTCGACGCGGATGCCTTCGACCTGCCCCACCAGACCCCACTGGTCGCCGGAGCGGCGAGCGCCAGCCTGGAGCCCATCGCAGACATCCTCAACGCGCCTGTCGCCACCGCGCCCATGCTGCGCGACGCGAACGCATCGCCAGCGCAACGCGCCGCCGCGCTGATACAGAGCCAGCCCGCCTCGCAGCCGTCGCCGCGCGTCGCGCAGCCGTCGGCCGTGCGCGAGGAGAACGGCGAACGCGCCAACCCCGACACCGGCGAGATACCGGTCATCCAGAAGCGTGACGGCCATGTCACCGACGATCCCAACGATCCCGACGTCGCCAAGGCCATCCATCACGAGCGGCAGACGCAGCGCAAGGAGACGCGCAAGCGCGGCCGCCGCAATCGTCTGATCGCAATCCTCATCGTGATCGCCGCGCTCGCGCTTGCCACGGGCGGCGCTTTCGGCGCCTACCGCTGGAGCCAGACGAAATACTTCATCGGCAACGCAGACGGCGTGGTGGCCGTGTACCAAGGCGTGAACACCAACGTGTTCGGCCTGGCGCTGTCGCACGAGGTCAAGCGCACGAACATCGACATCGACTCGCTGCCGCAGGCGTGGCGCGACCAGCTGCAGGACGGCATCACCTTCAACAGCTATGACGAGGCCGTCCAGCACGTGCAGATCATTCGTCAGGAGAAAAGCAACTTCAACGACAAGTCCAACACGTCCAAGTCGTCCGGCGACGCGGGCAGCGGCACGTCCGACTCATCCGACTCATCCGGGTCGAACGGCACGGACGGCGACTCAAGCGCCGGCAGCAGCCAGACCGACGGCGGCACTGCGGACGGCACCGCGGGCGATACCGGCACGGACGCATCGTCCACCGGCACAGACGGCGGTGACGCCCAATGATCCCCATACGTCTCCGCCAGGCGTCGCTGCTGCTGTTCGCCATGCTGATCAGCGTCGTCGCCTTCTACCAGATGTTCCTGCGCGTCTACGGCCACTTCCCCGCCAACTACATCGGCCTGCTGGCCGTGGTCGGCGCGCTGTTCCTCGTGCTGTGGGGACTGCTGCTGCGGTTCAAGCCGTACGCCAGCCAGGCGATTCTGCCATGCGTGCTGATGCTGACCGCGATCGGCGTGGTGATGATCGCGCGCATCGACAAGTCCGGTAATTCCTCGGTCGGCTCAAGGCAGCTGATCTGGTTGTGCATAGCCCTGACGCTGTGCGGCATCCTCGTGGCGGTCATGCGCGACTATCGTGTGCTGCGCAAATACTCGTACGTGAACATGGTGATAGGCCTGATACTGCTGCTGTCGCCCATGATCCCCGGTCTGGGGCGCACCATCAACGGCGCCAAGATCTGGATCCGCATCGGCGGATATTCGCTGCAGCCCGCCGAATTCGCCAAGCTGTTCCTCGCGTTCTTCTTCGCCGCCTACCTGTTCGACCACCGCGACCAGCTCGCCGTGGGAGGCAAGAAGGTGCTGGGACTCCAGTTGCCCCGCATCAAGGACCTCGGTCCGATCATCATGGTGTGGCTGATCTCGATGGGCGTGCTCATCATGCAGCGCGATCTGGGCACGTCGCTGATGTTCTTCGCGATGTTCGTCGCGATGCTGTACGCGGCCACCGGGCGCAGAAGCTGGATCGTCATCGGCTTCATCGCGTTCGCCGTGGGCGCGGTCGCCGCGGCCAGCGTGTTCAGCCACGTCGGCCAGCGCGTGGACTCATGGCTGCACCCGTTCAGCGACGAGCAGTACAACCGCATAGGCGGCTCGTGGCAGCTGGTCACGGGCATCTTCGGCATGGCCTCCGGCGGCATGACCGGCACCGGCCTGGGTCACGGGCAGCCGGGTCTGACCACGTTCGCGAATTCCGACTTCATCTATTCGTCGGTCGGCGAGGAGCTGGGCTTGACCGGTCTGATGGCCGTTCTGGTGCTGTACCTGCTGATCATCGCGTCCGGGTTCATCACCGCCATGAAGATCAAGGACGGGTTCGGCAAGCTGCTGGCCTCCGGACTGGTGTTCACGATGGCCTTCCAGGTGTTCACCGTGGTCGGCGGCATCACGCTGGTAATCCCGTTGACCGGCATGACCATGCCGTACATGGCCGCCGGCGGCTCATCGCTGATCGCGAACTACCTGCTCGCCGCGCTGCTGATGATCATCTCGAACGCGGCGAACCGCCCGGAGCCGGACACACTGTCCGACACGTTCCAATACGAGGCGCTGGCGGTGCTGCGTGACCGCGAGCTGAAGGAACGCACTGACAAGGAGTCCGCACCCGAACGCGAACCGCAGGCCGAGCGGCAACCGGAACCCCGCCACGCGGCGGCGAACAACCAGACCACGGAAATCATCGAGGCAGGTGCGCGATGAACAAATACCTCAGGCAGCTGTTCACCGCCGTCATCGCCTTGTTCGTGGTACTCGGCATGTCCACCACGATCATCACCGCCATCCGCGCCAACTCGCTGAGCTCCGACCCGCGCAACGCAAGGGCGCTGTATCAGGAATACGGCGCTCCCCGAGGCGCCATACTCGCGTCCGACGGGACGATCCTCGCGCAGTCGACCCCGGTCAACGACGTGTTCTCATACCAGCGTTCCTACACGAACGGGCCGGTGTACGCCCCGGTGACCGGCTTCTTCTCGGTCACCCAGCGCGGCGACCGCGGCATCGAATCATCCCGCAACAAGCTGCTGAGCGGCAAGGCGGACGCGCTGTTCTGGGATCAGCTGAAATCGCTGTTCACCGGCGTCGAGAACAAGGGCGCGTCCATCGAGACGTCCATCAATCCCAAGCTGCAGCAGCTCGCCTACCAGCAGCTCGGCAGCAACGACGGCGCCGCAGTGGTCATCGAGGTCAAGACCGGCCGCATCCTGACCCTGGCGAGCGCCCCCAGCTACGATCCGAACGCTCTCGCCACGCACGACACGAAGAAAGCCACCGCGAACTATTCGAAACTCGCCGCGCAGGCCAACAGCCCGATGATCAACCGCGCGGCCTCGCAGCTGTACCCGCCCGGATCCACGTTCAAGACCATCGTCGCCGCGACGGCGCTGGAATCCGGCGACTACGACACCGATACGCAGATTCCCGCCGGAGCGAGCTATACGCTGCCCGGAACCTCGACGAACCTGACCAACACCACCACCGCGGCGAACGGCATCGACGGCAAGATCACGCTGCAGGACGCGCTGACATACTCGTCCAACACCGCGTTCGCCCAGCTCGGCGTGAAACTCGGCCAGGACAAGATCGCCGAGCAGGCGAAGAAGCTCGGCTACGGAAGCTCGATCACCATCGACGGCACCTCGTCGTCCGGGCGCCCGATGAAGTCCGTCGCCGCCAAGTTCCCCGACACGCTGTCCGACGACAAGGTGGCGCTGGCGTCCATCGGCCAGGGCGACGTGCTGTCCACGCCATTGCAGAACGCGATGGTCGCCGCGGCCATCGCGAACGACGGCAAGCTCATGAGGCCGACGCTGGTGGACCGCGTGCGGGCCAGCGACCTGAGCACGCTGTCCGAAACCACGCCCGAAGTGATGTCCACCGCGTTCAGCTCCAGCACGGCGTCCAAGCTCAACCAGATGATGCAGTCGGTGGTCGAGCATGACGCGCCCAGCCTGCAGCTGAGCGGCATCAAGGTCGCGGCGAAGACCGGAACCGCGCAGATCGGCAGCTCCAACCAGACCAACGACGCATGGGTTATCGGGTTCGCCCCCGCCGACAACCCGAAGATCGCGGTCTCCGTTGTTATCCATAATGTCAATCAGTACGGTGTGGAAGCCGCCGGACCGATCATGCGTTCACTGATGGAGGAGGCCCTGAAACAATGAAACTCGTCGAAGGACAACTCATCCACCGCCGTTACCGCCTGGATCGCCGACTGGCGCAGGGCGGCATGGGAGAGGTGTGGAAAGGCCACGACATCCAGCTCAACCGTCCCGTCGCCATCAAGGCGCTGCGCGACGATCAGGGCAACGTCGAGGCCAAGCTGCACCGTCTGCGGGCGGAAGCGCACAATTCCGCCAATCTGGCGCACCCCAACATCGCCGCGCTGTTCGAGTATTACGAGCACGACAGCATCGGCTTCCTCATCATGGAGTACGTGCCCAGCGACTCGCTGGCCGACATCTACCGCGACCGTGGCACGCTGCCCGCGACGGAACTGCTGCCGATACTGATCCAGACCGCGCGCGGCCTGTTCGTGGCGCACAGCCACGGCGTGATCCACCGCGACGTCAAGCCGGCCAACATCATGGTCTCCACTACGGGCGAGGTGAAAATCACCGATTTCGGCGTCTCCTACTCCACGAACCAGGAGCAGATCACGCAGGATGGCATGGTCGTCGGCACCGCGCAGTACATCTCCCCCGAGCAGGCGCAAGGCAAACAGGCCACGCCGCAATCCGACATCTACTCGCTGGGCGTCGTCGCGTACGAGGGGCTGTGCGGGCATCGGCCGTTCACCGGCACCACGCCGGTCGACATTGCCGCCGCACACGTCAACGACCCGGTGCCCCCGCTGCCGGATTCCTTAGATGTGCAGCTTCGGCAGTTCGTCATGTCGATGCTGTCCAAGGATCCGCTTGACCGTCCGAAGGACGCGCTGACCGTTTCGCGCACGCTGTCGCGCATAGAACGACGTCTGCTCGATCAGGAGACCGCGCAGATGGATGAGACCATCATGGGACTTGGCGGGCGCATGCCCCGCCGCGTATCCAGCACACCGCACACGGCGACGCTGATCACCATGAACCGTAACCAATTTGGCGGGCATACGGCGACGACCGACCCGAAGAATCGAGAGGAATAGCTATGAGCAGCAATATGCCGGCATCGCTGGCGAACGGCCGCTATCAGCTCGGCCAACTTGTAGGGCGTGGAGGCATGGCCGAAGTGCGCGTGGCATTGGACACGCGCCTGGGACGTACGGTGGCGATCAAGATCATGCGCGCCGACCTGGCCAACGACAAGATCTTCCTGTCCCGATTCCGCCGCGAAGCGCACTCCGTGGCGCAGATGAACAACCCGAACATCGTCAACATCTACGACTCCGGCGAGGAGACCGTGATGACCGACAGCGGCGGCACGGAGCGGCTGCCGTACCTGGTGATGGAGTTCGTCAAGGGCCAGACGCTGCGTGACGTGATCAAGGCGAACGGCCCACTCAGCCAGCGAGACGCCGAACAGGTGATGCTCGGCGTGCTCAACGCGCTCGAATACTCGCATCACATGGGCATCGTCCACCGCGACATCAAGCCCGGCAACATCATGATCTCCGAGCAGGGCGTGGTCAAGGTCATGGACTTCGGCATCGCCCGCGCGCTCGACGACTCCGCTGCGACGATGACCCAGTCCCAGGGCGTGGTCGGCACCGCGCAGTACCTCTCGCCCGAGCAGGCTCGCGGCGAGACCGTCGACATGCGCTCCGACCTGTACTCGGCCGGCTGCGTGCTGTATGAGATGCTCACCGGCCGCCCGCCGTTCACCGGCGACTCGGCTGTGGCGATCGCCTATCAGCACGTGTCGGAGGTGGCGACGCCGCCCAGCACGCTCGTGCCCGGCTTGCCGCGCATGTGGGATTCGATCTGCGCGAAGGCGATGGCGAAGGACCGGCAGAACCGTTACGCGACGGCGGCCGAATTCAAGAACGATATCCTGACGTTCATGAACGGCGGCGTGCCGGTCGCGGCGGCGTTCAACCCGCTGACCGATCTGGCCAACGTGAAGGCCCGCAAGGCCGCGGAGCAGCAGGACGGCGGCGCTACCGTGCCGATGAGTGCTGTCGGCGCGGGTCAGCCCACGCAGGCGTACAACCCGGCGACCGGCCAGTTCGAGATGGTGTCTCCGGCGCAGAACCCGAACGAGGCCCTGGCGGTCAAGTCTCGCGCCGAACAACGCGCGGAGGCGGCCAGGCAGAAGCGCAAGAAGAAGATCATCATCGCGTCGATCATCAGCGGCGTGGTGCTGCTGGCGATCATCTTCGGCGTGATCTACACCATGAGCCGCAAATCCGCCACGGAGATGGGCACCGTGCCCACCATCACGGCAACGATGACCAAGGCGCAGGCGAAGGAGAAGGTCACCTCGGCCGGGTTCAACTTCGTGGAGATGCAGGATTCGGATTCCGGTGAACCCGCCGGCACATTCACCAAGCAGTCCCCCAAGGGCGACACTCAGGCCGTCAAGGGCTCGGACGTGAAGGTCTGGTTCTCCGTAGGCCCCAAGTCGGTGACCGTGCCCGACCTGAGCGACTACACCCAGGAAGATGCGCGCAACGCGCTGGAGAAACTGGGCTTCAAGGTGTCGTCCGTCACGAAGACCGCCGACAGCGCCACCATCGAGAAGGACAAGGTCGTGAGCACCGACCCGGCCTCCGGCACGTCGCAGCCCAAGGGCACGACGATCACGCTGTACATCTCCTCGGGCATGACCAAGGTGCCGGACGGTCTGGTCGGCCAGCCCAAGGACACGGTGCTGGACAAGCTCTCGTCCATGAAGTTCCTGCCGGTCGTCGAGCAGGAGGCCTCGGACAAGGTGGAGAAGGGCTCGGTGACGCGAGTCAGCCCCGGTTCCGGAGAACTGGTGCTGCAGGGCTCGCAGATCACGGTCTACGTGTCCACCGGCAAGCCGCAAGTCAGCGTGCCCCATCTCCTCGGCAACACGATCGCCGAGGCCAAGGCCACGCTGGGCAGCGACTTCACGCTGAAGGTCACCGGCGACGCGACCGATGATGCGGTCATCGAGACGCAGGATCCCGCGGCCGGCACGCAGGTCGACAAGGGCAGCACCATCTCGGTCACCGCCAAGAAGCCCACCACCGAGGATCCCGGCAACAACGGCAACAACGGCACGACGACAGGTGGGAACTGAACCGCCGGGAATGGCCGTGGTTGCCATTGCGGTGTGACCGATCGGCCGCCTGACGGCCGGTAAGCGCAACCGGCAATCGCGGCGGGTCGATCGGCCAGACGGGCGGCCCAGCCGCGCGGTCTACACACATCGGCCCAGAACACATGATGGCCCGTGGCATTCCTCATGCCACGGGCCATCATCGTTGTCATGCGCGTCACGCGTCACGCGCGGCGCCACACACACGTGCGTGTCAGCGGTTGACCTTGGGCTGCAGACCGATGGACTTGGCCACGGCGTTGGTCTGCCCGCAGACGGCGAGCCAGTTGGCGAGCAGCCGGTAGCCGTCCTGCGTCATCACCGATTCGGGATGGAACTGCACCGCATACATCGGCAACGACCGGTGCTTGATGCCCTGAACGATATGGTCATCCTTCGTCCACGCCGTCACGACCAGGTCATCGGGCACGGTGTCGGGCTCGACGGCCAGCGAATGATATCGGGTCGCGGTCATCGGATTGGCAACGCCGGCGAAGATCTCATCATCAATATGCTCGACGAGACTGGTTTTGCCGTGCATGATGGTGGGCGCGTGGCTGACCGTGCAGCCGAACACCTCGGCGAGCGCCTGCAGGCCAAGGCACACACCGAACATGGGCTTGCCGAGCTTGGCACATAGCCGAATAACGTCCTCGCTGGCCCCAGAATCCGCCGGAGCGCCCGGACCGGGGGAAATAAGCACACCGTCATATTCGTCCAGCACAGAGGCATCTGAGGGGTCTATTGCGTCATTGCGCACCACATCGACCGTCGCTCCCAAGGTTTTCAGATATCCAACGATGGTGTATACGAACGAATCGTAATTGTCCACCACCACAATGCGTGCCGAATCCGTCATGACGCTCCTCGTCTCGTTCTGATTATGGGATGGCACCGGCGAGCGCCGACCGCCATCCCATACGTTCCCATTATCGCCGCCAACCGGCCATGCCGCTAATCGACCGCGTAATTCGACATGCTTTGCAGGATGGGGATGTTGCTTGCCGCCCATGGGCACGCCCACTGAATCAGCGCCACGCTGACGATGAACAGCAGCAGTATCAGCAGCGACCACCTGATTACCAGCGGACCGGGCTGGTGACGCAGCAGCCATCCGTAGATGCTCACGTCCGGACGGCGGCGCTTGCCGGCGCGAATCTCGCGCAGCACCGGGTACCGCCAGGCCACCAGGGCCGCGATGTACAGCACCAGGTACGCCACCAGCGCCCACAGCACGATGGGCTGCAGCGTGCCCAGCTTGGACACGAACGACTGGCTCGTGTTGCTGCTGGAGAACGCCACCTTCGCCGAATTCGACGACGTGGCGAGCTCCTGCGGCACGCCATCCGAGACCTTGGCCCAATAGCTCAGCTCACCGTAGCTGATCCAACGATGCGTGGCCGTGGTGTATTTCGGCTCGCACGTGGTCAGTGTGATCATGCGCTTGCTGGGAGGCGTGTTGAGATCCTCCGGGTTAGCGGCGATGACCTCGGAGTGCTCCGGGGTGACGATCTTGTGTGTCGTGTACTTGTACACGTACCAGTAGTCCTTGGTACGCACAATGATCGCGTCGCCCTCCTGCAGCAGGTCGACGTCTCCCAGCGGTCGACCATAGCCGTTGCGGTGGCCGGCGACCGCGAAATTGCCGACTGAACCGGGCATCTGCGTGGACGGATAATGTCCCAGACCATGCAGCGACAATTCGGCCTCGTCCGTGCCTTCGACCACGTTACGCACCCACCCCTGGCCGAACCGGGGCACGTACACCTGCGCGATGAGCTCGCCATCGCTTGCGCTCGTCGGCTGGACCGGCACGTCGCCGCTTTGCGCCTTGGCGACCTTCGAGCTGTCGCCGCCGGCCGGATCGGACCATGACGCCGACTGGCGGGTCTCGACCTGCGTGTGCTCGGACTGGACGCCGGTCCACCACATCTGCCATACCACGTACAGCGCGCAGACGGCCGCCAGCGTCATCAGCACCTCGCCGAGGATCCCCAGCACCGACCACAGAACGCTGCGCTTGGCCGCCGGCTGCGCGAGGCCGCGCCGGGCGTTCGGATCGGGCATCGGCACCGGAGGCAGCGCCATGGTCACTTCCCCGGCGTACTCCGGTTCAGCAGGGGCAGGCGCCTCGAAATCCTGAAAATCGCCTTGAATCTGTTGAGAGTTGCGCGAATGCTTCATTCCTCGCTCCCGTCCTTGACCACGGACGCATACCGCAACGGCTGCAGCGTCGCCGCAGACTGCCCGAACACGAGATCGTCCTTTTTTTCCACTTTCCAGCCCAATCCGAATGCGCTGACATACTCTTTATACAACTTGACCGCGTTCGATTCGTCCAAAGCCCGAATCATGGCATCTGTGGGGCCGATCGCCGACACGGTGAACGGCGGCGAGTATTTCTTGCCCTGTAATAGAAGCACATTCCCTTGGCAGATCACTGCGGAATTGAACAACACGCGCTGGTCCATGATCATCATCGACTCCGCGCCGCCCGCCCACAGGGCGTTGACAACAGCCTCCACGTCCTCCTGATGCACGACGTAATCGTTGATGTTCGCGGCCGAGCCCGAGCTGTCCACCATGTTCTCCCACAACGGGGAGTCGTTCAGAGTCACGGTGATGCCGGGACCGTGCACCGCCGGCAGTATGGTGCCGGAGCCCGCGTCCTCGGTGTCGCTGGGCTTGGGGTCGCTCGTGCCCGAGGGCTGCTCGGAGGAGCCACTGTTGTTGGCGAAATCCTTCAGCGTGTTGATCTGCGCGCTCAGGTCGGTGATGTCCTTCTGCAGCTGGTCGACATGCTCCACGCGCTGCTCCACCAGGTCCGCCGTGTCGGAAGTGACCGTTGCCGTGCGGTTCACGCGCACGTTCGTCACCAGCAGATACCCGGAAAAAGCCACGATCAGGCACACCGCGAAGCCGCCGAGCCACGTGCGCCGGGCGGCGTGCCTGCTGGTGTGTCTGGCCATGATTCCTCCCAGTGTGTTCAACTTTCGAGTGTAACCGCTATTATGATTTTTTAGCCTATTGAATGGAGACTACGCTTATGGCTGACACAGAGCTGCACGAAACCGACTCGGAAGACCAGAAGGACTGGCAGGCCGAGACCGACGCCGACGTCAAGGACACGGACACCAACGAGCCCGACGAGGCCGATGACGATTACGGCGTCTCCATGGACAAGGTGCAGGCGGTGCTCAACGCCACCGCCGACAAGTCAGAGATGACCCCGCAGATGCAGCGCATGATGTCGCGGCAGGCGGAGAACACGCGCCGCGTCGAGGAGACCATCAAGGGCACCAAGTCGAACCCGCGCTGGTTCGTCCCGCTGTTCTGCGCGCTGATGATCATCGGCCTGATCTGGGCCGTGGTCTACTACCTGTCGCCGAACGGCACGTGGCCGATCCCGGGTATCGGTGCTTGGAACCTGGCAATCGCCTTCGCGATCATTATGATCGGATTCATCATGACGATGTGGTGGCGCTGAGCGGCGAGATCCCCTCGCGGCAGCCAGCTCCATATCGACGGTAAGCGACGTTACGGTTTGGCGGTGGCGCGGCATGGTGCTGCGCCACCGCCAAACTGTGTTGTTGTCATACCCTTTTCGCGGTTTCACTGCTTCACGGTGCGGACGATGACATGACGGCCATCGACGGACGTCGTGCCGAACAGATACACATCGCCGCCGTCTGCCAGCTTGAGTTTCCTGCGCAGCTGGACAGCGGTCAACGGGAAGTTGCGCACTGCGATATTCGCCCTGTCGACGCCCGCTAGAGCCCGTTTCAGCTCTTTCTTGCCCATACCCGCGATGGTTTCAATGACAAATCCCCGGCCGGGAAACTGCGGCGCCGGCGTGCCCGATATCAGCAGGTGGCTGTTCGGACCGATCTGGCGCATACCATAATGGTCCTCCAGCAGCGCGAAACAGCCGCCCTTCATCAGCGAAGCGTTCGGCTCGTACAGATACCTGGGCTGTTCCGGAGCGGCGTGTGGCGGCTCTGCAGACCCGCCCTGACTGCCTTTTTCTCCTGCGGCGGCGAGGACCACACCGTCAGAATCCGCGCCGGTCTTCATGTCATGGACGTATCCGAATACGTCGCCATCGTTGACGCAGATCACGCGTATGGCGTCGTGCGAACCGCGGTCGAGCACCAGCAGCAGTTCCTTGCATTCGTTGCCTGTGGAGACGATATGCACTTCGCCGACCGAACCGTTGAAGTCCGCAACCGTCTTTCGCCAATCCAGCATCGGAGACAGCTTGACCATGACGTGCGGCGAAACGGCCAGCAGACGGTCTTTCAGCGCGAGTACGTCCGGCGTGCAGTCGGCGATGGCATAGGTTCGGCCGCCATGCGCGTCACGTCGCGCGGGGTCGAGGTAGATCAGCGCGATGGGAACGGCTGTAGCTGAATCGACTGCGGCCGAGTCTGCGGAGGCGGCGCGGGAATCAACGACGCCGCGCAGCCAATCCTCCGCATCGCCGTTGATCACATCCATGTGCGGGAGCCCCAGCGCCCGGAAATTATGAGCCGCGAGCTCGCACAGGTGAGGCTGGCGCTCCACATAGACCGCCCGGCTGAATCCACGCGCGATATACGAGCAATCGACGCCGAATCCGCCGGTCAGATCGACCATCGCACCGCCGGCGCCCGCTACGCGCCTTGCGATGCCGGCCTTGTACTGCGCGGCGAACTGGGAAGAGCACTGTTCCATGGAGATGTGCGGCGGATAGACGATGCCGTCGGTCTCGGCCCATTGCGGCAGCTTGCGGCACGCAGTCTGCCAGCCGGCGATCTGGTCGAGCGCGAATGGCAGGTCAAGCCCGTCCACGCGTTTGGCGCTGAGCGCCAGGTCGCGCACATCCTGATTGCGGTGCGCCGCAATGAACCGACTGGTCTGAGACGAAATATCCATAGTGTCATGGTATCCCGGCAGCGTCATCGCGCCCCGGCTTCGAGATCCGTAACGGATGCTCCGCAAATCAAGTTGTGCACTGTCTATCCACCGGTTTTCCCCATGTTATCCACATTATTCACATACTTATACACAATTGTGGATAACTCTTATTCGCATTGTGCACATTGTCCACAATGTGTCAAAACCCAGTATTGCCAACATTGTTAGAGCTCACACGGACTTATTCACCATAGTTATCCACGAGTTATACCCAACTTATACCCAAGTTGTCCACAAAGTTCTCCACATCATGTGGAAAACTACACGCATGTAATTCACATTGGTGCGACGCCTCCGCCCCGAGCCATTCTCCAGTGCCCCGCCCACCCCACAAAAGTCCCATCACAAGCTCGGGGGCGGTGACGTTTTGTTGGACTTCGTTGTCTGTATGGTTGTCTGGCAGGTTATCACATGTGTTCAGCCGACGAGCCCCAGCTTGATGCGCCTGTCCATGATGCTCATCCCGTACTCGGTCTTGATGCGTTCGTCGCGCTACCATGTCATGTACTCGTCGAGCATCGTCGGCGAACCCGTCGACCGTGACGCCCGTGAAGTCGCGCTTGTGGAAGAACTCCTGCTTGAGACGGCCGAAGAACCCCTCCGCGGACGCGTTGTCCGGGCTGCAGCCCTTCGCGCTCATCGAGCGGATCAGCCCGTGGCCCTTGCAGATGCGTATCCATTCCGGCCACTGGTAGTGGCAGCCGCGGTCCGAGTGGATGACGGGCGCCTCGCCGATCTCACCCCTGTACGAGGAGTAGCGCCTCGCGCTCCTGGACACGGGCACGAGCTCGTGCCGGGTCATCAGGCGCATGACCCGTTTGGCGGGCACGACGACGCCCGCGCCCCTCAATTCCAGGTGGACGCGCCTGTACCCGTAACGGCGCCTGCTGTTCTCGAACACGTCGCGCCAGGTGGGACTTTCACCGGGTAAGAGGCCAATCACATGATGTACGTCAGAGCCGGATTGCTCAGATTACAGACCAGCACGCCTGCGACGATCAGCGCCAACACCACCGCCCCGTACACCATCGTCCGGAACGTCAGGCTCTTGCCGCGCAACGCGTGCACGCCGGAAATCAGCAGCCACGTGAACACGCCGCCGACGATGAATCCGCCTACATGAGCCTGCCATGCGATGCCGCCCACCAGGAACGGCATCAGGAAGTTGACCGCCATCCAGACCAGCATCGAACGGATATCCTCTCCGATGCGCCGGTACACAACCAGCATCGCCGCGAACAGGCCGAACAACGCGCCGGACGCGCCATAGGCACCACCAAGCCACCCGGTGCCACCCGGCCACAGCGCGGCCCAGGACATCAGCCCAAGACCGCCGCCCAAACCGGAAAGCACGTACAGCGCGAGAAACGGCCAATGCCCCATCATCTTCTCCAGCACCGGCCCCACGCTCCACAACGCCAGCATGTTGAACAGGATATGCAGCACCGACTTCGGCGAATGCAGAAACATCGACGTGAGGAACATCCACGGTTGTGCGACCGCCGTCAGCGGGTCGAACCGGCCGTAATAGATCATGGTTGCGAGTCCAAGAGGCCAGAACAGGCTGAACACCATCTCGACAACCCACACGGCGACGCACGCGATGATGATCGCGCTGGTGAACACGGGGCCGTTCGACCGCCACTGATATTGAATCGCCCGCTTGGAGAACAGGTTGTGCGCCGACGGCGCACCGGGAAACAAACTGAATCGGCCATTACTCATGTCATCTACTGTAGCGGAATCGCATCTCCTCGCCGGACGGTGAAACAACACGCTCCCGGCTCGTCGTGCGCACCGCCGGCAAAGCAAAAGCATTCCCGCACGCAATCGCCACATTTTTGGAATTAAGATGGAACCCAGAGTTGGTTTTGAACGGGCAAGCCAACCAGGATTGGGAAAGGAGCCGTCATGGAGAACAAGTCTTCAAACGGTTGGAAGTTCTTTGCGCTGTTCTTTGGTGCGCTGCTGGCCGCCGTGGTTGGTCTGTACATCTACAAGCAGCAGAACCCGGATTATGATCCGTGGGAGGAACCTTGGGAGAACAGCTCGTCCCCGGTCGACCTTGGCCTGACCAAGGACGCCGACAAGGGCGACGCCGATGAGGCCGAAGCAGCCCCGGAAGCCGCCTGAGTTCATCTAACAGTCAATCGTTGTAGGCACACATGTGTCCGCGAAAAGAGCCTGTCTGCATTTCGCAGACAGGCTCTTTTCGCATGTTGTGCCGCATTGGGGCTCTGGATGGCTCACTGCATGGCGATTCCAACCTTGCCCCTCTTCGTCGAGACATGCCCCACCGCCGCCACGATCGAAAACGGCAGCAACGTATGCGGTGCCGGCAAGCTCGAAGCGTCGTATTCGCAAGGCAAGACGCCGGTTTCGAACCTATGCGATGGCAATACCGACGCCGCGTGGGACGACTGGCAGTCCAAGGGCAGTGTGAAGCCCGAACCTTGGGTGAGCTGGACGTTCGATGAGGCGAAGACGTTGGATTACGATCTTTCCGGATCGTTGAACATCGAGACTCAGGCGTATCTGCGTCGTTCGCGGTCGCGATCGCGTCGAATGGTGACCAGCAGCCGACCACGCCGAGCAAGCCCTGGTGATGGCGATGCTTGCAAGCGGCTTCCTGCTGCTAATCGCCGCAGTCGCCGTGTTCGCCATTCGCCGCGCTGCGCAGTGATGTAAAACAAAATTCGCCCCCGCCAGCGGGGGCGAATCACGTTACACGCCGTCAGTCGGCAAGCGGGCGCAGCCCGTTGGACTGATTACGTGTGCGTCCTCTAGGCGCACCGAAGGAAACGGTACAAAGGTACCGCGACTGAGGAGCAACGACGAGGACGCTCCGCAATCAGGCCAACGGGGAGGTGTGCCAGATGTTGTCGAGATAATCCTGGATCGACCTGTCGGAGCTGAAGTAGCCCGAGTTCGCGACGTTGAGGACGGCCTTGCGGTTCCACTCGAGGGGGTCGCGGTAGAGGGCTTCGATCTCACTTTGGATGCTGGAGTAGGCGGTGAAGTCCGCGAGGGTCATGAACCAGTCCTTGGTGAGCCAGTCGGCGACGAGGGGGGCGTAGGTGTTGCGGTCACCGTTGGAGAAGGTGCCGTCGGAGACCATGTCGATGGCGGCCTTCAGGCGGGGGTCGGCCTCGTAGTACTTGGCCGGCGAGTAGCCATCTTCGTAGAGCTTGTCGACCTCGTCGACGGTCATGCCGAAGAGGAAGAAGTTCTCGGCGCCGACACGCTCACGGATTTCGACGTTCGCACCGTCCAACGTACCGACGGTGAGGGCGCCGTTGAGGGCGAACTTCATGTTGCCGGTGCCGGACGCCTCCTTGCCGGCCTGGGAGATTTGCTCGTCGAGGTCGGTGGCTGGGATGAGGTGCTGGGCGAGGCGGACGTTGTAGTTCCAGGGGAAGAAGACGTGCAGCTTGCCCTTGACGTCGGGGTCGTTGTTGACGACGCGGGCGACGTTGTTGATGAGCTGGATGGTCATCTTGGCGAGGTAGTAGCCCGGGGCGGACTTGGCGCCGAAGATGACGGTGCGGGGAAGCACGTCGTCGGCGGAGACGCGGCCGGACTTGATGTCGGCGTACTTGGCGATCAGCGCGAGGATCTTGAGGGACTGGCGCTTGTACTCGTGCAGGCGCTTGACCATGGTGTTGAACATGGTGTTGGGGTCGAGGTCGAAGCCGTATTCGCGCTTGGCGTAGGCGGTGAAGTCCTCCTTGTTGGCCTGCTTGACGGCGGCGAACTTCTTGACGAATTCGTCGTCCTTGGCGAGGGGTTCGAGGCCCTTGAGCAGTTCGAGGTCGCTCAGCCACTTGTCGGTGCCGAGGCCTTCGGTGATGAGGGCGGACAGGCGCGGGTTGGCGAGGCGGATGAAGCGACGGGGGGTGACGCCGTTGGTGACGTTGGTGAACTTGTCGCCGTAGAGGTCGGAGAAGTCACGAAGGGTGACGTCCTTGAGCAGTTCGGAGTGCAGTTCGGCGACGCCGTTGACGTGGGAGCCACCGGCGGTGGCAAGGTATGCCATGCGGACCTTGGGGTTCTCCTCGTCGGTGACGATGCGCATGCGCTCGATCTTGGCCTTGTCACGGGTCTTGGTCTTGAGTTCGGCGAGGAAGTGCTCGTTGATCTCGTTGATGATTTCCATGTGGCGAGGCAGCAGTTCGGAGATCAGCTTGGCCGGCCAGACTTCCAGCGCCTCGGGCAGCAGGGTGTGGCAGGTGTAGTTGAAGGTCTTGGTGGTGATGGACCAGGCGGTGTCCCAGTCGTAGCCGTACTCGTCGATGAGGATGCGCATGAGCTCGGGGATGCCGATGACGGGGTGGGTGTCGTTGAGCTGGAAGGTGATCTTGCTCGGGAAGGTGGTCAGGTCGGGCTTGCTCTGGCCGGGGTAGAACACGCGGATGGCGTCGTGCAGGGACGCGGCCACGAAGAAGTACTGCTGTTCGAGACGCAGCGCCTTGCCCTGCGGGGTGGAATCCTCCGGGTAGAGAATCTTGGAGATGTTCTCGGCCTTGACCTGCGGCTTGACGGCGTCGAGGTATTCGGACTTGTTGAAGGTGAGCAGGTCGAATTCGTCGTAGCTCTTGGCGCTCCACAGGCGCAGCGTGTTGACGCGGCCGGATGCGTAGCCGGGGACCATGTAGTCGACGGGCACGGCGCGCACGGACCAGGCCGGCTTCCAGACCTTCTTGCCGTTCTCTTCGACGACTTCGCCGCCGAAGGAGACCTTCTGGGAACGGTTGTAGTCGATGTGGCCCCAGGGCTCTTCGTTGGTCAGCCAGTAGTCAGGCTTCTCGATCTGCTTGCCGTCCTTGTCGAAGGCCTGCTCGAAGATGCCGTACTTGTACTGGATGCCGTAGCCGAACGCGGGCACGCCGAGGGACGCGAGCGAGTCGATGAAGCAGGCGGCGAGACGGCCGAGGCCGCCGTTGCCGAGGCCCGGCTCGTGTTCGACGTCGATGACGTCCTGCGGCTCGAAGCCCAGGTCCTTGACGGCTTCGTCGAACTGGTCGATCATGCCGGCGTTGAGCAGTGCGTTACGCAGCTGCTTGCCCATGAGGAACTCGGCGGACAGGTATCCGACGGCCTTGGTGTTGCCATTGACCATGTCCTGCTGGGTCTTGAACCATGCGTCCTGCAGGTAGCGGCGGACCACCAGCGAGGAGGCGACGTACACGTCGGCGGGGGTGGCCTGCTCGACGGTGACGCCTTGGCTGTACTTCAGCTGTTCGCGGATGCCGTCCGCGAACTCGGCGGTCGTGACAGGTGACTTGGGTGCAGTGATTTCAGTCATGTCTGACTCTCTTTCCGGATTATGCTTCCTGTGTTATTATGCGACGGCTGGGTTAAGGGTCAAAAAGTGTGTCCGGAATCGCGGATTTTCACGGATTGACCT